>RCUM01000312.1_pt1 | contig 31730 bp, 29 predicted proteins | sample 2166141 | NCBI WGS metagenome assembly RCUM01 (sample SAMN09932756, study PRJNA488358) | compost metagenome | isolation source: compost soil in crotonic acid-enriched | place: Germany: Experimental Botanical Garden
ACTACTGACAAAGCCCGTTATTAGGGAGAGCGTGCCGAAGGGGTCGTAGCGGCTTTAGCTGCCGACCAATTTGCCGGGAGCAAATTGGAACGACTTCCAGTCGGCCCGAAGGGTGGGACACATGGACGTGTCCCATAATGGCCCCTCGGTGCGCTAGGCCCGGGTATCTCGGATTCAAAGACAACTTTGCCATCAAACTCACAGGGGCATGGCCCCCTGCTTCTTTCCTTATATGATAGCGTCGCGGTTAGCCTGTGACGCTTTGCCACGCGAGATGCTTTCCCATACCGCCACGGCCACCATAATCAGCGTGGTCAGGCCGTTCACCATCAATAAATCGGTGAGATAGGCAATCGGTGCCAGCACCGCCAGCGCGATCAGCCCCAGTAAGTGCGACAGCGGGAAACGGCGATACACCAGTCTCTTGTACAGCGCATTGGCGAGCAGATAAATTGCCGGGCCCAGCAGTAGCACCGCTGCCGTCACGTTATTGATGTGGCCGTCAGGGTGGGCGATCACCAGTTCATTGGCGACGGCGCAGACGATGATCGCACCCACCAGTACCACATGGACATAATGGAAATAGGCACCCAACTGGCCAGGGTTTGCTGCCTGACTGATGGCATGGCTGCCGGCTTTGCTGCTGGTATCGAAATAAACCCACCACATCGCCAGACTGCCGAGAAAGGCCACCAGTGACGCAATCAGCACCGGCGCTGTCCAGGACTCCATTTCGCTGAGGGTGGAACCGGTGATCAGAATGGTTTCCCCCAGTGCCACAATGACAAACAGTTGGCAGCGCTCTGCCAGGTGATGGCCTTCAATCGTCCATTCGCTGCTGCTGTCGGAACGGCCAAGCACCGGTAAGCGGAAACCGAACATCGGCGAAACGTATTCACACAGGACCGCCACGGCCCACAGCAGCAGTCGATGGTTGCCCTCCGTCAGGCCACCGAGGATCCAGAAAATCGCCGAGATGCACATCCAGCCGAGAATGCGCTGGAAGTTTTGTTTTAGCGGATGGTGGGCCGGTAACAGATTCAGGACTACCAGTGAACGGCCAACCTGGATTGCCACGTAAAATAGTGCGAACGTCAGTCCTCGTTCACCAAATGCCTGCGGCAGCGCGGATGAGGCGAACAACCCCAACAGCATGATGGCGAACAGCAGGATGCGAATCGGGCGAGTATCCGGGTTAAACCAGTTAGTGACCCAGGCCGTGTATTGCCACGCCAACCAGACGGCGAACCATAACAACAGGGTTTCCAGCGCACCGGTTAACGTCAGGTGGTGCAGCAGATAGTGGGAAAGTTGGGTAACGGCAAAAACGTAGATCAGATCGAACAACAGTTCCGAGAACGAAACCGAGGCGCCATGGCCATCGCGTACACGTAGTAAGGTTTGTGACATAGAGAGTCCTTCCAAAATGGTAACCTTCAGCAATAGCGTAGTTCAGCCACCTGCAGGTGGGAGAGAAATCTTAAAAGTGAGGTTTTTATCTTTTGATTGACCAAACGGACTTTTAATTGTCATCCGCCGGGAGTAGAGTCGCTGTGTAGACCGCTATTATTCCCTGTAAGACATATCTGCACTCACCTTCTCCTTATTTTCGTCACAATGATTGATGTTCTTTACATTGGATTACGTCCATTTTCACTGCCTGGCGGATAATTAACTCCACTGATACGACGAAATAAACAAAAACACCTGGAGTTAATCATGAAACTATTACCTGGCATCGCAGCAGTTCTGTTGGCAGCCGCTTCGTTTTCTTCCTTTGCAGCGCCGCTGTCATCGGTAAAACAGGTCAACACTGAACAAGCCAGTGGCCTGCAGAGCCTTGGCGTAGTATCGGTTTCCGGTGTCAGTGGTTCACCGGCTGATGCGGTTCACGCGCTGAAAGAAAAAGCTCAGGCGGATGGCGCCAGCCATCTGCGTATTATTGGGCTGGACACCCCGGGGGACTCCAGCAACTGGCGTGGTAATGCGGAAATCTATCGGTAATTATCAGGCAGTAAATTAAAATCGGTCACTTAAATAAGTGGCCGATAAAATAAACGGTTGTGGATAATAATCTGACCGGAAAGGCCATTATTGGCTAACCCGATGATCATTATCCACAGCCGTTTTTTTCGGTTGTCAGTTGCATTTTATTACAACTGTGTCGGTGGTTTTAGGACACATGTTAATGAATACTTAAGGAATTGAGTTCAGATTGGTGGCTACTCAACCTAAGGAGGCCCCAATGTTAAATGCGACACGGCTGCAACTGAAGAACCACTTTTCCTATCTCCAGCAGTTTATGGCTTCGCCACGCACCATTGGCACCCTGGCGCCTTCTTCCCCCTGGCTGTGCCAGGCGATGCTCAATCAGATTGAATGGACAGGCGCATTGTCGATCGCGGAGCTGGGTGCGGCGGACGGCGTGCTGACCAAGCGCATATTGGGACGCATGCGCGCCGATGCTTCGCTGGAAGCTTTTGAAATTCAATCAAACTTTGTCCATCAATTGAGGAAAATCGACGATCGCCGCCTGCAGGTAATGGACCGGTCGGCGGAACAGATGGCTCGCGATTATGACGTGGTGTTCTCCTGCCTGCCGCTGCTGTCAATTCCGCTTAAAATCAGTATTCGTATTTTACAGCAGGCGCAGCAGTGCCTGCGTGCACGCAATGGCACGCTGGTACTGTTCCAGTACAGTCACCTGTCGGAAAAATTACTGTCCCGCTACTTCCACTGGAAACGACTGCGGGTAGTGCGTAACTTCCCGCCGGCGCTGGTGTACGTCTGTACTCCGCGTTAGCTAAAGCCTTTTCTCCATCACCACCACCTGGCCATCATATTGCTGCCGACGTTCGATAGTTTGCCAGCCCCAACCCGTATATAGCGGTTCTGATTTATCAGTGATCAGGTGCAATACGGGATGGTTGCGTTGGCGTGCCAGTTGGACGATGGCGGCCTCCAGACGCTGTGCAATGCCCTGACGGCGATGGTCAGGATGAACAAACACCCCAGCCAGCCAGGGGGAAAGGTCCATTCGGTGATGATCGTCACTCGGCCACAGGCTGGCCATGCCCAGCGGGCGTCCGTCTTCAAGCATCAACAAGGTGGTGTAGTCTTCACTCGGTTGCGCGCATTGGGCAAAGCGTTGACGCGTGCGTTCCAGAGAACCGCCGCGCTGCGAACCCCATTGGCCAAAGGCCCATGCGGCACAAACGTCGCTTAACTCAGGGCACTCGGTCAGTGGAATAATTTGTTGAGTCATCTCTGCCCCTCCTTTTAATTATCGGCCAATCTGGCTCACCCGCTAGCGGACTATCGACCGCTTTTTTAACTTAATAAAACCGCATTTATAGCGGTTTTGCACGCATCAGTGACGAAACTGCGTAATTCAGCGGATTTGACTCGCTCTTTGCTTGTTGTGATTGAAAGTGCTAATGAGAGTGATTATCATGCGCGCATATTTTGGCTGATCCGGCTCACTGATGCGCAATTCCCTCATTTTTCTGCTGCTTTCCCTGCTGTTCGGCTTTTTTGGCGTTCAGGCAAAAATGGTCACTGACATTACGGGGCGTCAGGTTGAGGTGCCGGACAATCCGCAGCGTATTGTGCTGGGCGAGAGCCGCATGTTGTATACCCTGGCGCTGCTCGAACCAGGAAACCCTGCCCAACGTATCGTTGGCTGGCCGGAAGATATGGCGCGTTTCGATGCGCAAAGCTGGCAACTCTACACGCAGAAATTTCCGCAGATCAAAGCGATCCCCTCTATCAGCAAGGGCAATTTCCGCCAGGTAAATATTGAAAACCTGATCCGCTTGAAGCCGGACTTAGTGATCCTCGCGCGCTATGCGCGGGAAGAGGGTGACAGTGATTTATTGCTGAGTGCGTTGAGCAAGGCCGGCATTGCGGTGATCTACGTCGATTTACGGGTCGATCTGCTGAACAACACCGTGCCTAGCGTCCGCCTGTTGGGCGAAGTGCTTAACCGTCAGCCGCGCGCAGAGCAGTTCATCAACTTCTATCAACAGCATATGGCGGTGATCCAGCAGCGGCTGGCCGGTTATCAGGGGCCGAAACCCAAGGTGATGTTGCACCTGCACCTCGGGCGGCGCGAAACCTGCTGCACCACGGCGGCCCATGGCAACCTCGGTGACTTGCTGACCTTTGCCGGCGGCGACAATATTGCCAACGCCAGCATCAAAGGCGTCTACGGTGAGCTGAACCCGGAAACCATTCTGACCGCCAATCCTGACATCTACATCGCCACCGGCATGGCCGGGCCGCAGGGCAAGCATTTTTCCGATCTGCGTCTTGGGCCGCTGGTCACCCAGCAGGAAGCCGATGAGAGCTTTAGCCGGGTGATGCAAAAACAACCGATGCTCGCCAACCTGAAAGCCATAAAAAATCACCAGGCCTGGAGCATTTGGCACAACTTTTATCTCAGCCCTTATCACGTTGTCGCGGTTGAGATGTTCGCCAAAACCTTCTATCCGGATCTGTTTGCAGACATCAACCCGCAGCAGACCTTTAAGCAGTTATATCAACAATTTTTGCCGTTACCTTTTTCAGGGACCTATTGGAGTCAGTTAAATAATGAATAACACCCAACGTGGCTGGTGGTGTGCACTGCCTCTGGCGGCCTGCGCCTGTGTACCGGCGATCGGTGCCGATAAAACCGCAGAGAAGGGCGAAACCCTGGTGGTGGTTGGCCAGGCACAGGCCGATGGCGTACAAAGCTATCAGCCGCTGACCAGCGTGACCGGCACCCGCACGGAAACCAGCCTGCTGGACGTGCCGCAGGCTATCGACGTGGTGCCGCAGCAGGTGATTACCGATCAGGCGGTCAGCAGCCTGGATGAGGCGCTGTATAACGTCAGCGGCATCACCCAGGCGAATACGTTGGGGGGAACTCAGGACGCGGTGATGAAGCGTGGTTTTGGCGATAACCGCGACGGCTCAATTCTACGCGATGGCGTGCGCTCGGTGCAGGCACGTAACTTTACCCCAACCACCGAACGGGTTGAGGTGCTGAAAGGCCCGGCCTCGATGTTGTACGGCATGGGTGAACCGGGCGGGATGATCAATATGATCACCAAAAAGCCGCAGTTGCAGCAGCACACCCATGTGGAAGGCTGGGGCAGCAGCTTCAAGGGCGGTGGCGGCCAGTTGGACGTGACCGGGCCGCTGGGGACTTCAGGATTCGCTTATCGGATGATTGTCGATCACGACGAGACCGACTACTGGCGCAACTTCGGCCGCAACCGTCAGACGGTGATCGCACCGTCGCTGATGTGGTTCGGCGAGAGCACCACGGTGCGCGTTGCCTACGAGCATATGGAGTATTTGGTGCCGTTCGATCGCGGTACCATCATCGATTCGCGAACCGGCAAACCGGTGAATACGCCGCGCGATCGTCGCTTCGACGAAAGCTATAACGCCACGCGCGGCGATCAGGACAGCGTTACCCTGCAGGTTGATCAGGTGTTGAACGAGAGCTGGAAAAGCTCACTGACCTACGCCTACAGCCGCAACAGCTACAGCGACAACCAGGCACGTGCGCTGGCTCTGGATCCTGAAACCGGCGTGCTGTCGCGCCAGGCCGACTCCACCGCCCATGCGGTCAGCCATGCCAACGCGGTGCAGTTGACGCTCAACGGTGACGTCGACTGGGGCAGCATCAACCACCAAATGCTGTTCGGCTTTGATTTTGAAGATAATCGCACCTACCGCGGCGATATGATCCGCGGCAAGAAGAACAGTGATTTCAATATCTACAACCCTGTTTACGGCCAGATGCCTACCTCGAACGCCGTCAGCGCCAAAGACAGCGATCAGCGTGAAAACCTCACCAGCTACGGCTGGTTTATGCAGGACTCCGTGCAACTGACCGATAAATGGCTGGTGATGGGCGGACTGCGTTACGACGCCTTTGACGTGTTTGCCGGCAAAGGGCGGCCGTTTGTCACCAATACCGACAGCTCCGATGGCAAACTGGTGCCCCGCGCCGGGGTGGTCTACAAGCTGACGCCGTATGTGTCGCTATACAGCAGCTATACCGAGTCTTTCAAACCAAACTCTTCCATCGCCAGCCAGATTGGTTCGCTACCGCCGGAACAGGGCAAGGCCTGGGAAGTGGGCAGCAAGGTTGAGTTGCCGAACGGTGTCACCGGGACCCTGGCCTTGTTCGATATCACCAAACGCAACGTGATGGTCAGCGAACTGGTGAATGGCGAAACCGTGACCCGCACTGCCGGGCGCGTGCGCTCGCAGGGTGTGGAGCTGGATGTCGCAGGCAATATTACCGACTCGCTGAGCCTGATCGGTTCTTATGCCTATACCGATGCGCGGGTGGTGGACGACCCGGACAACAAGGGCAAGGAAATGACCAACGTGGCGCGCCACACGGCTTCACTGTTCCTGACGCAGGATTTGGGTTCCCCAGGGCTATACAGCGGAGACAACCTGCGCATGGGAGCCGGTGCGCGTTATGTGGGCCGCCGCCCTGGCGATGCTGCCAACAGTTTTAATCTTGATAATTACACCGTCGCCGATGCCTTCGCCGCTTACATCATGCCGGTCAATGGCTACCGGGTGAAATGGCAGTTGAACGTGAAGAACCTGTTCGACAAAACCTATTATCCTTCCAGCGGCGGCAATTTGCGTGTGGCGGTGGGGGAACCACGTGAAGTGGTGCTGCGTGCCAGCGTCGACTTCTAATTTGGTGGGCCGGGAAGCCAGTCCGGCGGCGGGTATCTGCCGTCGGATAAATCTGGTTAAATAGCCGGCCTGTTGTTAAGGAGGATCCGATGAGCCTGAAAATTCGTTTGGCGCAACTGCAGGATATTGCTCAACTGATCGCCGTCGAACGCTCGGCTGCGCAGTTATTTCATCAACAACCGGCCTGGGCTTTTATTGCCGAAGGCCCGGTGATGGATGCGCAGCAGCATACTGATTTTATTCAGCGGCGGCAGGAATGGCTGGCGGAAAGCACCGCGGGTGAGGCGGTCGGGTTTATCGCGGTGATGGCGCAACAGCAGGATTGGCATATCGCTGAACTGTCGGTTGCCGCCAACTGGCAACGTCAGGGCATTGGACGCCGGTTGATTGCCGAGGTCGCAGCACAGGCCAGGTTGCAGGGGGCGCAGCGCCTGACGCTGACCACCTTTATCGATGTGCCCTGGAATGCCCCCTATTACCAACGGCTGGGTTTCCGGCCGATAGCCCCTGAGCGGCTCAGCGCATCATTGAGCTCTCGGTTGGCGCAGGAGGTGGCGGATGGCTTCGCCGCCGGCAGTCGCTGTGCCATGGAATTTACACTATCGTAAATATTGAAATACAGGCTGATGGCGGTATGATGCAAGCAACCACGCCATCGCAGGATCTGCGCGCCGATCTTCAGGCGTACAAATGCAATCAAGTCACCGTATAAGGGACAACCCGTAATGACACAAACCATTTTCATGGTAGGCGCGCGCGGAGCCGGTAAAACCACGGTGGGCAGCGCACTGGCGCTGGCGCTGGGCTATCAATTCGTCGATACCGATCTGTTTATGCAGCAGACCACGCAGATGAGCGTGGCGGAAATGGTCGAACAAGAAGGCTGGCTGGGATTTCGTCGCCGTGAAAGCATTGCTCTGCAAACGGTCACTCAACCGTCAACTGTAGTTGCCACTGGTGGTGGTGCGATCCTGGCGGAGGAGAACCGCCGCTTTATGCGTCAGCACGGCAAGGTCATCTACCTGCGTTCACCCGCCGAAGTATTGGCACAGCGGCTGGAAGAGTACCCGCAAGATACACAGCGCCCTACGCTGACCGGCCGTCCGATTGCCGAAGAAATGCTGGAGGTGCTGGCCGCGCGTGAAGCGCTGTATCAGGAGGCCGCTCACTACGTGATGGACGGCACCGGTGGCCCGCAACAGGTGGTTGAGCAGATCCTCTCCGCCCTGCAGTTGGAAACGGTAAAATAAGCTCTCTCTTGGGGCACCGTCAATTGCGCCTGGCGGCTGCCTCGTTTTTCTCCCGAACATGAGTCTCGCGCTGAACAAAATACAACCCCGGTGTGGTACCAAAACGCTGACGGAAAGCGGCGATGTAGGCGCTGACATTGTCATAACCGCAGTCACCGGCAATCTGATTGACGACTTCACCGCGTGACAATGGCTCCAGCGAACGGAGCACCCGGGCCTGCTGGCGCCAGCGGGCGAAAGTCACGCCGGTTTCGCTGATGAAATGCCGGCTCAGGGTGCGGACGCTCAGCCCGGCCCAGGCGGCCCATTCACTCTGGCTGCGTTCGCTGGCCGGCTCATTGAGTAGCGCACGGGCGATTTTCAGCAGTCGTGCGTCCTGCGGCAGAGGCAGTTGCAACGGAGTATTTTCCTGCGCGCACATCTCATCGAGCAATACCTGTAGTAGTCGCCGTTGCGGCGCGTTCAGCCTTTGGCCTGCGAATTGTGCAAGGCGTTCCACTAACGCCAAAATCAACCCGGAAGCCGTGCTCAAATGAGGTTGTTTCGGCAGATCTGCACATAGGGATCCAGGCAGATACAGGCTCCAGCCGGCGACGTTGCCACAGGCCAATGCCTGGTGCGCGCAGTTCGCTGGCAGCCAGCCGATACTGCCGGCGGTCATTGCCCATTGTTGCTCCTGAGTTTCCAGCGCAATCATGCCGTGGGTTAATAAATAGAGCTGTCCGCGGGTATGTTGATGCCAGGGCGTTAAGTGCTTTTTTTCATGCCACAGTCGTTCGCTTTGCAGGATCATCTTGATTGGCCGATTTACCGTATTGAATGTCCAGTTGCGGTTATTATGCCATCCTCTGCCTGATCTATGATCTCCTCAACGTTTAATTTTGGAGATAAAAATGAGCCTGCAAACCCCAACCGCCCTGGTGCTCGAGGCCCTGCAACGGGTCGTCGCGGCACCACAACACCAGCCGCTGCTGATTGCTGAGTTTTTCAGTGAAGATTACCTCCAGCAGGTGGACGGCAACACGCTGGATTACGCCCACTTCATGCAGCATATGGCGTTACTGAAACAACTCACCCGCAGCATGACGCTGGAGATAGTCGCCGTAGCCGGGCAGGGGGATTCGGTACTGACCCACCACCAGGTTCGGGTGGAAAAGCGTGACGGAAGCCGCAGCCTGGTTAAGGTATTGGCACATTTCACCGTGCGTGACGGCAAGATCTGTGCCTGCGATGAGCTGACGCAGCTGCTGGAAGGCGAACACGGCGATCGCGATTTGGGGTCGCGCGTGTCGGTATAGATACCGCTGCTATACTTAAACTTGTGGAATCACACGGGAGATCAGCATGCGCGAAAATAACCGACCTGGCTATCCGAGAACTGCCCGAGTGGTCGCCGTTGACCGGGGCGACCCGAGCTTGCATATGCACCGTTTTGAGGTGCGCACCGATGATATTGAGCCCAATACGCTACTCAGTGAGCATCCTACCGAGCAGGAAGCGCTCGATGCCAAGCATCGTTATGAAGATCCAGCGCTGGAAGATTAAATAATATCCCTCTGAAACCGGCATCAGGCCGGTTTCTTTATTCATTCCGCTTACTGCTTTAATTACCTCACTCGATAACGATAAATTAGCATGACATGCTGGTTTATACCGCCATGCTCGAATAACTGCGTGGTAATCGGCCTGTTTTATCAGCGTTAGCCGTTGCATTTAATTTAGTGAAGCATCATCCGCTGCTATTAATGGGCAGAATAAAAAATAAACTGCTTGACGATAAGTTGTACGAGTTTTAGTTTCTAATTATCAAACAGGAACTGAGTTCCATATAGTGGAACAAGGCGTGCGATGACAACTCTGGAAAATGCTGCTGCGGTATTAAAGTTATTTTCACAACAGCGAATGATGCACGGCCAGGCCGGTATTTCATTCAGTGATGTGGTGAGTCAATTGGCGCTGCCAAAAAGCACGGCCTCTCGCCTGTTACAGACCATGGAAACCCAGGGCATGCTGGAGCGCGATCCTGACAGCAAGCTGTATAAAATCGGTCGTTTGCTGCTATCGGTCTCCAGCCACTATCTGTCGACGCCGTTGGTCGACAGCGTGGCGGCCAGTATGGTGCAGCTCAGCCAACAGACTAACTGTACGGGTTATGTTTCAGTGCTGGAAGCGCAGGAAATTATGGTGATGCGCATGTTCCCCGGTCGCCATTTTCTCCAGGTGGTGACGCCGGCGGGCAGCCGCTCACCGGTGGTGGAAACCTCGGTAGGCCGGGCGATACTGGCGCGTGACAGTGATGAGCAGGTGATAGCGCGTTTTGCCGCAGGCTACCGTGCGGCTTCACCCAACGCTCCGCAAACGCTGGAAGCCTTGTTGAGTAAGCTGGCACAGGTCCGGCAGCAGGGCTGGTCTCTGGCACGTAATGAGACGTTGCAGGGCATCAGTTCGCTGGCGACATCGGTGACCAACAAACACCGCAATGAGACGGTCGGTCTGTGCTTGTCTTTTCCTACGCAGGCGGAAGAACAGCCATTTTCACCCGCTGTGCTGGAAGCATTAATGACAGTATCCCGGCAATTGGCGGAAAAACTCGGTGATGATTATTGGCAACAGATCAAATAACGCACCGGAACACTCTGTCAGTATCTGATAATTAACGAAAACCAACACCAGGGAATTTCTTAATTATCTATCTTGGATTTATGGGCAATAAATACTTAATGGTCCTCACAGTTCCAATATTCGGAACTGTGAGTGCCACCTCATGCCGAAATTAACGTTGCCAGACGCCAGGGAATATTCAGGGAAATGAAAACTATGAAACCAAAAAGCAGCATAAATCCTTTGAAAGATATCGGTACTCTGCTGGTGATGGTGCTGCTGTCCATCGTCGGCGCAATTATCGGCGTGCAGTTGATCACCACGCTGGGCGTGACGCCCAACACGTCGATTATTGGCGCGTTGATCGCCATGCTGTTGGCGCGCATTCCACTGCAAATGTTCCAGCGTTACCGTTCGGTACATACGCAAAACCTGGCGCAAACGGTGATCTCTTCCGCCACTTTCGGCGCGGCCAACTCGCTGCTGATGCCAATTGCCGTGCCTTATGTGATGGGGCAACCGCAGCTAATTCTGCCGATGTTCTGCGGGGTGGCGGCCGCGATGTTGCTCGACGCCTACCTGCTGTACCGCATGTTCGACACCAAAATATTTCCTGCGGCCAATGCCTGGCCACCGGGTGTCGCGGCGGCGGAAGCCATTAAGGCCGGTGACCGGGGTGGCAAGCAAGCCTGGCTGCTGGTGGTGGGCGTGGTAGTCGGCATCGCCGGTTCGATGCTTAAAATCCCGATGGCGGCGTTCGGCACCGCGTTTATCGGCAATATCTGGGCATTGGGCATGTTTGGTGTCGGCCTGTTGCTGCGAGCCTACGCGGAACCCATGGCAGGTTTTGATATCAATGCGAATTTCATTCCTCACGGAGTGATGGTTGGTGCCGGACTGGTGGCGTTGATCCAGGTGGTTCAGGTGATCCGCAGCAAGCGCGCGGATACCAGTGGTTATAGCCAGGCTGACAGTGAAGTGCGCAAAGCGCTCGGGTTGGGTGCGGTGGGTTATGTCGTCATTGCCGCGCTGTTGGCATTGGCCGCTGGACTGTACAGCGAGATGTCGCTGGGCATGCTGGTGCTGTTTGTGATTTACGCCGCGTTTGCCGCCTTTGTGCATGAACTGATTGTCGGCATCGCCGCGATGCACTCGGGCTGGTTCCCGGCCTTTGCGGTGGCGCTGATTACCCTGATTATCGGCATCCTGATTGGCTTCCCGCCGCTGGCGCTGTGCGTGCTGACCGGGTTTACCGCCGCCACCGGCCCGGCGTTTGCCGATATGGGCTTTGATCTGAAAGCCGGATTCATTCTGCGCGGCTACGGCAAAGATTTACAGCAGGAGCTGCTGGGGCGCCGCATTCAGTTGTTTGCTGCGCTGATCGCCTTTGTCATCGCCATCCCGGTGGTGTACTTCGCTTATACCAGTTACTTCCTGCAGGACCTGATCCCGCCGGTGGCGCGGGTGTACGCCAAAACCATCGAGGCAGGTGCGCAGCCGGGCATTGCCTACAGCCTGCTTATCTGGGCTGTCCCAGGTGCCATTGTGCAGTGGATTGGCGGGCCAAAACGTCAGCTCGGCGTGCTGTTGGCCACCGGCCTGTTGATCAACAACGCGTTGGCGGGTTGGGCGGTGATCGTCGGTATCGCGCTGCGCATCCTGATTATTCGCCGCTGGGGCGACAAGGGCCGCACGCCGATGGAGATCATGGCGGCCGGTTTTATCGCCGGAGACGCGCTGTATAACTTTTTCAATTCCATTTTTTCCAGCAAAGGGAAATAACCCATCCGGTTAAATTGTGAGGTCAGCCGATTATGAGTTTGCAACAAACGCTGCAGGTTTTTGAATTAATTGATAGTGCCTATGTGAACGGTCAGCAGGTTGTCGATCTGTTCACGTCCTATCCCGGCATCCGCGCCAGCACGCTGCGTGCCAGTGGGCCAAAAGGCGCGACCGACTTCGTGCGCATTGAGATCCCCGGCAGCAATGGTAAAAGCCGGGGTGGGGAGGCGCCGACGCTGGGTATTATCGGCCGCTTGGGCGGTATTGGTGCGCGGCCAACGCGGATTGGCCTGGTGTCCGACGGTGACGGCGCTATCGCCGCTATTGCCAGCGCGCTGAAGCTGGCGGAAATGCAGCGCAAGGGCGATGTATTGGCGGGCGATGTGATCATCACCACCCATATTTGTCCCGATGCGCCAACCCGTCCGCACGACCCGGTCGACTTTATGGATTCGCCGATCGACGACGTGACGATGAACGATAATGAAGTGGTGCCGGAGGCCGATGCGATTTTGTCCATCGACACTACCAAGGGCAACCGCATCATCAATCACAAAGGCTACGCGCTGTCACCGACGGTGAAAGAAGGCTACATCCTGCGGGTGGCGGAAGATCTGCTGCGGATTATGGAGATGACCAGCGGCCGCCCGGCGGTGACCTTCCCGATCACTACCCAGGACATTACGCCGTATGGCAACGGGGTACACCATCTGAACAGCATTCTGCAGCCCTCCACCGCGACCTCTGCACCGGTGGTTGGCGTGGCGATTTGCACCGAGTCGGTGGTGCCGGGCTGCGGTACCGGTGCCAGCCATGAAGTGGATATTGCGCTGACCGTGAAGTTTGCGGTGGAAGTGGCGAAAGAGTTCGGGCGCGGTACCTGCCAGTTTTACCAGGCCGATGAATACGCGCAGCTTCTGGCGTTGTACGGCAGCCTCAGCCACCTGCAAAAAAGGAAATAACCGGATGAATGCCTCATTTGCCACGCTGACTATCGGTCAGGCACCACGCAACGACATTATGCCGTTGCTGTCTGCCTATCTGCCTGCGGAACAGGTGAGGCATGTCGGGTTGCTGGACGGGCTGAAGGCCAGCCAGATTGACGAGCGTTATACACCGCAGGCCGGAGAGAAGGTGTTGGTTTCACGCCTGCTGGACGGCACTCAGGTGAGATTGGCGGCCTCGCGGGTCGAACTGGGGTTGCAGCAGAAAATCAATGCACTGGAAGCAGAGGGCTGTGAGGTGATCCTGCTGTTGTGCACCGGCGAGTTTGGCCAGTTGCATGCACAACAGGCGCTGTTGCTGGAGCCGGACCGCATTATTCCGCCGCTGATTTCTGCCATTGTCAGCCAACACCGGGTGGGGATTGTGGTGCCGGTGGCGGAGCAAATCAGCCAGCAGGCGAGCAAGTGGCAGTTACTGGCGACGCCGCCCTGTTTTGCCGTCGCCAGCCCTTATTTGGCGGATGACGCGGTGCTGGAGTTGGCCGCAAGCGAGCTACAGCGGCAGGGCGCGCAGGTGGTGGTGCTCGACTGCATTGGTTATCACCGGCAGCACCGTGATTTCCTGCAGGCACGGCTTGAAATACCGGTGCTGTTGTCCAATGCGCTGGTGGCCAAGCTGGCTGCTGAGCTAATCGACTGATTAAAAAGCCAATAAAATCTTATATGGCGGTGTGTCGGGGGCGGTGCTGCGTGTTTTTGGGCGTGCACCCAGAACGGCAGGCTGACGGTCAACCGCTTGGCAGCGTTTTACTCTGCGCCACGATCGCATTTCGCGAGAAAAACCAGTGACAGATCAACCGCAATCCCCCAATATGGATTTCCCATAAAGTTGATTACGCGGGTGTCAGTCTATGCTGAAAGTAAACGAGTATTTTGCCGGGAAAGTGAAGTCTATCGGTTTCGATAGTAGCAGCATCGGCCTTACCAGCGTCGGTGTGATGGAAGAGGGTGAGTACACCTTCAGCACCGCCCAGCCGGAAGAGATGACCGTGATTACCGGCGCGTTGAAAGTGTTGCTGCCGGGCTCGCCGGACTGGCAGGTGTTTATGCCGGGTGAGAAGTTCTTCGTACCGGCACACAGTGAGTTCAACCTGCAGGTGGCCGACGCGACCGCCTATCTGTGCCGTTATTTAAGTAAGTAACTCATACCCTTCTTACTTGAAGCTGCAGCGTTGTTGGCTGCGTGCGCTCACCCCAGTCACTTACTTGAGTAAGCTCCTGGGGATTCCCGCACTTGCCGCCTAGCTGCAACTCCAATTAATTTGGGTATGCTATCTGTGTTGCAACGCTACTCATGTGGAACAAAGGCGCAGCGATTTGCGCCTTTGTGTACTTAGCGCTGGGCTTCGCCACCCAGGGCTTCGATGGTGTTCTTGATTAACGCAGCCAGTTCGCTGGTCATCAGGATAAAGTCGGCGTCAAAACGCTGGGCAAAGTCGTCACGATCGATATCGTCGTTCTGCTCGCGCAGCGTATCGGCGAACTTCAAACGTTTCAGCGAACCGTCGTCTGCCAGCACCAGTTGAATGCGCTCCTGCCAGTCCACCGCCAGCTTGGTCACCAGCTTGCCGGCTTCGATATGTACCGCAATCTCATCGCTGATCAGGTTCTGTTTCTTGCAGCGGATCACGCCGCCGTCTTCCAGAATTGCCTTCAACTCTGCTTCGTCCTGAATGATAAAGCCAGCCGGTAGCTCGCCAGAGCGTACCCACTCGGTCAGCGTCAGTTCGATCGGGCTTTCCATGGTCAAGGGCACTACCGGCAGTGAACCCAGGCTTTTGCGCAGCAGCGCCAGAGTGTCTTCCGCGCGTTTGGCGCTGGCGGCATCAACCATAATCAGGTCATTAACCGTGTCGATCCACATAAAAGTCTGATTAAAGCGGCTAAAGGCGCGTGGCAACAGGCTGTGCAGCACTTCGTCTTTCAGCGCGTCTTTCTCGGTTTTCTTCAGCTTACGGTGTTGTTCACCTTCCAGGCGTTCAATCTTGGCCTGCAGCTCTTGTTTGATGACCGGCGACGGCAGGATTTTTTCTTCCTTGCGCGCGCAAATAACGATCTGGCCGTTAACCGCGTGTGTCAGTGACTCGCTGTGGGAACCCATCGGAGAAACCCAGCCGGTTTTCGCCATGTCCTGGCTGCCGCACGGGGTGAAAGCAAAAGCGCTGAGCTGTTTTTCCATTTCATCCGCGTTTAGCGCAACTTCGCGGCTCAAACGGTAAACCATCAAATTCTTAAACCACAGCATAATGTTATCCCTGGCTGGGCGTGCATCTGGCACGCTTATTCATCAAAAGCAGGGCGGCATAATAACGAATCAGGGGCGAAAAATCGCCTCATTCCCTCCGAATTGCGTCAGCGGCCGCGTTTGAGCGGCGTGCCCGTTGCAGTGCCAACGCCAGTTGCCGCTGGCTGAAAGGCTTGCGCAGCAGTTCAACGTTGGGCAGTGTGTCTTCGTGGTGACGGCGTATATCCTGGCCGCTGATCAGCAGCGCGGTAAGGCGCGGATTAATCTCCCGCGCCAGCCCAATCACCTGCACGCCGTCCAGTTCGCCCGGCAGCATCAGGTCACTAACCAGCACCCCAATATCCGGCGTCTGGCGCAGCAGCGCCAGCGCTTCATGGCTGTCTGCGCAGTCCAGCGTCAGGTAGCCGAGCTGATGCAGGTGTTCGCACAGCGTATGACGCACGTCATTTTCATCTTCCAGCACCAATACCAGACTGTCGGTGCCGTCGCTTTCTTCGAGCGGCAGGGGCGGTGCTTGGGCGATTGCCGGTGCCGGGGCGCGCGGCAGTTGCAGACGCACCAGAGTGCCTTCGCCCGGTGCGGTTTCAATCTGCACCCGGCCGCCGGACTGGCGAACAAAGCCGTAAACCATCGACAGCCCCAGCCCGCTGCCGCTGCCGACTGCCTTGGTGGTGAAGAAAGGTTCGAACACCTGCGCTTTCACTTCCTCCGACATGCCGCAGCCGGTGTCGATCACCTCCAGCGCCACCATGTCCTGTTTTTTGCCACCGCTGCGCACCACTCGTTGGTTATAGATACGGATCTTGACCACGCCGCTGCGGCCTTCCATGGCATCCCGGGCGTTGACTACCAGGTTGATCAGCGCGTTTTCCAACTGATTGGCATCCACCCACGCCGGCCAGCCGGGCCGCTGAGTCTCAATGCTTAGCGACAACGTCGTGGGCAGTGAATGACGCAGCAATTCCTGCAGGTTTTCTACCAGCGTCTGTAGCGTGATGGCCTGCGGATGCAACGCCTGTTTACGCGAAAATGCCAGCAGCCGCTGGGTGAGCTGTGCACCGCGTTCGGCGGCCTTCAGCGCCCGGGCAATACGCTGTTCGGTTTGGGCGTCCTGAGTCTGTTGGGTGGTTAGTTCCAGGCTGCCGATAATCACCGCCAGCAGATTGTTAAAATCATGCGCCAGGCCGCCGGTGAGCTGACCGACCGCCTTCATTTTCTGGCTGTGCAGCAGCGCCTCTTCCAGCGCTTTGCGCTCGGTGCGTTCCAGCACCACATTTACCACCCCGCGGTTGGGCACCGGGCTGAAACGCAGCTCGACGGTGCGGCCGTCATCCAGACGCAGTTCCTGCGGCTGCGGCAGTTCGCTGGACAGATTGGCCAGCACCGCCTCCCAGCGCTGGCCCCGTGGCGGCGTTACGTGCTGCAGTAACTCGCGGTAGTGCTGGCCGCGGTGCAACTGGTGTTCGTCCAGCCCCAGCAGCAGCGGGTATTGCGGGTTCCACACCACCAGTTGTCCGTCGTTATCAAAGAGTGCAAAGCCGTCGCGCATCGCCAGAAAGGTGGTTTCCAACTGGGTGCTTTTTTCTTTCAACAGGCGAGAGGTTTGTTCCAGCGAGGCGGTATTGCGAGCAAACACATTGAAAGCCCGCGCCAGTTCGCCCAGTTCATCGCGGCGTTGCAGCGCCGGCACGCTGACGTCACGTTCACCGCGCGCCAGCCGCGTCATGGCATTGGCGATCGCCGTCAGGTTAGAACCGAGGTTGCGGTAGATATACAGCCCGGCGAAGCCGGTAATCACCAACGCCAGCAAAGCGAACAGGCCGATAAATACGCTGATGGAGCTAAGCTCGTGGTGCGTCTGGTGGGTGCGCAGCTCCGACTCTTTCGCCACCTTTTGCACGTACAGGTTGATGTCGTCGTTGAGCATCGCGACTAACGCTTTGATATGGTAGGTATAATAGGCGAGTGCCAGGTCGCTTTGCTCCAGTTCCAGCGTTTCGGGCAGCAGGCGCTGCTCGCTGGCGCGAAACTGCCGCATTTTCTCGTCCACCAACGCATCCGGGCTGTGCTGCGGCCAGTAGACCATGACGCTGTCGAGTTGCTGGGCGGCCGCCTTGGGCGTTGGCGTCTGAATGGCGATTGCCAGCAACCGGTCAATCTGGCCGAGCAGCGGCTGCGTAGGCTGGTCCAGATTATCGCGTTGGCTCAGGCTGGTGATATGCCGCAGCGTGCTCTGCGTCTGATACAGCCCGCTGAGCAGGACGTTGCGTTGCAGGTGCCGCGCGTGCCCGAGTTCCAGCATGCGGGTGACGCTGGTTTCCAGCGCGTTGCTGCGGCTGATGATGCGCTTGACCAGCGCCGGTTCGCTGTGGGCCAACGGGGCGTCTGCCAGCCGGCTGAGCGAGGTTTGCAGCACCAGTTGCGTTTGCTTCAGCCGGGCGGATTCGCTCTGGTATTCCAGCGCACCCACCACTTGCGAGAGCCGAATAGCCGCGGTCGCCACGTTGGAGGTATCCCGGCTCAGCGCCATGCTGCCGTTCATTTCTGCCAGGGTTTGCGCCTGCATCTGTTCCTGCAGCTTGCCCGCATGGTAGAAACCGAAGATCGCCACGCCGCTGACCATCAGCGTCACCGCCACCACCAGCAGATTGAACATCAACAGGCGCCCACGCGCGCCGGCAAGGAAAGGCAGTCTGCGCATCGAATCCCCCGTAACTGACTGTTCGCAGTATAAATCCCCGTCCCATTAACAATATGACAAAGATGAACGGGCGCTGACATTTTGCATTTATTTATGCGTGGTTAACTGCACTCAATCCGAACCGCAACCCGAGGTATGACGATGAGCGCGACCCCGATCCTGGAAATGCACAACATCGCCAAGAGTTTTGGTCAGTTTTACGCGCTGAAGGGCGTCAACCTGACGGTTTATAGCGGTGAGATCCACGCGCTGATGGGTGAAAACGGCGCGGGTAAAAGCACCTTAATGAAAATATTGGCCGGCGCTTATATCGCCAGCAGCGGGGAAATTTTTATCGATGGGCAGCCGTTCGCCATTAAAGGGCCGAAAGACGCCCTGGCGGCAGGTATCACGCTGATTTACCAGGAAATGAATCTGGCACCGAATCTGACGGTGGCGGAGAACATTTTTCTGGGCAGCGAGATCCAGCGCGGCGGCCTGGTGAAACGCGGACAGATGTTGCTGGAGGCGCAGAAGGTGATCGACAGGCTGGGCGCGCAGTTCAGCGCCGGCGATCGGGTGATGAAATTAACCATCGCCGAGCAGCAGCAGGTGGAAATCGCCCGCGCGTTGCATCGCAACAGCCGCATTCTGGTGATGGACGAACCTACGGCGGCGCTCTCTTCGCGTGAAACGCATCGGCTGTTCGAGCTGATCAAGCGCCTGCGCGATGAGGGGATGGCGATCATTTACATCAGCCACCGCATGGCGGAAGTGTACGAACTGTCGGATCGCGTCAGCGTGCTGCGTGACGGCCAGTACGTCGGTAGCCTGACGCGCGACAAGCTGTCCGCCAGCGAGCTGGTGCGCATGATGGTGGGCCGCCCGCTGAGCGATCTGTTCAATAAGGAGCAGGGGATTGCGGTGGGCCAACCGCGCCTGACGTTGCACGGGCTGACCGACGGCAAAAAAGTCAAGCCGGTCAGCCTGCAGGTGCGCGCCGGCGAGATTGTCGGCCTTTCCGGGCTGGTGGGCGCCGGGCGCTCCGAACTGGCGCAGCTGATTTTCGGCGTGCGCAAGGCGAGCGGCGGCACTGTGGAGATTGACGGCAAAACGGCCAATATCCATTCACCGCGCGACGCCATCGCTCAGGGCATCGGTTTTCTCACCGAAAACCGCAAGGAGCAGGGTCTGTTTCTCGATCTGGCGGCGCATGAAAATATCGTTATGGCAACGTTGGAGCGCGATGGCCGCTACGGCCTGCTGAATCGCCGCAAGGCGCAGAGCATTTCCAGAGACGCTATCGGTCTGCTGAATATCCGCGTGCCGCATGCTCAGGTGCGCGCCGGCGGCCTGTCCGGGGGCAACCAGCAAAAGCTGCTGATTTCACGCTGGGTGGCGATCGGCCCGCGCATTCTGATCCTCGATGAACCGACGCGCGGCGTTGACGTCGGCGCCAAGAGCGAAATTTACCGCATCATGAGCCAGATGGCGCAGCAGGGAGTGGCGATCCTGATGATCTCCAGCGAACTGCCGGAGGTGGTCGGTATGAGCGATCGGGTTTACGTCATGCACGAAGGCAGTATCGCCGGTGAACTGAGCGGCAGCGACATTACTCAGGAAAACATCATGACGCTGGCTACCGGCGTCGAAACCGCCGTGGAAATCGCCGGCCATGAATAATTCAATCCGTACGCTCAAGGAGCCTGCCATGACTTCGAATCCGCTGCCGCCTGGCGCAAAAAATCCCACGCTGAAACGGGCGATCTTGGGCGATATGATGCAAACCGTCGGCATTCTGCCGATCCTGATCCTGATCGTCGCGGTTTTCGGTTTTGTCGCGCCGAATTTCTTTACCGATGCCAACCTGCTGAATATCGCCCGTCAGGCGTCGATTAACATCGTGTTGGCCGCGGGCATGACCTTCATCATTCTTACCGGCGGTATCGATCTCTCGGTCGGTTCGATGCTGGGCACCACGGCGGTGGTGGCGATGGCGGTTTCGCTGATGCCGGGTATGGCCGGGTTGTCGATCCCGCTGGCGCTGCTGGCCGGGTTGGGGATGGGGCTGTTCAATGGATTTCTGGTGGCCTACGCCGGTTTACCGCCGTTTATCGTTACGCTGGGTACCTACACCGCCCTGCGCGGCGCGGCTTATTTGCTGGCGGACGGCACCACCATCATCAACTCGAATATCAGTTTTGAATGGATCGGCAATGCTTATCTGGGGCCGATTCCCTGGCTGGTGATTATCGCCTTTGCGGTGATCGCGCTGTGCTGGTTCATCCTGCGTCGCACCACGCTCGGGGTTCATATCTATGCGGTGGGCGGCAATATACAGGCCGCGCGCCTGACCGGCATCAAGGTGGGCGCGGTGCTGCTGTTCGTCTACGGCATGAGCGGCCTGCTGTCCGGGCTGGGCGGGGTGATGAGCGCCTCCCGGCTCTACAGCGCCAACGGCAACCTGGGCATGGGTTATGAGCTGGATGCCATCGCCGCGGTGATCCTCGGCGGTACCAGCTTCGTCGGCGGTATCGGCACCATTACCGGCACGCTGGTGGGGGCGCTGATTATCGCGACCCTGAACAACGGCATGACGCTGATGGGGGTTTCTTATTTCTGGCAATTGGTGATCAAAGGGGCGGTGATCATCATAGCGGTGCTGATTGATAAATACCGTACCCGAAACTATCAACACTAATCGCAGTGCTTCATAACATCTGGATAATAATGAGGAAAACACTATGCGTTTCAAGCCATTGATTACCGCTTTGTTGGTTACCGCCGCGCTCGGCAGCGCCTCTGTGGTCCAGGCGAAAGAATTGAAATCGATCGGGGTGACGGTGGGCGATCTGGCCAACCCGTTCTTTGTGCAGATCACCAAGGGCGCGGAGTTGAAAGCGCGTGAGCTGGCCGGTGACAAGGTGAATGTGACACTGGTGTCGAGCGGTTACGATCTTGGCCAGCAGGTGGCGCAGATCGACAACTTCATCGCCGCCAAGGTCGATATGATCATCCTCAACGCCGCCGATTCCAAAGGCATCGGCCCGGCGGTCAAACGCGCCAAGGACGCCGGCATTGTGGTGGTGGCGGTAGACGTGGCGGCCGAAGGGGCCGACGCGACCATCACTTCGGATAACACCCAGGCGGGTGCGATGGCCTGTAAATACATCAGCGATCGCCTGAAAGAGAAAGGCAACGTGGTGATCATCAACGGGCCGCCGGTTTCTGCGGTGCAAAACCGGGTGGAGGGCTGCATGACCGAGCTGAAGAAACACCCGGATATCAAGCTGCTGTCCTATAACCAGAACGCCAAGGGCAGCCGCGAAGGCGGCCTGGAGATCATGACCTCGTTGCTGGCGGCCAATCCGAAGATCGACGGCGTATTCGCGATTAACGATCCGACGGCGATCGGCGCCGATCTGGCGGCCAAGCAGGCGCAGCGCAGCGAGTTCTTTATCGTCGGCGTAGACGGTTCGCCGGACGGTGAAGAGGCGCTCAAGCGCGGCAACTCGCTGTTTGTGGCGACGCCGGCGCAGGATCCGCAGGTGATGGCGGCCAAGGCGGTCGAGATCGGTTACGACATTCTGCAGGGCAAACCCGCGCCAACCGGCCCGGTGCTGATCCCGGTGACCATGATCGATAAAAACAATATCGGCAGCTACAAAGGCTGGACGGTGAAATAACCTGCTATCGGCGGGGCCCAGCCAGACTGGGCCCCTCATTCCCCTACCGCTTGCGGAGGTACCATGAACCGTTCCGCCGTGAATCAAATTCTGCAGCAAACCCAACACTTTTTTGCCCGTTTCGACGTCCAGCTGCCGCCCTTCGCCCATTTTAGCCCCTCGGTCTGGCAGCAGCTCGATCGCCAGCCGTGGCAGGAGGTGTTTGACCTGAAACTGGGTTGGGACGTTACGGCGTTCGGCGACGATGATTTTGCCCGCAAGGGGCTAACGCTGTTTACCCTGCGCAACGGTTCACCCGGCGGGCAGCCTTATGCCAAAGGTTATGCGGAGAAAATCATGCATTGCCGCGAAGCTCAGGTGACGCCAATGCATTTCCACTGGCGTAAACGGGAAGACATTATTAACCGCGGCGGCGGCAACCTGATCGTTGAACTACACAACGCAGACTCTCGGGAAGGGCTGGCCGAGACCGCCGTGACCGTGACGCTGGATGGTTGTCGCCAGACCCACGCCGCCGGTTCGCGCCTGCGCCTGGCACCGGGAGAAAGCATCTGTCTCACGCCGGGTATCTATCACAGTTTCTGGGGCGAAGAGGGCTTCGGAGACGTTTTGGTAGGGGAAGTGTCGACGGTAAACGATGACGATAACGACAACCGTTTCCTGCAGCCGCTCAGCCGCTTTAGCCAGATTGAAGAGGACCAGCCACCGCAGTGGTTGCTGTGTCATGAATACTTGCGCTTTATCGCTTAAGGAGAACCAGCATGGCATTGATTTCATTGGCGCAGGGTTTGGCGCAGGCTCGTCAACACGGCTATGCGCTGGGCGCATTCAACGTGCTCGACAGCCATTTCCTGCGTGCGTTGTTTGCTGCGGCGCAGGCGGCGCGATCGCCGTTTATTATCAATATTGCCGAAGTGCACTTTAAGTACGTTTCGCTGGAGTCGCTGGTGGCGGCGATTAAAAGTGAAGTGGCGCAGCATGATATCCCGGTGGTGTTGAATCTGGATCATGGCCTGCATTTCGAGGCGGTGGTGCAGGCGCTGCGGCTGGGATTCAGCTCGGTGATGTTCGACGGTTCCGGCCTGAGCTACGAAGAGAACGTGCGTCAGACGCAGGAAGTGGTGCGCATGTGTCACGCGGTCGGCGTCTCGGTTGAGGCTGAGCTGGGGGCGGTCGGCGGTGACGAAGGCGGCGCGCTGTACGGCGAGGCCGACAGCAATAAATTTACCGACCCGCAGCGGGCGCGCGAATTTGTCGAATTGACCGGCATTGATGCGCTGGCGGTGGCGATTGGCAATGCGCACGGCAAATATAAAGGCGAGCCGAAGCTCGATTTTGAGCGGTTGGCGGCTATCCAGCAGCAGGCGGGGATCCCACTGGTGCTGCACGGCGGTTCCGGCATCAGCGACGCCGATTTCAAACGCGCCATTGGTCTGGGAATTCACAAAATCAACTTCTATACCGGCATGTCGCAGGCGGCGCTGGGGGCGGTGGAGCAGCGGATAACGCAACGCCACGCGATTTACGATGAATTCGCCGAAGTGCTGCTGGCGGTGGAGCAGTCGATCAGCGAAGTGGTGCAGCAGCAAATGCATATTTTCGGCAGCGCCGGGCGGTTGTGATGAGCCGGCGTGGCATTGTTTCGGCCGGCAACATGCTGGTGGATCATGTGCATCAAATTGCGCACTGGCCGCAGCCGGGCTGGTTGGTTGAGATAGAACACAGCCAACGTGCGACCGGCGGTGCGCCGCTTAATGTGCTGCTGACGCTGGCACGCATGGAGACCGGGCTGCCGCTGGCGGCGCTCGGGTTGATTGGCTGCGACGCAGACGGTGACTACATTCTGCAAATGCTGGCGCAGCACCGGGTCGACAGCGATTTCGTTCGACGCAGCGAAACGGCGATGACCGCCATGTCGCAAGTGATGACAGAGCCGGGCGGGCAACGGACGTTTTTTCACGCGCCGGGGGCCAACCGGCAGTTGGATCTGGCCGATTTCGACCAACTGCACAGTGAACATAAAATTTTCCATCTGGGTTATCTGCTGCTGCTCGACAGCCTGGATCGCCCGGACGAGGAGTTTGGCACCCGCAGCGCCCGCCTGCTGGCGCAAATGCAGCAGCGTGGTTATCAAACTTCATTGGATTTAGTGTCGCGCCAGGGCGATCCACGCTATCGACCGCTGGTGCTACCGGCGCTGCGCTGGCTGGATTATCTGGTGATCAACGAGCTGGAGGCCGGTGAGTTTACCGGGCTGGCATTGCGTGCGGCCAATGGCGCGGTGCAACCGCAGTTGATGGCCGAGGCCGCAGAACAGCTATTGCTGGCCGGTGTGCGGCGGCGAGTGGTGATCCACTGCCCGGAAGGTGCATATGGACTGGAGAAAGGCGGTGAAGCGCGCTGGCAACCGTCGTGGCAGGTTGGCGAAACTGAAATCGTCGGCAGCGTCGGTGCCGGGGATGCCTTCTGCGCCGGGGTGCTGTACGCCAGCCATGAAAACTGGCCTTTGGCAGAGACGCTGCAATTGGCGCATGCCTGTGCGCGATTCAATCTACTGTGCGCCAACGCGATCGATGGCGCACGCCCCTTGTCGGAACTGCAGGATTATATCAGGCGGCAGCCACCGGCTGGCTGACGTCGGCGGCGAAAACATAGCCCAGCCCGCGAATGGTGCGGATCAACTCGGGTTGATGCGGATTAATCTCGATCTTGCGTCGTAGCCGCATGATCAGCACGTCGATGGTGCGATCGAACACCTCCAGCGTTTCGCTGTGGGTCAGCTCAAGCAGGCGATCGCGGGTCAGTACTTTGCGAGCGTGCTGTACCAGCGCCAGCAGCAGGCCGTATTCGCCCTGGGTCAGATCGACCGGTTGTCGCTGCGGGTTGTGTAGGGTGCAGCGGGCAGTGTCCAGGCACCAGCCGTTGAACTGCCAGCCTTCGGGTTTGTTCCGACCGGCGGTGGCCGGTTCCAGCGCCAGCGCTCCGGTTCGGCGTAACACCGCCTTGGCGCGGGCGACCACCACGCGTGGGTTAAAGGGTTTGGCAATGTAGTCGTCGGCCCCCATTTCCAGACCGACCACCACGTCGGACTCGGAGCCCAGGCCGGTCAACATCACCACCGGCAGATCCGGGCGCAAACGGTGGATCTGCTGCAACACCAGCAGGCCGTTGGTGTCCGGCAGGATCAGATCAAGCAGCACCAGCGCAATATCCGGTTGCTGGCTGAGTAAGGTTAACGCCTCGCTGCCCCGGTGGCAGGCATGCACGCTAAACACATGCTCATTGAGGACGTCGCAGAGCAGGTCACAAATGGCAGGATCGTCGTCGACGATCAATACGGCAGGTTTCATCGCTGCTCTCCGGATTTTAGGATGCGGAAAATGTTATCAACAAGTTAACTGGTTAAATGCAGTGTACCCGATGGCTAATTAATAAGCGGCAGCCGGTGTGAGTCTGATGCGGAAATTGCCATCACCGTCACACTCGGCGCTGATTGAGTGATCCTGGCAACCGAATATATTAGGCTGTGGCAACGTTGTTGTGCATTGAGGAGAAAAATCGTGCGCATTGGTATCGACCTGGGTGGCACCAAAATTGAAGTGATCGCGTTGGCCAACGATGGGCAGGAACTGTTTCGCCATCGTATCGCCACGCCGCGCCATGATTATCAGCAAACGCTGGATGCGATTACCGGTCTGGTAAAATTGGCAGAAGAAAATACCGGCCAGCAAGGCTCGGTTGGCGTCGGCATTCCCGGCACGCTGTCGCCCTATACCGGGCTGGTCAAAAACGCCAACTCGGTCTGGCTCAACGGCCAACCGCTGGATAAAGACCTGTCGGCGATGCTGGCCCGTGAAGTGCGTATTGCCAACGATGCCAACTGCCTGGCGGTGTCGGAAGCCACCGATGGTGCAGCCGCCGGCAAGCAAACCGTGTTTGCGGTGATTATTGGTACCGGTTGTGGCGCCGGGGTGGCGATTAACGGCCAGGCGCACTCGGGGGGTAACGGCATCTCTGGCGAGTGGGGGCATAACCCGCTGCCGTGGCTGGATGATGACGAGCTGCGTTTTCGCGCAGAGGTTCCCTGTTATTGCGGTAAGCAGGGGTGTATTGAAACCTTTATCTCCGGTACCGGCTTTGCCACCGACTATGCTCGCCTGAGCGGTAATCCGCTAAAAGGTCATGAAATCATGACGTTGGTGGCACAAGGGGATGCGGTGGCGGAGCAAGCGATCAGCCGTTACGAGCTGCGGCTGGCGAAATCGCTGGCGCACGTGATCAATATTTTTGATCCGGACGTGGTGGTGCTGGGCGGGGGAATGAGCAACGTGGATCGGTTGTACCAGCGGGTGCCGCAGTTGGTGAAATCCTGGGTGTTCGGTGGCGAATGCGAAACCCCGATCCGCAAGGCGGTACACGGCGATTCCAGCGGCGTGCGCGGCGCGGCGTGGCTGTGGCCGCAACTTTAATTACCGTTGCAAAAAAGCGCGGGCCTGCTCGCGCTTTAATCAATCCGCTGTACAAAAACTGGACTCCCCTCTATGCTTTAGCTAACTTAGCTAAGGAGATCGCGTATGCCTATTCAGGCCAATATGCACGAAGCCAAATCCAACCTGAGCCAACTGGCGGATAAAGCCGCACAGGGAGAGACCGTGATTATAGCGAAAGCAGGGAAGCCTTATGTTCAGCTGGTGGCCATCAAGGGGCAAACCCGCAAGCCGGGTGTTGCCAGGGGCCAATTCACCGTACCGGACAATTTTAATGATGGCGATGCAGACATCACCGCACTGTTTGAGGGCGACGAGTGAAACGTCTGCTGCTGGATACCCATGTGCTGTTGTGGTGGCTGATAGACGATCCCAGCCTGGGGGAGAACGCCAGGAAGCAGATCGCCGATCCCGGCAACGTGGTGTATGTCAGCGCGGCCAGCATTTGGGAGATTTCGATTAAGCGTGCGTTGGGCAAGCTGACGCTGCCGGACGATATCTTCGAGATAATTGATGCAGAAGATTTTTTGCCGTTGCCGATGGCGGCCTTTCACGGGCAGCAGGCGGGCCAGTTGCCGCCGCATCATCAGGATCCTTTTGATCGCATGCTGATCGCCCAGGCGCAGGCCGAAGGGCTGACGTTGGTTTCCGCCGACGCCGCTTTTCCGCAGTATGGCATCCGGGTGTTTGACGCCCGGTGCTAAAGCGGGTTAACCCTGGGGTTCACTAGGCACCGGCTCCCTTTCGCCGGTGCTGCAACCCTCTTTCTCAATCAGAGCTGGGTTATTCCAGCCGGAACTGCGGCTCCAGCCGGCTGATGCCAAGCCCGTTGACCTTTTTCACCTTAATTTGTACCGGGATCCGTTCTTTCATGGCTTCCACGTGGCTGATCACGCCAATGGTTTTCCCGGAGGCGTTCAGGCTGTCGAGCGCATCCAGCGCGGTATCCAGAGTTTCCGCATCCAGCGTGCCAAAGCCTTCGTCGAGGAACAGCGAGTCGATACTGGTCTTGTGGCTGACCAGATCGGACAGCGCCAGTGCCAGCGCCAGGCTCACCAGGAAGCTTTCACCGCCGGACAGGGTGCGGGTATCGCGCAGCGCGTCCGCCTGCCAGGTATCCACCACCTGTAGCTCCAGCGCATCGCTGGTTTTTCGTTGCAACAAATAGCGCCCGTGCAGCCGTCCCAACTGGTTATTGGCCAGATACACCAGGTGATCGAGCGTCAGCCCCTGGGCAAACTTACGGAATTTATCCCCTTCTTTGGAGCCGATAAGCTGATTGAGATAGCTCCAGTCGTCGTATTGGCTCTGGCTCTGGCTGATTTGCTCAAACAGCGACTGCTGATTGATTCGGCGGGCAGTGTCGCTTTCTAATTGATTGCGTACTTCGCCCTGGCGTAGCTGCAAGGTTTTTAACTGCTGCGCCAGCGCTGCCAGACTCTGGCTCAGGGCCTGGGGATCGGTCTGATGCTCATCCAGCCCTTCGGGACGCTGTTGCAACTGCTGTTTCAGGCTGTCAACGGCCTGTGCCAGCAGGGCGCTGGCTTCAACCTGGCGTTGTTGCAGCTGTTCTTTGCGCTGTTGCAGCTGTCGGCGCTGGTCGTCATCCAACAGTGCGGCGCTGAAGCTGGCTTCGTCGCTGAATTCACTGGCGGCCAGTGCTTGCAGCCACTCTTGCTCCGCCTGTTGCAGCCGCTCGGTCTGTTGCAGCAGTTGCTGTTGCAGCCCGGCCAACTGGCCGCTCAGCCGATCGCGTTGCTCCTGGGCTTTCTGCCACTGTTCGGCCGCTTGCTGGCTGGCTTGCTCGCAGGCCGTCTGGCGGGTGCGTAACTGTTCGCGCGCCTGGGTGATTTGCTGTTCACCAAACAGGGCCAGACGCTGCGAACGTTGCTCGCCAAGGACTCGTTCGCCGTCCTGCCACTGCTGCTGCAGCCGCTGCTGTTGCAACTGGGCCTCTGCGTGGCTTTTCTCCAGCAGGATGAAACGCTCGTCCAGCCGCGCTTTCTCTTGGTGCGCCTGCTGCTGTTGCGTTTGCAGTGCGGCCAATTGGTCTTTGGCCTGCTGCACGGCGTGCGACGCCTGTTCGTGTTGCAACAGGGCGGCCTGACCCTGACGTTCTTCGTTGTCGCAGGCGTTCAGCCATTGGCTCAGGCGGTCGGCGTCTTGCAGGGTAAAGTCAAATGCCAGCGGTGTACTGAGGGTTTGCCACTGCTGCAGGTGAGTAGCCAACTGTTGCTCGTCTTGCGTGATGAGCTGCTGTTGGCGCTGTTGCTGTTCTTTCAGGCTTTCGCAACGGGTGCGCAGTTCGGTGCCCTGAGTATACAAAGCCTCGGTTGTGGCGCGCATCTGGGCCAGGCGCAATGCGGTTTCAGAAGGTTTTACCGCCTGATACTGCTCAATGGCCGGGTGGCTGCAGGAGCCGCACAGCGGACAGGGTTCACCGGTTTGCAGGCGGGCGCGCTCGGCTTCCAGGCTGACGATGCGCTGTTCCAGCTCGAGGGCTTTCTCCACGTCTGCCTGGTGGGCTTTTTGCTGTTTATACTGCTGCCGCGTCTCTTCGAGCTGTTTTTCATGTTCGCCGAGTTGCGTCTGGCGGGCGGAAAACTCCTTGCGCTGCTGCTCCAGCCGCTCGCTGACCTGGCTAAACAGGGAAGACAGGGTAAATAACTGCTGGCGTACCGGGCGCAGTTCGGCCAGTTCGGTCTGGCGCTGGCGCAGTGTCATCAGGGGCGACTGGGCTTCCAGCGTATTTTGCTGTTTTTGCTGCGCCGTCAGCGCGGCGGTGAGGCCGTTAAGTTTTTCCTGATGCTGCCCGGCCTGTGCGGTCAACTGGCTTCGCTGAACCTCGAGTTGTTCCAGCGCTGTTTTTTGCTGGGCATACTGTTGTGCGGCGCTATCGCACGCCTGTTGCAGCTCGGCCTGCGTTTTCTGTAACTGGGCAATCTGGTGATCGAGCGGGACGACTTGCTCGTCGATCAGCCGCTGTTGCGCCTGCTGATGTTCAACATGCGCCTGCAGTTGCGCACGGGCCTGCTCCACCGCCTGTTGCAACGGCGCCATCTGGGCTAGCTGTTGCTCTTGCTGTTGCGTTAATTGGCTTATCTGCTGTTGCAGCGCCTGCTGATCGTTGCTGCAGCGGTTACGTTCATTCAGCAGCGGCCGCAGTTTTTCTGCCGGCTCGCTGCGCGCCAACTGCTGCAGTTGCGGTTCGGCCGCCGCCTGCTCCTGCTGGGCCGCGTTCAGTTGACGTTGGTATTCCTGTTGTTTTTGTTGTGTTTGTTGCCACTGCTGTAACCAGTTCAGCGCCTGCTGCTGCTGGCGGGCCTGTTCGCCAAGGGTATTTTCCTGCGTTCCCAGCTCAATTAATTGGTTTTCAAGCTGCTGACGCTGTTCGTCATTGAGCAGTTCAATGCCGCTGGCGCGTTGATGCAGCGCATCCAAATCGGCCCTGGCCTGCTTATGCTGTTCGAAAACCCGCTCGGAAAGCTGGCCGTAGATCTCGGTGCCGGTCAGTTCCTCCAGCAGTTCGGCACGATCGTTGGCATCGGCATTGAGGAAGGCGGCGAACTGCCCCTGGGATAACATCATCGATTTGGTGAAGCGGCCGAAGTCCAACCCGGTGATCGCGGCGGTCATATCCAGCTTGTCGCGTACCTTGTCCGCCAGAATTTTTCCGTCTTCACGCAGCGCCAGCTCCACCTTCGGTGCCTGCAGGTTGCCGTCCGGGGCATTTTTGGCGCGGCGCTGGCTCCAGAAGGCGCGATAGCCGACCCCTTTAACTTCAAATTCGACCTCCGCCAGCGATTCGGCGGTGTGGCGCGTCATCAGCTCGTTTTGGCTCGGCGTGACGTTAAGGCGCGGCGTCTGGTGGTACAGCGCCAGACAGATGGCGTCCAGCAGGGTGGTTTTGCCTGCCCCGGTAGGCCCGGTGATGGCGAATAACCCATTGCTGGCAAAGGGCTCGGCGGTAAAATCGATCTTCCATTCGCCCTGCAGGGAATTGAGGTTTTTTAATCTCAGACTGAGGATTTTCATTGGCTTGGCTCCTGGTCGTTGTGCCGCACGGACTCGACCACCTGCTGGAACATTTGGCTCATTCGTTGCCGACGTTCTTCGGCCATTTCAGGCTCCTGCGCCAGCCGCCGTTCGAACACCTCGTTGACGCTCAGTTCATTGAGCGTTTCCTTGTCCTGCTGTTCAATGGCCTGGCGCCGCTGTTCTTTGCTACGGCGCAACAGCACCACTTCTACCGGCAGTTGATCGGCCAGTAACTGGATGCGGCGCTGAATGTCGCTAAGGTAGTCCTGTGTTGCCACTTCAATGTCCAGCCACACCGGTAGTTCACCCTGATAATCGGCGAACTGCTGCAATTGTTGTTCGATCTGCGCCAAATCACCCTTGATAAGCTGCATCGGTTGGAAGCTGGGGATCTCCAGCGCAGTGACCTGTTGCAGAGCGCCCGCGCTGAAATCCACCATAAACACGCTTTTGGCTTTGCCCAACTCGTCAAAACTGAGTGGGATCGGCGAGCCGCTGTAGCGAATATGTTCGGATTTGGCGACGTTCTGCGCGCGGTGTATATGCCCCAGCGCGATGTAGTCGGCCGGCGGGAAGGCCTGGGCCGGGAAGGCGTCCAGCGTGCCAATGTAGATATCGCGCACCGAATCGGAGGTGGTGACGCCCACGGTGGTCAGGTGGCCGGTGGCAACAATCGGCAGTGGCAAGCCCAGCGCATCGCGACGCGCACAGGCCGCTTGGTACAGCCTTTGATAATGGTCGGCGATAGCCTCTTGCAGCGCCTGCTGTTTTTGCACCCCGGACTCGCCAGCGCGGCTGGTGAGCAGATCGCGTGGGCGCAGGAAAGGGATGGCACAAAGTACCGCACCCGGCTGACCATCGCGCTGATTCAGCACCAGAATTTGCTGTTCGGTTTCGCTCTGTGCGTTGGCAATCACGGTGGTATTCAGGCAGGAAAGCAATTCACGCGACTCATTCAAGGTTGCCACGGAGTCGTGGTTACCGCCCAGTACCACCAACTGGCAGCCGGTGCGCTGCAGATCCACCACGAAACGGTTATACAGCTCACGGGCGTAGCTTGGCGGCGAGCCGGTATCGAACAGGTCCCCGGCGACGATCAGTGCATCCACCTGCTGTTGTTCGATCTGTTCGATCAGCCAGCGCAGAAAAGCCTGATGTTCGGCGGCGCGGCTCTTGGTGAAAAAATACTGGCCAAGATGCCAGTCAGAGGTGTGGATCAGGCGCATGACACTCCCGGGGC
>RCUM01000315.1_pt1 | contig 31624 bp, 35 predicted proteins | sample 2166141 | NCBI WGS metagenome assembly RCUM01 (sample SAMN09932756, study PRJNA488358) | compost metagenome | isolation source: compost soil in crotonic acid-enriched | place: Germany: Experimental Botanical Garden
GCGGATTTTTCCCCGAGAGGCTGAGCAGCCCGGCGGGTTTATTGATCAGTACCAGGTGATCGTCCTGATAGAGATCCTCGATCTTGTCATGGCACGGCGGGGCAATAAAGGTATCGATAATCCTGGACATCAGGCTACCCGGCTGAAGAGTGGGAGCGGATGATAACGAATTTTAAACCGACTGGCTAATCCACGCTTGCCGATCTTCGCGAACTTTGCTTAGGTTAATCGTCGCCGATACTCTGATGATGGGTTAATCGAATCAGGAGAACGCAAGATGTCTGACCATCCTACAATTGCTCTTATTGGTCCGGGTGCTATCGGGACCACCATCGCCGCGGTACTGCATGAAGTTGGCCGAACGCCAGTTCTTTGCGGGCGAACCGCGCATCCTCAGTTGATTTTACGTCGCGATGAGGAGGAAGTCGTGGTGCCAGGCCCGGTATTGACCGACCCGGCGGCTATCAGCCACCCGTTCGATCTGGTTTTTGTCGCGGTAAAAACCACCCAGATAGCGGACAGCGCCAACTGGCTGGCCGCGCTGTGCGATGAACACACCCTAGTATGCGCACTGCAAAATGGCGTCGAGCAGGAAAGCCTGCTGGGACCCTACGTCAACGGCGCAAAGGTGCTGCCTTCGGTAGTGTGGTTCCCGGCACAGCGCGAGCCGGATGCCTCGGTCTGGCTGCGTGCCAAACCGCGCCTTACGCTGCCGGATGTACCCGAAGCAAAAGCAATGGCCGATGTGCTCAAAGGCACAGGCTGCGCGGTTGAGCTGTCAACCGACTTTATCTCCATCGCCTGGCGCAAACTGCTGCAGAATGCGGTCGCCGGTTTGATGGTGCTGGCTAATCGCCGTGCCGGGATGTTCGCGCGCGGGGATATCACTGGGCTGGCTCTGGCTTATTTGCGCGAGTGTCTGACCGTAGCGCGTACAAAGGGGGCGTTACTGAGCGATAAGGTTCCGCAGGAGATCCTTGACGGTTTTCATCGTGCCCCTGCGGATTTAGGCACCTCGATTCTCGCCGACCGCCAGGCCAACCGCCCACTGGAGTGGGATATCCGCAACGGCGTGGTACAGCGTTATGGGCACTCACTGGGTATTCCTACGCCCATCAGCGATGTGTTGGTACCGCTGTTGGCGGCAGGCAGTGAGGGGCCGGGGTGAAACCGTTAACGGCAGGGGATTTGTAAGGCAGCGACGGCCGGAATCGCCGCAAGTGTGCTCGATAAATCCAGTCCATTAAAACGACTGAAACAGTGCCCGTCTGTAAGATGCGCCGGTATATGTGCATTTCGTTTTCGATGGTGTTGCCGTGGGCAGTTTCGTGCCGGAAGCGGACGTTGCAAACCTCTCCGGGTTTAAATCAATGGGGGGCGGGTTACTTATCTTGAGCCTGTAATACGCGATATCTAAACTTCTTATAAAACTGCTAAAGGAGATGAGAGCACCTATGCGAACCCCTGATTATCCTTCCGGAGACGCCGAAAAATGGGCACAGGTCGATGCCTGGTTTACTGAAAAGCTTGCGCCTGAAGGGCCCGATTTAAAATACACTCTTGCCAATAACGCAGATCATGGATTGCCCGCACACGATGTTTCCGCCTTACAAGGCAAGATGCTGGCGCTTTTCATCAAAATGACACGCGCCTCCCGCGTTCTTGAAATAGGAACGCTCGGAGGTTACAGCACGATCTGGATGGCTAAAGCTTTACCGCACTATGGGAGCGTAACGACCATTGAGTTTAATGAACATCATGCAAAGGTTGCCCGCCAAAATATAGACAATGCGGGACTGACTGAACGTGTTGAGCTTCATACTGGTGCCGCCCTTGATGTGTTACCCATGCTTAAAGCACCCTTTGACCTTATTTTTATTGATGCCGATAAAGCTAATAACCCTCGCTATCTGGAGTGGGCAATAAAGTTGTCGAAGCAAGGTACTGTAATCATAGGAGATAATACGGTTCGTGGCGGAGGAGTGATTGATTCTGAGACTCAGGATCCTAACGTGCAGGGACTAAGACATTTTATTCAGATGATTTCAGAAGACGAACGGCTTGAAGCTACGGCAATACAGACTGTCGGTGAGAAGGGATGGGATGGTTTTGTCATGGCTATAGTTAACTGTCCATCCTGCTAAAACTGAACCAAGTTGCCGCCAGACGGTTTTTTACCCCCTTTGCCGGGCTACTTGCGTAGCCGGCATGACGTTGTCGGAATCAAAAATATTAATTGGTGAGGAAGTGAAAGCCTAAAGCATGGCGTTGATAAAGCATCATCCTTGGTCAAGTTAACTATCCAAATGTGGTTGCAGTAAGGCTTCGAACCACGAATGAAAAACAGCCAGGCGTCGGGAACGTTGGCGACGATGCGGATAAATAAGAGATATCGGCATAGGGGCGGCGCGATAGTCTGACATGACCTCAATCAGTTCCCCTGAGTTCAGAAGGTGCTGAACATCGAAGCGGGGGATCTGTATCAGCCCAAGGCCAGCCAGGCAGCAAGCGATATAACTTTCAGCATTGTTCACTGCAACCTGGCTGGGTATATGGAGACTATGCGTGTGGCCATTATTTGACTCATATTCCCATGGTAACTCTTTACCGGTTTTGGATGAGGTGTAACCGATGGCCCAATGCCCTTGGGTGAGATCGCTCGGTTGGGATGGTAGCCCGTGTTCACTGAGATAAGCAGGGCTGGCGCAATTGATCAGGGCGATATGGCCGAGAGCGCGGACGACCAAACTGCTGTCGTGCAACGCGCCCACACGGATGGCGCAATCCACACCTTCCTGCACCAAATCGATAGCCCTGTCCGCCGATCCGAGAACCAGCTGTAATTGCGGGTGGCGACGCAATAATCCTGGCAGCGCCGGGGCAATCAATCGGCGAGCAATGCGGCTTGGGACATCAATAGTCAGCTTGCCGGAAACCTGGCATTGACTGAGCTGAAATGACTGGTCGATGTCTTCCACTTCGGCCAGCAAGGGGCGCAGGCGTTCGAGCAACTGTTCGCCGTCGGCCGTCAGTCGCACCTGACGAGTTGTACGGTGTAGTAGCCTTACGCCCAGCTGCGATTCTAATTGCTGGATGGCGGCGGAAACCGAAGCGCGCGGTATATCGAGTGCATTGGCGGCTCGGACAAAGCTTCCCATTTCTGCTACCTGCACGAATACGCGATATTGGTTGAACCTGTCCATCTTTATATCTCGTTGTTATTTTTTGGAAAATGCAAATTCGCTATTTTCTATCAGTCTCTGGGAGGGGCGGGATTTGCAGAATATAACTCATCCTTTTTTCAGTATGAAATTCAGCTAGTGCGGTGCCGCTAACCTGCGAATCCGCCTGCATCGAGAAAGACCTGCTCTTGTGCTGTGGTTTCGCGTAGCAGCAGTCGATTACGATGCGGAAAACGCCCAAAACGTCGAATAATATCGCGGTGTCCTTCAGCATGGGAGCGTTCAACCGCGCCCAACTGAGCGTTTAGCGTGACAGAAAGATCCTGATCAGCCAGCGTTTCAGAGTGGGCAAACGGAAGGCAAAAGAACAGGCGCAGAGCAGGTTCGACAGTATTCATATATCCCTTCTTGATGGCTATGAGTGCAAAATACCGCGCCAGTCCATCCGTCGCATACATGTGGCTGGTATTACGAAAGGCATTTCGAGGAAACTGATCGAGTAAAATCACCAGTGCCAGCGCGCCTTCAGGTGTGTTTACCCAATCGTCATGTTCACGTCTGGCCGCAGCCAAATGCAGGGCCCAAAAGCGTTCGCGGAAATTTCCGTCAAAAGCCGGGTCTTTGTTAAACCACTGGCTGGGGCCGACTTGCCGCCAAAACGTCACGACATCACTCGCTCGTTGTACCACTTTGGCGGGGACATTGTTGTGCTGACATAACGTTGTCGGCATAGGGACTAATCCTTCTTCGCTTTAATTACCGCATTGCCCTGAATCATCGATTTACCGGCATAAATGCCACCAGAGATTTCCATGGCCAGGCGATCGGTATCTTTACGACGTAATTCAGCCACCAAATCGGCTGCATCCTCAGGCGAAGAACCCAGTGTCAGCAGAGCCTCGTGCCCAAAAGCCATGGCGGATTCGAAAGTAACCCGGACCTGGTAATCCACATTCGCCTTGATTAATTCAATCGCATGTTCTCGATCATGTGCGCGCGCCAGTACCCGGGCGTGAGGGAAATGCGTTTTGGCATGCTCGACAATCATCGTGGTTGCCCGAGGATCGTCGATGCATATCAGAATGGCCCGGGCGTGATGGGCTCCGGCGGCATGCAGGACATCCGCGCGCTCGCCATCACCATAGTACACTTTGAAACCGAATTCCTCTGCGTCGCGCGCGACCTGCGGTTGGCGATCAATGATGGCAATATCCGCGCCCATGGCCAGTACATGTTGGCTCACGATCTGCCCAAAACGGCCGAACCCGATGATGAGGACCGAGTTGGATAATGACTCCGGCCGTTGGGCTCCTGCCAATGAGTCGCCGGGAACGGCGCGCCAACGTCGATGCAGAAGTACTGCAAGCGGTGTCAGGGCCATCGACAGTACGACGATGGCGGTCATGTTGGCATTGACCTCTGTGGGTAATGCGCGGTTGGCCAATGCAGCGGCGAAGAGCACAAAGGCGAATTCTCCCCCCTGAGCCATCAGCACGGCGCGCTCCAGCGCGTCGGCATGTGAACTCTTCGTCAGTCGCGCCACGCCATAAATGCACAGACCTTTAATCAACATCATCGCCAGAACGCCTGAGATAATGAGGGGCCAATTACGCGCGACGACCGCCAGATCCAATGACATCCCGACACCGAGGAAGAACAGCCCCAACAGCAGACCCCGGAAGGGATCAATATCGGCCTCTAACTGATGACGAAAGGTGGATTCAGACAGCAGTACACCGGCCAGAAATGCGCCCATGGCCATGGACAAACCGCCTAACTGCATGAGCAGCGCCGCGCCGAGCACAACCAATAATGCGGCGGCAGTCATCACTTCCCGTGCTTTGGCATTGGCCAATATACGAAACAGCGGATTCAACAGCCAGATGCCGGCGGCGAACAGAGTGGCCAGCGCGCCGGCAGCGATAGCGATGTTCATCCAGATTGTGTTGGGCGGCGATGAGGATGAGCCGGCCGGCGCGAGGAATGCGACCAACGCCAGCAGGGGCACGATCAGCAGGTCCTCGAACAGCAGTACAGCGACAATTTTTTGTCCGCGAGGCGTAGCGCTATCACCGCGTTCCCCCAAAAGCTGCATAACGATCGCGGTAGACGTGAGGACGAAGCCCATCCCGCAGATGAAGGAGACGGCCAATGAAAAACCGAAGATGAGTCCTATGCCGCTAAGCAGCAAGCCGCAAGTCAGTACTTGCAGGCTACCCAGGCCAAAAATGTCACGCCGCATGTTCCATAAATGGGACGGGCGCATTTCCAGGCCAATGATAAAGAGAAACATCACGACGCCAAGTTCAGCCGTATGCAGGATCGTTTGGGGATCATTAAAAAGGCCCAGCCCGAAGGGGCCGATAACCAGGCCTGCAGCCAGGTAGCCGAGCACGGAACCCAGGCCCAGACGTTTGAATAAGGGTACGGCCACTACGGCTGCACCAAGCAATGTTACGACCTGGAGCAGATCGCCGGCGCTGCCGTTTGCTAACGCTTCAGACACGGGAATACTGCCAGAATGCAATGCCGGCCACGATAGCGGGCACGGCAAAAACCAGCAACAAGATGGGCAACTCCGCGCGCAGGCTGTAGCCTGCGTGCACAACCCCCACCCACATATTGATCACCGATATTGCCAACCAGGCTGGCACGAAGCATTTGGCTGCCAGCGCCATACCTGCGGCGCTGGCTCCCCAAAGCCAGCCGAACAGGACAAATATGCCTAAAAGAAGCAGGCCACCACCAATAACCATGAGTACATGCATTCCATTTTCTCCTTTCTCATTTACGGGGTTCAAACCCAACGGACCGATCGTTGTGCATATTCATCATTTAACGTTCGTCGAGTGCTTCCAGTACCAATTCGGCGGTGATTGCGCTGCTGTATTGTTGCTGGCCTGTGATTAGCCGGCCGTCGCGAATAGCGAAGGGTTCGTTGGCCGCACGGCGCAGGAATTGGGTGTTCGGTAGCGCGGCGGCTTCGCTCTCGATCGTATATTCGTTGAGCGTCATGCCGAAGGTCCGGTTGATTTGCTCTTCTTCCTCATTGGTAAAACCCGTCCACTTTTTGCCCTCGGCCAGCAGCCGTCCATTTGACAGGCGTGTCCACAGCAGTAGCGCAGAACCGTGGCAGATCAGTGTGACGATCTTGCCCTTCTCGTAGAAATCGGCGATCAGCTTGTGTAACGCCTGGTCATCCTTGAAAGTCAGCAGCGGGCCGCCGCCGCCGGCGACCCAGACTGCATCGTAATCGGCTACGTTCAGGGTGCTGATGGGCAGTGTGTTCTTCAGCATCTCCCCGAACGTGGCGTGGTGCACGAAACCCAGGCTGATGAGATCGTTGGCATAGGCGCCGTCTGGCGTACGTGGATCGCTGTGTATATCGAACATCACCTCGCCGCCTTTTGGAGAGGCAAGATCCACTCGATGGCCGGCTTCGATGAACATAAGGAAGGCGCGGGTCATCTCTTCAGCGAAGAAACCGACCGGGAAGCCTTTGAGTTGCGCGGTGTTGGAGACGATGGAAAGAATGCGGCTCGGTGTGTGCTTCTTGCCCAAGCGGGTTTCGACTTTCAGATCGGATATCGACATGATGATCCCTTTGGGTGGGTTTAACGGCGGTGGCGGTCATTATCTAAATAAACGGTCATCCGCAACGTTAATGCGGTGACCGTCGGTATAGCTGCTGAATATCGGCAGATTATTTAGTGGTGTAACCACCGTTGATGAGAATGGTTTGACCAGTGATCCACCACCCGTCGCTCACCAGATGGCGAATGAAAGGCACCACGTCTTCGATATCGGTCAGGCCGGTTTTGCTGAAAGGCGAAAGCGCTGCTGCGGTTTTGTGATACGCCACAGCGTCGGCACCTTCTGCAGGGTAAAAGAAGGGCGTATCCATTGGACCTGGCCCCACTGCGGTCACCGAAATACCGCGTTCGCCGAACTCCTTGGAGGCCGCCCGGGTGAAATGCTCTACCGGGGCTTTGGTGCCTGCGTAGGCGGCGTAGAAGGGGGTATAAGCGCCAAGGAGCGAGGTGACTATCGTACAGATTTTACCGTTGTCGTTGAGGTTTTTACCCGCCTCTTTGAGGAAAAAGAAAGCGGTTTTTGAGTTGACCGATGTCATCTCGTCGTATTCTGTTTCGCTGATCTCCGCCATTGGCTTTTTGAGCACTTTGCCGACGGTGTTGATAGCGATATCCGGTTTACCAATGGCGGCGATGGTATCGGCAAAGAGTTTCTCGACGGCATCCGCGGTCGTCAGATCGGCCTGCAATGCCACCGCCCGCGCGCCAGCGGCTTCGATAGCGGCCAGGGTTTCATCGGCATCCGCTTTTGAGGATGCGCTGTTATAGTGAATGGCAATGGCCTTCGCGCCTTGAGCGGCCAAATCGCGGGCGATCAAACCGCCGAGGTTTTTGGCGCCGCCAGCAATGAGGACGGTTTTGCCTTTGATAGAATGGTCTGCCATGAAACTCTCCTTGGATAGGTATTAGAAAGTTGAGTCTAGACTTTCCTATTGCAAAGATAAGTAGTGATAATCTGAATAAACAATCCAGAAAAACGAACCAATCCCTAAGGAATTCATTTCATTCTCAGTGTTTCTTCATGACAGTTTTAATGTTTACAAGATGATGCTGGGTTTTTATGTGCCTGAAATACAATAATAAAGATGGATTTATTAAGTATCTTTACGAGGGCTAATAACTAAAGTCAGTTTTGCCTTCAGGTTTTTATTAGGGATCTGGACTTTTCCAATTCATTGACTACAGTTCCGAATGGACAAGTGGAAACTATAAAACAGAGTTGATTGGTTATCTTTAACAGCAATTATCCATAGATCAATACCGGTTGGGGTAGGGATATGATAAATAAAATCAGTCCATTAGCTATATATACAAACATTGCGCTATGTCAGACTAATGCTTATCTGGCTTGTTATCGGAAAACTATCAGGGTAACGGGGTAAGGGGGCTTCAGTGGCGATTCTGATGAGGGTTATTCCCTGAGACGCTGCCGGAGTAAGGGCAAGTGAAGTAAAGTGGACGCTTCTCAATGCATCATCAATAACGATGATGCCTTATCTTGATTATCACTCGTTTTCGGGTTCACCGAAAAGGAGACGGTAAAGGAAATGTATACTATGAATTATCCCTTGGGTTTTGGTCTGGCACTGTTAACACTGTCTGTTTCTTCTTTTGCCTTCGCGCAGGAGGAGCCCAGTTTTGACTGTGCAAAAGCAAGGACGCATGTCGAAAAAGTGCTTTGTTCTGGCGGTAACTCTGGAATGGGGGATTTAGACAACACCATGGCCAACCTTTATAAGGCCGTCAGTCAATCACCCGGTGTCGATGTCGTTGCATTGAAAACGAGTCAGCAGGCCTGGCTTGCGAAACGAAATAAATGCAAAGGTTCGGACGATAAAGTGGCGAGTTGTCTCTACGATAGCTATCGGGCCCGCTATATCGAGCTCAGTGCCAGTTATGATCACCAACACCTGACGGGGATTTTCTCTAATAAGTCAGGCTTTATCGACAGCGTGTTATTCCCCGACGGAAAACTGGCCGTTAACATAGCCACAGATGTAGGTGAGCCTTCCTATGATTCTTGCTCGGTGACTTTTGTTGCGCCACTGAAAGGTGCGTCCGTTCAGCATACGTTTACTGCTGAAGAGACCGGGGGGGATGAGAAATGTACCGTAAACATGAATGTCACAGGCTCTCAAATAAACGTTTCTTCTGCAGGGTGCCGAGCTTTCTGCGGAAATTCCGCATCTTTTGATGGTACGTATAAAAAATAAGAAAGGTATAGCATTTATCAATGTCACTGCGATTACTTACCGGTTTAGCCATTATTATTTGATTTATATCGCAATCGCTTTATTTGGTGCCGGTGATGTTCCTGAGGATATATGGAGTATCAATGGTATGCGGTGAAGGTTTACATTTGACGATGATTGCTGTGGCTACGGCATTTCCAATATAAATGGCCACTGTGGTTGTGAAAGGGATACAACCACAGTAGCGAGTGTGCGATGACTATGGTCAAATTTCCTATAAGTCATTTATTACAATAATCTGCGCTGTCTCATTATTTATATCCACTCTTGCTGCCCTTTATAGTTAATGGATTAATCATGTATTGAGTATAAACGCGTTATGATATCGTTTCTTATTTTATAGTGGTGGTTGTCTGCCCTATTGATAAAATCGACAGGTACACCAAGTGAGTTTAAATTAAATTTCAAGGTATGCATTACTTGACAAAGGCGAGCGCTTGATGATTGCAAACCATATGTGTCCCACACATTGAAAAGCAAATCGTCGATTTTTATCAGGTCGCCTTCGCAACTGTTTAGCAGGTGTTTTAGTAATCTGGATAATGTTTTTCGCATGTAAATGCATGAGATTTTTTTTGTTCCTTTTCCCACTGAAATGCATATTAATCTATCATTTTTTAAATCAAAAAAAACATTCTCAGTTATGAGGTATAGATGTATTGTTAGCTTAAGAGATTTATGATTTATTTCATTGCTTATCTTTTTTTCATATCCTGGAAGCTCATCTTTTCTTTTCATGGATTAACCCTCTATAATGGTTAAATATATAAATAACTCTAATCATTTTTGTGTTTGTTATTTATTTTTACTTTTAAATAGTTTGGTGCGTCCATTGGTTTTTATACAGGTGAAAGATGTTTTATTTTTTTGATGTGGAGTTTTGAAAAATTAATAGGGTACTCAGCTAGCACTAGTTCTCCTTTTGTGTCTATCAGAAGATTAAGTCTAGACACTTACTCCCGAAAAATAAGCCCCGAAACGCTGAATAGACTATCCAGAAAACCTATCCAATATATTCTATGTGATTTTAGTGGACTCACAGATCACAAGTGGAGTTTGTTTTATTGGCTCATTGAAGGTGATTCTGTATGAGACGTTTAAGCGATGAGGATCAATATTTGTGCAAGTATTCCGCTTAAATGAACCGGAACCGTTGAAGGTTTTTCAGAAGGCTTAAGACTGCGGATTATCGTGTCGTTGAGCGACATTTGACGATCATTCCATAATCGAACCGAAATGACCTCACAGCGGACCACCACTTCCGCCCGATGCGGAGGGAAAACAGAAGATGCACCAGGATGAGATTACAGGCTAGCGGGGGCGACAAGATCGCAAAATAGCAAAAAGCCCGCTTAAGTTTCCTTAAGCGGGCTTCTCTAATATGGCTCCTCTGACTGGGATCGCCTTTGCCAGTAACTGGCTAATAAATAGGCTAAAGACTAATTGCGTCCCTGTCAAGACCACCAGAATGACCACCAAGCTGTGATTTACGTAAATCTGCTTTGAGTGTTCATGACCTCCAGCCCTTTGACGCAGGGCGTAAGGTTCTCATGACACGCTGTAGCGTCGATCTGAGTGCACTTTTCACACAGGTTTCAATGCAGAGGCTGTTGGGCGTCACCATTAGCGGTCGGAGTGGCCCCTTCTGGAGTTGCACCAGTACAGCTGGCAGGGCCCAGTTATCGAAATTTCTTGCTAAGTCTCTTTACTGCCTTGCCGGCGAGTCTTGGGGGCGCTAAGGAACGCCCACTATGTGGCTTTAGCGGCCCACATAGTGGGGCAGATAGGAATTGCTCAGTGCATCAATTGATCCCTGATTATCATTTTTTGACCTCACATCTAATGCTTTATTGACACAAGTTAAAAGGTACGCGTATCATTGTACCATTAAGGGTTGGATTGTAATCAACAGGATATACTGAGGTAATAAAGGCTATGGATATCAACTTCGAGAAAGTTGTACGAAGTGCAATTGCGGCAACCGCTATTTTGGTCATGTCGGCACCTGTAGTGTTGGCCGCCGAAACACCAGGCAATATTGAAGCGGCAAATGTTCAGGTGCCAGGCTACTATCGAATGGCGTTGGGAGATAAGGTAACCGTAACGGCTTTTTATGATGGTCCAGTTTATCTGAAGACTGCTGTACTTCAGGGGGGCAAGGGCATGGACTTCGACGGTCTGTTGAGGGAAATGGCCGTTCCAACGACTAAAGATGGCGTGCAAACCTCGGTGAATGCATACCTGGTTCAGCAAAAGGGACGGATGACCCTGATTGATTCCGGCGCCTCGGATTGCTTCGGTGAGACGTTGGGTAATTTGGTCAGCAATATCAAGGCATCCGGCGTCAGTCCCGATGACGTCGATGCTGTGATTGTGACCCATATGCACCCTGATCACGCCTGCGGTGCAACGAATCCCGACGGTACTGCCGTGTTCAAGAATGCGGAATTCATTGCCCCCAAAGTCGATGCGGACTACTGGCTCAGCGACACGGCCGCTAGTTCAGTGCCAAAGAGTGAGCGTAGTTTCTTCAAAGCGGCGCAGCGTACTGTCGCACCCTATAAAGCATCGGGGCGCTTCCGAACCTTTGCCAAAGGCGAGTCGCCAGTTCCTGGGATTGACAGCGTTGATGAAGCGGGTCACTCGCCAGGTATGGCTGGTTACCTGATCAATGGCGGTGATAAGAAACTGTTGGTCTGGGGCGATGTAGTGCATAGCCATGCTGTGCAATTTAAGCGCCCGGAAGTTTCTGTTGTCTTTGACCACGATCCTAAAGCTGCGATCGAAACACGCAAGCGGATATTCACCGATGCGGTGAAAGGCAATCTCTGGATTGCAGCCGCACACTTGCCGTTTCCAGGACTTGGTCGCGTAGTTGTGGATGGTTCTGCTTATCGCTGGGTGCCTGTCGAATATGGGGCAGTCCGTTAGTTATAGATGGGTTGATCGCCTGGCATCTTAATATTGGGCGATCATCTGCCTATCTTGGGGCAGTGTGAAGAGTGGCCCAGGCATCGAAATTGGCGTATAAGTCCTAATTGCTAGGCTGGATTAGCGCTCATCTTCTTCAGCATTTATCGCCGGTGGCGCGTCAACTGGGCGGTAGCAATATGATTGATATGACACTATCGATACTTCGCGATCGTATAAAGTAGCAGACATTATCAATCCCCTCCCATTGCTTACATCATTTGAGGGGGAACTCTTGCGTCATTTCTCCTCATTGTTTTCTGAGTAATAGCATAATCAGCGCCCTTATCAGGGGCGCTTCATTGCAATGAATTGCGATTTTTTGCGAACTCAAAGGGGTTGATGACTTTTCTTTATTTGCATTAAGAAAATCAGCCTACCATTGCAGCATCAGCCTACGTTCGTCCAGAAACTCCACCTTATGAATGTAAACTGCACGTACGCCATTAAGTTCCTGATGGTTCATCTGACGCTCTACTGCATCTCGCGACTATCATCCTGACTCAATCAGCGAACTACAGGTCATTGCCCTGAAGCCGTGACCACAGATATAGACCTTCGTCTCGTAGCCCATCGGGTGCAATGCGTTATTTCCGGTATTTTTACTCATGGCTTGATACGCAGATAACGCCGCGCTTTAGCGCTGGCACTGTCAACTCTCAGGCATTGAGAAGGGTGGCGAGTCAACTAATTTTTCTTGTCTCCCAGTTTTTTCGCGACCATGTCTATGAAAGCAAAGACCGCCGGCGGAAGATGATGTCGACTGGGGTACACAAGATTCAGGCCGTGGCCCTTCCGGGAGTACTGGGGGAGTACACGTATCAACGCGCCGGATTTTATGCCGTCCATAGTCATGGTCGATGGTAACAGTGCGATGCCAAGTCCAGACAACGTCGCTTTGCGCAAAGCCTGTGCTGTGTTAGCGCTGAAGCGTCCTGCCACACGCACTTCGTTCTCGCTGCCGTCAGCCGCAGTCAATCGCCAAAGTCCCTGACCGCTGGGATGACTGAAGAACAGACAGTCGTGGTCGGCCAGATCCTGCAGAGTCTGAGGCGCACCACGTGCAGCCAGATAGTCCGGGCTGGCCACGAGGCCATCGCTCCCTGCGTTAAAAACCTTGCGCGCAAAGAAGCTTGAGTCCTCCAGGATCCCTCCGCGAACGGCCACATCGATGCGCTCGGCGATCAAGTTGGCCCTGGAGTCGTTCAGTACGAAGTCCAGGCGCACCCGGGGATATGAGGCCATAAACTCGTTCATCCACTCCATGGGGAAAAAATCGAAGAAGTCGGCTGGCGCAGCTACCCGAACCAGGCCACTGGGCTCGTTGTTGCCCGATATCAGCTCTTGTCCGGCGTCGAACAGACCATCCACCGCATCAGCACAGCGATCGTGGAAGGCCTGGCCCGCAGCCGTGAGCGCCAGGTGGCGGGTTGTGCGTTGCATCAGGCGCGTTCCCAGTTGCTCTTCTAACTGCTGTACGCGGCGGCTTAGGGTGTTGGGTGGCACACCTAGGCGCCGTGAGGCCTCGGCAAAGCTGCCGCAGCGCACGACATGAACGAACGTTGAGACATGGTTGAGATCGAGCATTGGTAATTAATTCAATTTATGGACGAGTTAAATCATATTAAACCATCTAGTTAATCAATGCCAAGGGGCATAAAGTAGCTTCATCGGCAATCACTGGAGTCAATGTCATGAGCGCAATCCAACCCCGTATCGGCATCATCATCGGTTCCACGCGAGAGGGCCGCTTCGGCGACAAGCCCGCTCAGTGGATTTACAACATCGCCAAGGAGCGAGCCGACCTGAGCTTTGAGCTGGTCGATCTGCGTGACCATACGTTGCCGTATTTCGCGGAGTCGGTGTCCCCTGCCTGGGGACCGGTGAGCAACGTGGAAGCGCAACGTTGGGCGCAGAAGCTCGATACCTTCGATGGCCTAATCGTCGTGACCCCGGAGTACAACCACGGTCCGACTGCAGTGCTGAAGAACGCCTTCGATTACGCTTACAAGGAATTCGCCCGCAAGCCAATTTCCTTCGTCGGCTACGGTGGCGTGGGTGCTGCGCGCGCCGTTGAACAGCTGCGACTGGTCGCAGTCGAGTTGCAGATGGCGCCGGTGCGTAATGCCGTGCACATCGGCATGGTGGAGTTCATGGGCATTTGGCAGCAGGGCAAGCAGTTCGAGGACTTCCCGCATCTTACACAGGCAGCTGGCGGCATGCTGGATGACCTGGCCTGGTGGGCCAAGGCACTCAAGTCTGCAAGGAGCGCAGCATGAGCACCGTACTTTCAGCCCGGGTCCGTTCGGTCGTGCACCGTACCCGTGGTTCCACGCACGGTCCTGTTACGCGCCTGATGAGTCCCTTGGATCTCGGAAAACACCTGAAGCCTTTCGTGTTCTTGGACCTGGTGCACTTCCGCCCGGGTGGCGCCAACCAGAATTTCGGCATGCATCCGCATTCCGGGATTGCCACTGTGACCTTCATGGAGGAAGGTGATATTCGCTATGAGGACACGACAGGCGAATCCGGCGTACTGCCCGCCGGGGGTGTCGAGGTGATGGTAGCGGGGGGCGGGGTATGGCATACCGGCACGCCCATTGGCGAGAAGATGGGGCGCGGTTTTCAGCTCTGGGTGGCACTGCCTGCCACACAGGAAAACCAGCCAGCGTACAGCCAATACCTGGCACCTTCGCAAGTGTCTGAGGTTGGACCTGTGCGCGTGCTGGTTGGCGAATACGGCGGGGTACACAGTACCGCCGAACTGCCTGCGGGTATGACCTATCTGGGGGTTCGTCTGCGCAAGGGCGAACGCTGGTCGTACACGCCGCCGCAAGGCCATACCGTGGCATGGGTGGCGTTGGCGACCGGTCGTCTGGCGACGGACGAATCACTGGAGGCTGGCGAGCTCGTGGTGTTCGAGTTGTCCAATGAGGCCATCGATTTTGTCGCGCAGGAAGACTCGAGTTTCGTGCTTGGGTCGGCCGTGCCCCATCCTTATGATCTGGTGTTAGGTCACTACTCAGTGCATACCAGCAAAGAGGCTCTGGCCCGTGGCGAAGCCGGGATCCAGCGCATAGGTCAGGAGTTGCAAAAGGCGGGACGGCTTTCCTGAAGCTCTCCTGGTTCGGCCGTCCAGTACGTCAAGCCGAGACGCCAGTTTTCAATTAAGTAATTCAGGTACCGAGCGATTAGCGGCCGGGCCTTTCACAGAAAAGGAAAGAATCATGACTATCGGTATCATTGGCTCAGGTGCTCTCGGCTCCAACGTAGCACGCGCCCTGGCAAAAAGCGGCCAGTCGGCCATAATTTCGACCCGCCGCGGCCCTGAGTCGCTCGCATCGCTGGTCGCTGAGCTAGGTCCTACCATCAAGGCCGGCACGGTTGTAGACGCCGCCGCCGCAGACATCGTCCTCGTGGCGGTGCGTTGGATGGATCTGGAGCAGGCTCTGGCAGAGTTGCCTAACTGGAACGGACGTATTGTCATCGATGGTACCAACCCCGTGGCGTTCCTCGATCCGGATTCGCCCGAGCGCAATGATGCGAGCAATCCGCTGGCCGCGTACGGTATCAAACCCATCGACCTTGGCGGTAAGTGCTCCAGCGAGGTCTTCCGCGATTTCGTTCCGGGCGCCCGTGTGGTCAAGGCGCTGAACCACCTGGATGTGAACGTGCTGGGGCAAGTAGAAGTCTCCGGCGGGCAACGTGTGCAGTTCTACTCCGGCGACGATGCCGCCGCGAAGGCGGAAGTGAAGAATATTCTGGATACCATCGGCTTCTTCTCCGTCGACCTGGGATCGCTGGATGTCGGTGGTCGCTTGGCTCAGCTTCCGTTCGGCCCCCTGTCGGGCACCAATTTCATCAAGATCTGACCACCTGGGGTGCGCTGTCCATATCGGAGCGCACCCGTTCTTGTATAGTTGCCCTTAGGCTGAGCTGTCCACCCCATGCGCAGATAGTCGGGGTATCCTATGTCCACTTTTCCTGTCACCCGTCCGTGGCGCTTGCGCCGTAATGAGTCCCTGCGCACGCTGTTTCAGGAGACCGAATTCCGTCTGGAAGCTCTCATCCTACCGAGCTTTATAGAAGAAGGTATCGAAGATTTCGTCCCCCATTACCAGCATGACTGGCGTCAAGTGTATCCCCGAAAAGCCGCTAGCTCACGAAATTGAACGCTACGGCTGTGGGGACATCCGTTCAATAATGGCCTTCGGTGTCTCGCATCACCTTGACGAGACCGGGAGCGGTACCTGGAATGAGAACGGTCTCGTACCGCATATGGCACATCTGCAAAGATGCTGCGCAGGAAGTGGTGGTAACGTCCGATACCTGCTTCTGTGAGCACACCAGTCATGGCCATTGTGGCGTGCAGCACATGCACGGGAATAATGCGACGTAAGTCAATCTGTGCAAGCAGGCCGTGGTTGCCGCAGCCGCTGGTGCAGATTTCATTGCCCCATCGGCACAATAGATGGTCAGGTCCAGACAATCCATATCTTTTGTTTTCCGGAAAGTTTACGTTTTTTCAACGACCAGGCTTTCCTGCCAATATTCGCTCAACGTCTCAAGTGTCAAAGGATCATCGCTCAAGGGACCGAGAATGGCATCAAGTAAGCCAGGGAAACGTGCATTGAGGTCATCACGGCGCAGCGAGAGGCGGTATTCCTGGCCAATCCTTCGCTGCCACACGATGCCGCTGTCACGCAGGATCCGGAAATGATGAGTCATGGTTGATTTCCCCACGGTTGGCAGCACTCCGCAGCACGGATGCTCGCCGCCTTCGGCGATCATCCGGACGGCAGCCAAGCGCAGTGGATTGGAAAGCGCGCTCAGAACGCTCTCTAAACGTATTTCGTCGGTATGTGGATGATTGGCAAGTTTCATGATTACCAATGGTATGCAAATCCACGTATCCTGTCGATATCTTTTGGTTTCGTGTGCTCCGTAATCCCATAGCTGCTCGATCTTGTTTTGATCACCGGGCGCTCCTTTCGTAGAGTGTTTATCTGTTGATCGTCCGCTGCGCCGTTCTGCGCAGTGACGACCACCTTAACGCCGCAGCGCTGACCAAAGATGGACAGTTGTTGCTCATTGGTTTTCTGGGTGGCGTGGTTGAAGCCAATGTCAACCTGCTCACCCTTGCCGTCAAGCACCTGACCGTGACTGATTCAAGGTTGCGTGCACGATCCCGACGAGAAGGCCGAGATCGCACGCGACCTGAACACAAAGGTCTGGTCCTTGTTAGAGGCGGGCGATGTCTGCGAACAGTCCATGCAAAGTTTCCACGGGCACGTGCTGCCGATGCGCACCGCATGATGGAGAGCAACGACCATATCGGGAAAATTGTTCTGTGCATGGCCAACAAAGAACAGTATTGGTGGGACAGACAGAGGCTAGGTGTTACTTAGACACAATGGCGGACGAGCGGTAATGCCGTTCGAAATGCGACGTCACGCTCGGGTGAATGTCAGCGGCGAGTTTCGTCCGCTTCATTTAGGTTGAAACTCGCCGCTGCAGAAAACACCTCGGCAACCTCATCAATGATCGCTTTGATCTTGACGGTGTGTCGTAGGTCGGTGTGAGTTACCAGCCATACCTCGTAAGAAGCGGCGCTCGTGCGCTCGGGCCACACACGGGTCAAACCGTCACACCTCCCCATGTAGAGCGGGAGTTCACCGAGACCAATGCCAGCCGCAATGGATCGCCGAACAAGCAAGCTGGAACTTAGCGTGGACACAACTCTTCCATTGCGTAGCGACTCACCCACCAGCGTCAGATCCTTGATGCGCTCAAAATGGGGTTGGTACAACACCAGATCGTGCCCCTGGAAGTGCTTACCCTGCTCAGGCATGCCGCGTGTCTTCAGGTAGGTCTTCGATGCGAACAGCCCGACTGGCCAGCGTGCCAGGCGACGGGCGATGAGATCGGGGTTGTCCGGACGCGCATTGCGCACGGCAATGTCAACCTCGCGCCTGGAAATGTTGAGCATCTGTGTGGACGCGTCCAACTGCACCTGGATATCGGGGTGTTTGTCGTGCAGGCGGGCAATAGCAGGGATCAGAAAGTCAACCGCGAAAGAGTCTGTGGTGCTTACACGAACAACGCCAGTTAGTCGTTCATCCACTCCCTGCACCTGCCGCTCAAGTTCAAGGGCAGCGTGTTCCATCTTTTCAGCATTCCTGAAAGCCATTTCACCAGCCGCAGTGAGCGCGTAGCCATCTGAGGTCCGCAGAAATAGTGTTGCATTCAACGACTTTTCGAGTGCCGCGATCCGTCTCCCAACCGTGGCCTGGTCTATGCCTAGTGAACGAGCAGCCGCCCGCAGGGTTGAGCGGCGGGAAAGCGCGAGAAAAATGCGTGCGTCACCCCAGTCCATATATCCTCATGTGATGCAGAAATGCAGCCCTGAGATTCAATCATGCTGCACGACAGCATCAACGATCACCTATATGCTGCTAATAGTCAAGTTAATAGGTATTCAGCATGTCAAATTTAGAGCCGCCCGCTAAATCAGGGCACCCGAACGTCGCGATGACGATATTTGCAGGTTTCTGCGCCAGCTTAGTCAGTATTGGTCTCGCACGCTTCGCCTACACCCCGTTGATTCCTCCCCTGATCCAGGCGCACTGGTTCGTGGCCAGCGATGTGGTCTATCTGGGGGCAGCCAATTTGGTCGGCTACCTTGTTGGCGCGCTTCTGGGTCATCCGCTGGCCCGCCGTTTGAGCAACAAGACCGCGCTGCGCCTGATGATGGCTGTGGTGACTCTCTCGTTCTTTGCCTGCGGCTTTCCGCTTTCCTTCAGTTGGTTCTTCTTTTGGCGCCTGCTTTCCGGCATCGCCGGGGGAGCGGTCATGGTGCTGGTCGCAGCTACAGTGCTGCCACATGTGAGGCCATCCAGTCGCGGCCTTGCCAGTGGTGCCATTTTCCTCGGTATTGGATTGGGCATCGCCGGTTCAGGGACGATAATTCCCCCCTTGCTGAGCATGGGGCTGCAACAAACGTGGTTTGGACTGGGCGTCGTTTCGTTGATTCTGTCAGCAGCCAGCTGGTTCGGCTGGCCTACCGTGACATCTCACCGCGTAGCCTCTGCCCACACCGACGTTTCACAACCTGTGCGTAACAACAGCGTCTATCTGCTCTATGCCCAATACGGTTTGATGGCTGTGGGGCTGGTGCCCGCCATGATGTTCCTGGTTGACTATGTTGCTCGTGGGCTCGGTGCAGGTGCACATGCCGGGGCTGTCGTCTGGATCATGTACGGTCTGGGGGCAATCGTCGGGCCGGTGACCTATGGCTTCATCGCAGACAAGCTCGGCGCACAGACGGGTATTCGCTTGGTACTGGCCGTACAGGCTATAACCCTTGCCTTCATGCCCTTCACGACATCGCTCACACTACTGGCTACTTTGGCGGCGATCATCGGGTCGTTCCCTCCCGGTATTGTCCCCTTAACGTTGGCACGGGTGCATGAGTTGCTCCCCGAACATCATCAGCAGCAGATCGCATGGAGCCGCGCAACTGCGTCTTTCGCCACTGCACAGGCCTTGGCCGGGTTCGCGTATTCCGCCTTATTCGACGCAACCGGTGGGCACCACGCGGTACTGTTCATGGTCGCATGCGGTGCCATTGCCCTGGCACTTCTTCTGGAACAAGGCCAGCACCTAATGTCTGCAAGAAATTAGCACAACAGCTGGGTAACACCATCTGAGCTCTGACTTACTTTGCAGGGACATCACCCAAGGTGATGTCCAGTTTCTTGGTACCGATGAAAGTCGTACTTATGAAGCTCGCACAACTCGAGCATATCAGCCTGCCCTCTTGGATAGTTGAGGTCAACTGTGCGATTTTTCCGCGCATCTGCCTGATATCGACTCTGATACCCGTTCGGCCAGCGAAAGACACTGGGGCTCGTTCCCCTTTCGGTATTACGAGCAGACCGGTCAGTTAGGCAGTCAGCCTGCGACACAAACGCCTGGTGGCGAACTCGCGAATTTCGCCAATGAGCCTCGTCAGCGTAGATGCTGCGGGCAACAATACTATATTCTGGAGCAGCCATGTCGCGGCAAAATCGAACATCAGGCCGGAGCGCTCGTAACTGAGCCAGGTGCGGATATACGACAGACGTTTATGGAAAATCGCCAAAATCATGGTAGCCATAGTGCTGCCAGGTGAACTTCTGATGCTCCCAGCGGGTGTTTTCCCCGGACTATGATTTCATGGGTGATGAATGTTCAGCTGTAATGCAACGTAAAACTGGACGCCGGAGGGTATTTGCAGGGAAGCGGTCTGAATGATTCCTGGAAAACGGGCAGTGGTCAGTTGAAGTGTAATCCCCAGCCAGTTATGTTCCCTCCGGCACTGTTTGATAAAAAACAAGATCGCACTCATTGAGATGAAGATACCGGGCCAACTGAATTTCGTTTGTCTCTGCGTCATATCGTCCGTAGCTTTCGGTCTGTTCACCGGTCAGGAAGTCGTCGCTAGACCCGCATCTTTTCGCAAATTATTTGCGCAATTTTTGGCAGTCTCAGATGTTAAAACTTTTGAGACTGTTTAAAATGGCTCTAAACTTGAATATCACAAATCGTTATTTATGCTTAATGATACTACGCAGTATAAATAACGATTTGTGAGACTAATATGGCATTACTGGGTAATGCGAGAGTATCAACCAGCTTTCAGAAAATGACTGCGCAGATTTCTGAGCTGAAATCTGCTGGGGTCAGGGACGTTCGCATTTTTACTGACATGTTGCCGGGAGATACGGACGAGCGAGAAGGACTGCAACGACTGCTGGCCCGTGCAGAAAAGGAGGACATTATCCTCTGTACCAAAGTAGGCTGAGTACTGAAGGAACGATTGGGGAAAATGGTTATTCAGCTCCTTGCCGCCATTGCAGAAGCAGAGCGCGAAAGAAGAGTAGAACGTACCAACAATGGCAAAGTGGTCGCGATGGCGGCAGGGGTCAAGTTTGGGCGAAAACCTCATCAGAGTTCGGGAATGGCTCTAGAACTTATCCACTTTGATATTCTCATTAAGGTGATGATGGGGAAAACCGGCATTTCACGGGCAACTTACTTTCGGTTAAAATTATCCTCGCAGTCCCTGATGGCTAGACGCTACAAATTAATAGCTTCAGGCTGCTGCCTCGAAAGTTCTAAACATCCTCACATAAATAACCGGGGACATGATGGATAATTATAATCAGTTGCTTGCATTCATATGGGCATATGAATACGGCAACTTTTCTGCCGCCGCGCGGGCAAACGGATTGACGCCTTCAGCAATGAGTAAACTCATCAGCCGGCTGGAGGCGAGATTGCAGGTAAGACTCTTCCATCGCGGGACGAGAACGTTAACGCTGACCGAGGAGGGGCACGTTTATCTTAATAGTGCTCGGGCAGTCGTTGACGCAATGATGGAGGCTGATTCACTGGCTGAAGATATGCCATCACGTATCAGCGGACAGCTGAAAATCCGTACCATGACCACCTTTGCCCGTTATCATATCCTTCCATGGTTGCCCGAGTTTATTGAAGCCTACCCTGAGCTCAACATTGATATTGAAACGGGGCCGGTTTACCGTGATGACTTTGACAAAGGGCTGGATCTGGCCATTTATGGTGGGGTACTTGCGAGTTCTTCCCGTATCGCCCGCCGTATCGGTGAGAGTCAGTGGATTACCTGCGCTTCGCCGGCCTACATCAGCAGGTACGGTATCCCCTCACATCCCCGTGAACTGATGGCGCATCGCTGTTTTCACTTTAATTTTGATAGCCACTGGAATCAATGGGTATTCGAAGAAGACAACCAGAGCATCATATTTCCGGTGAAACCGGTTGCCTCGCTTTCGCAGGGCGATTTGTTGCGCGATCTGGCCATTCAGGGAGAAGGTATCGTCCGGCTGGCTGACTTCCACGTTCACCGGGATATTAGAGAAGGCAGATTAGTACCGCTTCTGAAGGCATTCCAGTCTCCTGTCAGGGAGCCGCTCTATATAATTTACGCGAAAAGGCAGCATCTCAGCCCACGCATCCGCTGTTTTATTGAATTCATGGAAAAACAGATAGCCCTGCATCCCTGGAGCATTTGAGTTTTCAGTCAATACTCTTAACTAGTTGTCTCCCCGGTCATATTTAATTCTCCACTGTGAAACTGCGTCACAGTGGGTATTCCTGCTGCTCGAATCCCCTCAATCATGGATCGTGTTACTGTTTTATGGATTTCCACAGAACGTATCCATTTTCCAAGACAGAAGATATTACTATGTCAGATAGACACACATCACGGGCAGGGATGGCACTGGCCCTGGCTTTCTTTGCCGGCATGCTGAGCAGCAGTCTTCCCACTCCTCTCTATCCCGTATACATCAGTTTATATGGCTTCAGCGCTTCTCAAATAATGACGGTATTTGGCGTCTACGCCGTCGGTGTCCTTTTCGCGCTGGCATTCACCGCCAGTATTCATCTCAGGTCAGACCAATATACACGACCTCTCTATGCAGGTTTGGGCTGCGTTTTGCTGTCATCACTACTAATGATGTTTGCTGATAAATTTATCATACTTATTCTCGGCCGGTTTGTTACAGGTTTGGGTTCAGGTATTTTAATGGCCTATATTAATCGTTCGCTGATTAAAATATTTGATACGGAAGTAAGTAATACAGCAGCATTGACGGCTTCTGCCTCGTTGATCCTTGGACAGGCTATCGGTCCATTAATAACGGGGGAGATCGTACATTATAGTTTTTATACACTTAAGGCCCCATACATAATTCTTTTTATTCTGGTTTTAATGTCCTCATTCGGGATCTGGCGTAGTCGTCAGGTGATTAACAGGCACAGTACGTCAGTAACTATTGAACGGGAAAAGGTCTGTACTCAAAGTTATAAGGCGCTCTCTTTCCGGGACGTCATCGTCTGCTGCATGGCCATATTTCTCTCATGGGCAATGGCATCTACGTTTATGTCTCAGGGGCCTACCCTCGCTCGCACCTATTTCAATGTTGCCAGCGTGCAACTGGTAAGCTATTCACTGTCAGCTTTCCTGCTGATCGCCGGTATCACCCAGATAGTGATGAGAAAAAAGCATCATTATTCGTCGCTGAAAATGGGGATAGTAACCCAACTTGCTGCGGTTTTTCTGGCCCTCTACAGTGTACACCTAACGGATCCCTACCTTCTTTTCATATCCGTTATGTTGGAAGGATTCGCCTATGGGGCAATACTGGTCGGTGCTGCCACTATCGTTAATATGGTCGCCAGACAGAGTCAGCGGCACCATCTGATAAACCTGCTTTATATTGTAGGATACGCGGGTAACTGGCTGCCGTTTTCGCTGAGTGTGATGATGGATCGTTTCCCCCAGGAAACAGCCCTGAATGGCTATCTTTCTTTGTGCAGTGTTTTGAGTGCGTGTATTGCCTTATCAGCTTATTTCGCGGGAAGAAGCAAGACAAAATTACGGGTCGGATCATATAACACTAAATGACATTGACGAAACAATTAATCATCCGGGTCCATTTATACATGGGGCTGGAAATTGAATGTGAAAAATTCAAACTCAGAATCCAAATCAAATAAAGGAGTTATTATGAATACTAATTTCCCGGCAATACGACCACGCCGTCTGAGGAAGACTCCTTCCTTACGAATGCTTTTTCAGGAAACAGCGTTCAGCCTTGATGACCTGGTTTTGCCTATTTTCGTGGAAGAAGAGACGTCTGCATTTGCAGAAATTGCCACGATGCCCGGCGTGCTGCGTATTCCTGAATCAAAGCTGGCATACGAAATCGAACGTTACGCCCAGGCAGGTATTCGCTCGGTGATGACCTTTGGGATCTCTCATCATATGGATGCGGCAGGTAGCGATACCTGGAATGAAAATGGCCTTGTGGCGCGCATGACGCGTATCTGCAAAGATACCGTTCCGGAAATGATCGTGATGTCTGATACCTGCTTTTGTGAATACACCACGCACGGCCACTGTGGGGTGCTGCATGACCACGGTGTGGACAATGATGCGACACTCATAAACTTAGGACGCCAGGCCGTGAATGCTGCTGCTGCCGGTGCTGATTTTATTGCACCTTCCGCCGCTGCTGATGGTCAGGTGCGGGCTATTCGCCACGCGCTCGATAAGGCCGGATTTATGGATACCGCTATTATGGCTTATTCCACAAAATTATCGTCTTCACTGTACGGACCTTTCAGGGAGGCCGGAGGCAGCGTACTACAGGGAGATCGTAAACAATATCAGATGAACCCAATGAATCGGCGGGAGGCGGTACGGGAATCGCTTCTGGATGAATATGAAGGTGCCGATGCGCTGATGGTCAAGCCTGCCGGGACCTGTCTGGACATGATGAGTGATATTCGTGCTGCATCAAAATTACCGCTGGCGGCTTATCAGGTCAGTGGTGAATATGCGATGATCAAGTTTGCTGCCAGAGCCGGAGCCATTGACGAACGCAAAGTCGTTCGCGAAACGCTCGGTGCTATTAAGCGGGCGGGGGCTGATATTATTCTCTCCTATTTCGCAATGGATATTGCTGAAAATGGCGTTGAGTGCTGATGCATCCGATAGAGAAATAGGCCCAAAATGCAGGCCCTGCAAAGATGCAGTGCCTGTATAATATCAGCGAATAATATGAGTCAGATATGATTCAGGAACACCGGTTTCTGCATAATATTTACGCGTCATTTCCAGCTTGGTAAACATGTCCTCATAACCCACCGCATTTCCCTGCGGATCGACATACGTATAACCGCCGCGCACGGTGAAGAGCGTTATCATTTCCTTAACATCCTCAGGCACGAAAAGCGTGTGGGTTTCACCCGACGGTTCATAGGCAAATGAATTTTCTTCCGCCACCCAGTCGTGTTCAAGGTAATACCAGCGTCCCTTCAGTACAAAGGCATGTACCTCACCACTGTGCCGATGGCGGGATAAGACACCACTTTTTTTTACCCTCAGGAGGTTGATGTAGTATCCCGACGTTGTGTTGAGTAACAGGGGCTTAAAGCTGAGACTTTCAGTTACCGGCACCCAGAGTCGGTCATCTTTAAGATAGTCATTCAGTACGCCCGGCAGGACAAGATCCGCCGCCATAAACGGAACCTGCGGTTTCTGGTAGGGGATCAGCTTTTCGCTGTTAATCGCCATATTATCGGTCACTGAATTATCTCAGTATTTCCCATGAATATCGGCATTAATATTAACAGGTGGTGAGGAATTAACTAGGGGCATGGATTCATAGCCACTGTGAAAACCAGGAACAGAACATTCAGGTCTGTTTTACAATCAGACCAAATCGATCGATTAGCTGAGGAGATATTTGGCTTGAATGGTTGTCTGGAAATTATTTTTTCATGGTGTCATCTGTATTTGTCTGTGGTGAACACATCAATTCTGTTCATGTGGCAAAATTCAGTAAAAAACTTAACCTTCTAATGAGCACATTCACCGCTCTTTATCTTTCTCCATCAATATATTTAAAAATGAGCGTACCTTTATTGGGCGAAATCGAGAAGGGGGGAAAACGGCATGAATCTCACCTGAAGGCAGTTCCCATTCTGGGAGCACCTGAATTAAGCGGCCGGAAATCAGATCCTCACTAACAACGTAATCCGGCAACACAGAGATTCCCGCACCTTCTCTCACCGCTTCATGCACCGCCAGCGTGGTATTAATGAGTATTGAGGGCTGCACGTTGATACTTTGTCGATCCGTACCATTCCGCGTGAAATGCCATTGTGAAGGTTCGCGCAAAGCAGTATTGGCAATAAAAGGCAGTAGTTTGATATCTTGTGGGTTATTAATTTTTTCTACCTGTGACTGCATATTGCGCGGAGCTATCAGCAACTGTCGGAAGTTCCCGATTTTTCTTGCCTGCAAATGTAAATCGTCTAACCAGCCCACGCGGATCGCTATTTCTATATCTTTGTCCACGATATCAAATTTATTGTCACTCAGCACGGCATCAACTTTGCAATCCGGATAGCGCTGACTGAATGCCGTGATAGCCGGAACAACGACGCTGATCCCATAGTCAAAAGGCGCAGTCAGCCTCAATGTCCCGGAAGGCTCAGCCACCAGCGCGTCTAACTCTGCAAAGGCTTCCTCTGTTTCACGTAAAATAGACGCACAGTGCTCATAGAAGACTTTTCCCGCATCGGTTAATCGAATGGTACGTGTAGTACGGATGAGAAGAGTGGTGTTCAATTCCTCTTCAAGACGTGCGACCTGATGACTGACGACCGCTTTAGTTATACCTAACCGCTCGGCAGCTGCAGTAAATGAGCCAGCCTCAACCACGGAGACAAAGTAGGTAAGACGTCTGATGTTGCCCAGTTTTCTCACTACCGCATTCCAATTGTATGTTTTTAGATGACAGTCTGTTTACCATGGATATATATAATATCCAATGAAAGTTTTCTATGATGGGTTACTATTTAAAAATAGGGAGCTCCTGTGAACATGACTCTTAACTACTTATTCGATCCGCTGTGTGGTTGGTGCTATGGCGCGTCACCTGTGCTTACTGAGCTGAGGGACATCCCGGGCATTAAACTTGAGCTCATGCCAACCGGCCTGTTTTCAGGTACAGGTGCACGTCCTATGAACGATGAATTCGCTGCTTATGCGTGGGAAAACGACCAGCGAATTTCTAATACAACCGGGCAGCCTTTTTCCAGAATTTACTGCGAAAAAGTGCTTCAGGATCGGCAGAAAAAATTTGACAGTGGTTCTGCCACGCTTGCGATAACTGCAGTATCGCTGTCATACCCGACGCGGGAATTGGATGCGCTGAAAGCAATACAACACGCCCGTTATGTTGAGGGGCTTGACGTCACGTCACTGTCGGTTCTTGCGGGTGTGTTAAGTTCTCTGGGGCTGGAGAACGCGGCGAAGAAAGTGTTGGCTCCTGCAGCAGACTTGCTCGAAGCAAACCATACTCGTACTGAGCGTGCGAAACGATTAATGCGGGAATTTGGCGCCCGCGGTGTCCCCACTTTTATTTCTGAATCCGGCTCAAAGCGCTGGATGCTCAACTCAAGCATGTTGTTTTCAAACCCTCATCAATGGATACGTCAGTTAGTGGATTCATAACGTCTCGTGAAAGCAATGCTCACCTAATTACCACTTAAACAGAAGGCGAAAAATACGATGACTATACAAACCAACGTCCCTGATGCAGGGAAGGACATCCCCCTGAGTTGGACACATTTTCCTGCCGGTGAGCACGGATTTTATCGCTCGCCAGTGTTGATCTCGGGCGATAAGGAAGCCGTACTTATTGACGGTGGTTTTACGCTCGCCGATGGCAGACTACTGGCAGAGGCTATCCAGAAAACAGGTAAAAAGCTGACCACAATCTATATTAGCCAAAGCGACCCCGATTACTACTTTAGCCTCGGGCCGGTAAAAGCAGCCTTTCCGGAAGCTCGTGTCGTTGCCGCATCGTCGACAATCGACGCCATTAAGAAAAGTGTGGATAAGAAACTGGCAGTGTGGGGCCCACAACTCCAGGACAACGGCCCGCAAACGTTGTCAGACATCATTATGCCCGAGGTGTTTGACGAGGATGCGTTATCTCTCGAAGGCCACACCCTCGAAATTATCGATGCTGATGGCCTCGCTAACCGTCGTTATCTTTGGGTACCTTCGCTTAACGCCATTTTTGGCGGTGTACTGGTGTTCTCGGGCACCCATGTGTGGACCGCCGACACTCAAGGTCCAGAGGGTCGCGCAATTTGGATAAAAAATCTGGACGCCATGGCATCCAGACATCCCAATACGGTCGTCGCAGGGCACATGCTACCTGAGGGTGCTACCGATATTTCAGCAATAACCTATACCCGCGACTATCTTCTTGCTTTTGAGGACGCGCTTAGTCTGGCCGGCGACAGTAACGAACTGATTGCAGCCATGACAAAACGTTATCCTGATGCTGGCATGAGTGTCGCTTTACAAATTGGTGCAAAAGTCGCGAAGGGCGAAATGAGTTGGGGATAGAATAATGAAGAGTAATGTGGAAATTATACGCGCGACTTATGAAGGTACATCAGAAGAAAATGGAAAGAACCTGCTTGCTGTCCTGTCCCCCAATGCGACATGGACTGAAGCGGCCGGGTTCCCCTATGCAGGGACTTACACTGGCGCAGAAGAGATAATCGCTAACGTATTCCAGCGACTGGCTACTGAGTGGACAGACTATCAGGCAAGGGCTCATACGTTTCTCGCCGACGGTAACTATGTTGCTGCTTTTGGGGTTTACTCCGGCGTTTATAATAAAACCGGCAAAGCGATGACGGCATCATTTGCACACCTTTATCGCCTTGAGGATGGGAAAATTATGACCATGGAGCAGTACGTCGATAGCGCGCTGGTTATGTCGGCGTTAGCATAAGGTTAAAACTCCTGGTCTGTCTCTACACACTTGTAGTGATGCGATGTTACTGCCGGATTAGTGCTGTCAGTAAAAGTATGGCACTGACTTTATTCGAAAAGGGCGTCCATCACATCACTACAATTGCAATCTGACTAAGCCAAAACTTTCTTCAGCCATAGGCTTAAATCATGAAGTTCATCATCAATTATTGTGTGTCCCACTGGATAGGTCTTCCATGTAACTTCATGCCCCGCATTTCGCAGGATATCCCGCGCTGTTAATGCCAGCGCGGGTAATACAATGTTGTCTTTTTCTCCATGAGCCAAAAAGACAGGCGTTCTTCGATTTGCATCATGCTGCTCAGTTGAAGAAGCAGAGGCAAGAGGCAGATAGCCAGACATACCAAAAATTCCGGCCAGACCATGCCCGAAACGGATGCCTGTCATCAGGGATAACGCGCTGCCCTGAGAGAATCCCCCAATGACTATCCGATTAGCTTTAATACCTCGCGAAATTTCCCGGTGTATCAGGCTTTCATAATATGCCATTGCATTGCGCAGTCCTGACTCGTCTTCCTGACGAGAAAAATCAGAATGACGTAAATCGTACCAGGCTGGTAAGTGCTGTCCACCCGCCCATGATACTGCTTGAATTGGGGCGTGCGGCAGCACAATGCGGATGTCGCCTAACGCAGTTAAATCTAAACTACGCGCAAGAGGTAAGAAGATTTCCCCACTTGAACCCAGACCATGAAGCAAAATAATCGTAGCCTTTGGGTGTAGGCCGGTTTCAAATTCACGAGGGGGGCGAGGGGATGTCGCAGATATCATTGTGATCTCACGCTGAGGTTAGTACGGGTTGACTTTAAAACTATGGTACGAGTATGATCGTATCATTGCAAGGGGATTATCCTCTGTCATTTCTACTGGAGAACAATGATGAAAATTGAAGTATGGTCTGATTTTGCCTGCCCTTATTGCTATATCGGTAAGCGTCATCTTGAACAGGCACTCTCCGAATTTACACATTCCGATGATGTCGACGTGGTATTTAAAGTCTTTGAATTAGATCCCGGCGCAGAGAAAAAAGTGACAACCTCAACGCAGGGCAGGATTGAGCGTAAGTACGGGAAAAGCCCGCAGCAGGCAAAGGAAATGATCGACCACATAGTTTCAATGGGTGGTCGTGTTGGGCTGAACATGCGCTATGAAAGCGTGTTGTATACCAACACATTTGATGCCCACAGGCTGACAAAATTTGCTGAAACGAAAGGCAAAGGCGCTGCAATGAGCGAAAGATTATTTCGGGCTTATTTTACTGATAATCTTCCCCTGGCTGACCATGATGTATTAGTAAAAATTGCAGTTGAACTTGGACTCGATCGTGATGAAACTTTAAGTATGTTGCGGTCCGAAGCTTTTGTCCTGGAATCCAGGCAAGATGAAATTCTTGCAGGTAAGGCCGGGGTTAATTCCGTCCCCTGTTTTGTAATAGATGGCAAAGAAACGCTTTTAGGCGCACAACCCAAAGAGTACCTTCTGAAAACAATCGAAATGTTGTGGGCTGATAAAGAAGCTGCGGAGATAACGTCTGAAGGTAACGCTAGTGCGTGTGGGAAAGATGAGTGCTCAATTTAGTAGGCGTTCTCAGTAAAAGCCTAAATAATCGGGATAGCCAATATAATATAGGCTATCCCGATGTTATTTTTGATATTGCATGATGGTATTTGCAGTCAGTGTATCCTTGGTCAACGGTTGCAAAACTGCCTCCAACAGCCCCGGGAAACGCTCGTCCAAATCCTCACGTCGCAGTGACAATCGATATTCGCGTCCTACCCGTCGTTGCCATACCAGACCGCTGTCGCGCAGTATTCGCCAGTGATGAGTCATTGTTGATTTGGGGATCTCAGACAATATGTCACAGCATAAAAATTCACCGCCATGCGCAATCATGCACAGCGCAGCAAGTCTGATAGGATTACCTAAGGCTACGAAGACATTTTCAAGGCGTATCGCATCACGGGAAGGGTGGTTGGGTAGCAGTGGTTCTGAAATCGTATTTTTATTCGTCATGGTATGACCGTACGCGTACCTAAATATCATGTCAAGTCGACATATAATCTATCGATCAGCATATCAGGAGGCCAGCTTCCTGATATAGTTATATTAACATGAAATCCTTATGGATTGTTGGGCCGACAGAGCGCCGGAAGATAGTGAGGCCAGGGGGGCGGCATCAAGTGTTCCCAAATCTACCGGGGAAAACCGCTGTTTTCGGTGGATTTATATATCACCGCCTTGGCAGATACGTTATCGCCAGAATAGAACAGCACCGGCTTCCCACCGGCCACTTCAGGCTCAGACAGAACGTTAAATCAGTATGGTTAAAGGCTTTTACAACCTGTGCTTCTGAAACGAACTGGTTCAATACCTCGTTTGAGTATTTACCCTCTAAATGAACCGCTTTAGTACCTGTGTTTTCTGAGATGAATACATCAATTCAATGCCTACAGAAAATTCCAGGAACAGGAAAACGACAAAAATCTCACCTGAAGGCATCTTCTGGATAGCCAGTAATACGAGTATCATTTTCAGAGAATTACTCCCAGGGTAACCCTTGCTCCCAACTTTCAACAAGCAGATCAATAAAGGCGCGAATTCGCGGGGATAAATGTCGTTTACTGGGATAAATGACCCGAATAGGCTCAGGAGGGAAAGGGTATTTCTCAAGCACAGGTATCAATTTACCGCTACGCAAATCTTCCCCAAGCAAATAGGTCGGTAAGTGAACGATACCAAATCCAGAAATAGCCGATGCCCGCATGGCTTCTGAGCTGTCGAGGTTAAGCCGCCCGGGCCCTTCATAAATAAAAGTCCCTTCCGGAGTCGCAAATCGCCAGCTGCGTCTTTTTTCTGCACTCAGAAGAAAAATAGTGTCATGTCTGGTTAAGTCTGCGGGTGTTTCTGGAACGCCCCGTGAGGACAAATACTCGGGAGATGCACAAGTGACAATGTGCTGGGAAGCAATCGTTCGGGTAAGAATACGGGAGTCATCGCGAGGTTCACCGATGCGAATGGCAATATCAAAGCTTTCTTCAATAAGATCAACAAACCTGTCGCTAAAGGACACCTCCGCACGAAGCTCCGGCCACTTTTTCAGATAAACATCCAGAATGGGAAGGATATGGCGCTGCCCAAAAGAAAGCGGCGCACTCAGCCGGAGAGTCCCCGTTG
>RCUM01000320.1_pt1 | contig 31050 bp, 18 predicted proteins | sample 2166141 | NCBI WGS metagenome assembly RCUM01 (sample SAMN09932756, study PRJNA488358) | compost metagenome | isolation source: compost soil in crotonic acid-enriched | place: Germany: Experimental Botanical Garden
CGCTCATTTTGGCGACTTTTTCCAGCGTGTATTCCGCCACGAAAGCCTTGTACTCTTCGAAACTCATAGGTTCGGAAGCATCCGAACCTGGATTTTTCGCCTTTTTTTCCAGCGGGTGGGTCGGGCGCAGGCCGTAACCGATGTCCGTCGCCCCGCGGCGGAAATTGACGTGCCGATTGAGGAAGTCCTGATCTACGGCGTTGTGTTGAATGATGTAGTTGGCGATGTAGTTCATGATCGCCAGATCGGTCTGCGGCGTGAACACCATGCCGTTATCCGCCAGTTCGAAGCTGCGGTGCTCATACGTCGACAGCACCGACACGTTGACCTTCTCGTTGCTCAAACGGCGATCGGTAATGCGCGACCACAGGATCGGGTGCATTTCCGCCATGTTGGAGCCCCACAACACGAAGGCGTCGGCCTGCTCGATATCGTCATAGCAGCCCATCGGCTCGTCCATGCCGAAGGTGCGCATAAAGCCCACCACCGCCGAAGCCATGCAATGGCGGGCGTTCGGATCCAGGTTATTGGTGCGCAACCCGGCTTTGAACAGTTTGGCGGCGGCATAGCCTTCCCACACCGTCCACTGGCCGGAGCCGAACATACCCACCGCGTCGGGCCCCTTCTCCTTCAAAGCCTGTTTGAATTTTTCGGCCATGATGTCGAAAGCCTGTTCCCAACTGATGGGGGTGAACTCGCCTTCTTTATGGTACTGGCCGGCTCTCATCCGCAGCAGCGGCTGGGTCAGGCGATCTTTGCCGTACATGATTTTCGGCAGGAAATAGCCTTTGATGCAGCTCAACCCACGGTTGACCGCCGCATCCGGATCCCCCTGCGAGGCGACGATACGGCCATTTTGGGTACCGACCAGCACACCGCAGCCGGTGCCGCAGAAGCGACAGGGCGCCTTGTCCCATTTGATGGCATCCGCGCTGCCCGCCACCGCCTGCGCTACCGTTGGAATAGTCAGCCCGGCCGCCGCCGCAGCGGCCACCGCGGCGTTAGCCTTCATGAAGTCTCGACGACTGAGTTTCATGGCGTTACCTCACCTTGCAAGTCCTGCTGGTGATAAACCAGCGATACCGCCAGCACGCCGTCCAGATTGCGCACTGACTCAATTTTTTCCAGCAGCGCCTGGGAGCAAGCCGCCTGCATCACGACCACCAGCTTGCCCTGCGGACGATCCTGCACCGGGATTTCCGTGTCCGTGATCGCCAGCAGCGCCGTGACAAGCCGCGGAATGTTTTCCGGCCGGGCCTGTACCACCAGCCCGCTTACGTGCCATTCGTTATTCATTGTTTTCGCTCCGGATTAGGGTGACGGCATTCGCCGGGCAGCCGGCGACACAGGCGCCGCAGCCGTTGCAGGCCGCCGTATCCAGCATCGGCTGCGCCATCTCGCCCAGCCGCGGCCGAAAGCGGATCGCCTGCGGCTCGCAACTGTCCTGACAACTGCGGCATTCAACGCCCCTGCGCGCCAGGCAATCGGCGCCAAACGCCGCATATTGCCGCCAAGGGGTTTCCGCCAGCGGGCGAAACAGCGGCGCTTCGCAGGCCTGTGCGCAACGCCCGCAAAACGTGCATTCCGCCCGCTGGAAATCAATCTCGGGAAAGCCGCCGCGGCCGCCGATCAGCACGCCGCTTTCACAGGCGCGAATGCAGGCCTGGCAGCGGGTGCAACCGGCAATGAAAAGGGATTCTTGATGCGACCACGGGGGGCGGATCGCCGCCGAAGAGAGACGCCATTGTCCGCCGAGCAGCCTGCGCCGCGACAATACGGTCATGCTGTTTATCCTTGAGGTTGCAAACATGCCCACACGCCAGTTTGCGGGCAGCGGCTATAGCCTATGGATTTAAAACCCTGAAAAATACGGGGGTAAAATAAGAGGAGTCCGAGGGGTATATAATCACCCTAAAGGGGTAAATGCGGGGGTAGCTTGCGCCAGATCAATCTATTACTGTGCTTAAGGGCAGTTAGCCGCCCGCTTTTCGCTGATTCGTTATCTATTTAATTATACAACGCGCGTTTTTTCCGTTGCTTACATCTTGAGATAAAACCCGGCGAATTTTAGTTGCAAAACTTATAATTTTGCTTTCGAATGAAACCTGACGATGCGCATCGCCCGTGAGAAAAGGATCCGTGATTGCTTGTTAAACGTTCAGTGACCAGCAGCCTGGCCAAGGCGCTGTTTTGCATCGTTATTTTGTCCGTTATCTCCACCGGACTGGCCTTGACCACCGTCGCCGGCAGCCTGCGTGACGCCGAAGCGGTCAATATCGCCGGTTCGCTGCGCATGCAGAGTTATCGGTTGGCTTACGATCTCACCCGGCAGGCTACGGGGCTGGATCAGCATCTGCAGCAATATCAACACTCCCTGCAGGCCCCGGCGCTGCAAAAGCTGGATCGTTTTTACGTGCCTGCCGACGTCCGTGAGAAATACCTGTCGCTGCAGCAAACCTGGCAGCGGCTGGCGCGGCAGATCCAGGCCGGGCAGTCGGCAGACTATCAGGCCAACGTCGCCGGTTACGTTAACCAGATTGACCATTTCGTTTTAGCGCTGCAACGCTATTCCGAACTCAAGCTGGCCATAGTGGCGACCATCAGCGTGGTGGGTTATATCGCCATTATCGGGCTGGTGCTGTTTTGCATTCGCTTTATGCGCCGCCAGGTTGTGGCGCCGCTGAAACACCTGGTGGATGCCAGCCAGCGCGTGCAACAGCGGGATTTTCACCACCCGCAGTTGGATATTGCGCTGCCGAACGAGTTGGGCGTGCTGTCGCTGGCCTTTGCCGCCATGTCGGACGATCTGGCCAAGCTGTATCAGTCTCTTGAGTTAAAGGTTCAGGAGAAAACCCAGCGTTTGCAACAGGCGAACGAGACGCTCGAAGTGCTCTACAACTGCTCACAGGCGCTGAGCGTGCGGCAAATTGGTCGGCAGGCCTTTGAGCAGGTCCTGCACATCGTGCGCCAGAGCGAGCAGTTGCTCTGCATCCGGCTGAACGTGGCGGACAGCCTCAGCGAATGGCAACTGACCAGCGGCACGCCGTCGCCAACGCAGGCCTGGCAGCGGCTTACCATCGTTCAGGACGGCAAACCGCTGGGGGAACTTTGCTGGCAGCACCAGGATCAACCGCCGCATCCGCATTTGATGCAAAGCGTGGCTAACATGCTGAGCCGCGGCGTTTATTTCAATCGCGCGCAGAAACAGCACATGCAGTTTTTGCTGATGGAAGAGCGTGCCACCATCGCCCGCGAGCTGCACGATTCATTGGCCCAGGCGCTGTCGTTTTTGCGCATTCAGTTGACGTTGCTGAAACGCACGCTGGCGGGCGGTTCACCGCAGGCGCAGGAGATCATTAACGATTTTGACCGCGCGCTGGCCGACGCCTACCGCCAGTTGCGCGAGTTGCTGACCACCTTCCGCCTGAACATTCAGGAGGCCGATTTGAACGCCGCGCTGCACCAATTGCTGGCACCATTAAAGGTTCTAACCGGCGCGCGGATTCAGTTACACTGTCGGCTTTCCTCCCAGGCGCTCGATGCCCAACAACAGGTGCATGCGCTGCAGATTGTACGGGAAGCGGTGGTCAACGCCATCAAACATGCCGATGCACGGGAGATAGTGATCCGTTGCGAGGTCACCGCGAGCGGTGATAATGCCATCAGCATTGTTGACGACGGCTGCGGCATCGCCAGCCTGAGCGAGCCGGAAGGCCATTATGGGTTGAGCATCATGAGCGAACGCGCCGCGCGGCTGGGAGGCACGCTGCTCATCCAGCGAGGTGAACCCAAGGGCACGGAAGTCCGTTTGACATTTCCGCCATAAATCGGGGCCATTCCTCCCCTAGTGACCTTTTAGGCGGGGATGAGGGCTATTTCGGCGTTGATTGCCACTATTTTATAAGAGTCTGTCCCACTGTGAAGCGCGCTGCACAGCGTGTTTGAGTGGCTTTACTCGCTACAGGGAGCATATGTCATGGTGATGAAGAATTACCGAGTATTGATCGTCGACGACCATCCTCTGATGCGCCGCGGCATCAAACAGCTGCTGGGGCTGGACCCGTGGTTTACCGTGGTGGCCGAAGCCAGCGACGGCAACGAGGCGATTGCCCTCGCGCTGCAGCACACGCCGGACGTGATCCTGCTCGATCTGAACATGAAAGGGCTGTCCGGCCTGGACACGTTGAAAGCGCTGCGCAATGAGGGCGTCGATGCGCGCATCATCGTGCTGACGGTTTCCGATGCGCGCAGCGACGTGTATGCGCTGATCGACGCCGGCGCCGATGGCTATCTGCTGAAAGACAGTGAACCGGAACAGCTGCTGGAACATATTCGCGCGGCGGCGGAAGGCCGGAACGTGATCAGCGATGCGATGGCGGACTTTCTGTCATCCCGCAGCGAACAGCACGATCCCTTCGCCGAACTGACCGAACGCGAGCTGGACGTGTTGCAGGAAGTGGCGCGTGGCATGTCCAACAAACAGGTGGCCGCACAGCTGCACATTTCCGAAGAGACGGTGAAAGTGCATATCCGCAATATGCTGCGCAAACTGGACGTCCGTTCACGCGTGGCGGCGACGGTGATGTACCTGGAACACAAGAGTCAATGATGCTTCCCCCGGCATGCCGGGGAAAGTTTATTCGATGGCGGCAAACAACGCCTGATGATGCTGGTGGATCCAACTCTTGTTGAGTGGCCCCCAGTTTTCCAACTGGTAAAAACCGTCGTTATTGCGCACCCCCTGCTGCACAAACTGCAACTCCACCCCCAGGCCAGGCAAGGCTTTCAGCACGTCTTGCAGCGTACGGCGCGGCCAGCCGGTCAATTCCATCAGACGCGGAACGTTTGGCCGCTCACTGTGGCTGATCAGCCAGCACAGATAAAGGCGACGGGCGAATACCGGGTTAATTTCCATGCCAAGCTCCTGCTTTGCGGTGAGTCCTGATGATTTTCCGGGAACCTTGAACGGCCAGGCCCTTGATAGTCATAAAATTGTCTTAATGACATTTTTCACTGGCGTTGAGACGTCATTATCGGTTTCTACTACCGTTATTTACATTAACTCCTTTTTTTCTCCACGCTTTACTCCCCCTTCGCGAGTAAAGTGCAATAACGCCGGAATCCTTCCCAGCCGCTGGTAAACGCAATCCAGATGCGTCTTAAAGATAGAACAAGTCATAACGAGGTTCGCGCTGCATGGCCAATTTTTTTATTGATCGCCCGATTTTCGCTTGGGTTTTGGCAATTATTCTTTGCCTGACCGGCGCTTTGGCGATCTTTTCCCTACCCGTCGAACAGTATCCGGACCTCGCGCCGCCGAACGTTCGCATTAGCGCCACTTACCCTGGCGCCTCGGCGCAAACGCTGGAAAATACCGTTACCCAGATTATCGAACAGAACATGACCGGCCTGGACAACATGATGTATATGTCGTCGCAGAGCACCAACACCGGGCGAGCCACGGTGACGCTGACCTTTGAGGCCGGCACCGATCCCAACGAGGCGATGCAGCAGGTGCAAAACCAGTTGCAGGCGGCGATTAAACGGCTGCCGCAGGCGGTGCAAACTCAGGGCGTGACGGTATCAAAATCCGGTGATACCACGCTGATGATGGTGGCATTCGTCTCGACCGACGGCAGCATGGACAAACAGGATATCGCCGATTATCTGGTGTCCAATCTGCAAGATCCGCTCAGCCGCATCAACGGCGTGGGCAGCATGGACGTTTACGGTTCGCAGTACGCCATGCGCATCTGGCTCGATCCCAACAAGCTGACCAGTTACCAGCTCACGACTGAGGACGTGGTAACTGCCATCAAGTCCCAGAATGCCCAGGTGGCGGTCGGCCAACTCGGCGGCACGCCGTCCGTCGACAAGCAGGCGCTTAACGCCACCATTAACGCCCAGTCGCAATTGCAGACGCCGGAACAGTTCAGGCAAATCACCCTGCGGGTCAATCAGGACGGCTCACTGGTGACACTGGGCGATGTTTCCACCATCGAACTGGGTGGCGAAAACTATGACTACCTCAGCCGCTATAACGGCATGCAGGCCGCCGGCATGAACATCAAGCTGGCCTCCGGCGCCAACGAGCTGCAGACCGACCAGTTGGTGAAGGACAAAATCGCCGAGCTGTCGCAGTATTTCCCGCACGGGCTGGAGGCGAAGGTCGCCTATGAAACCACCCCGTTCGTTAAAGCCTCCATCAAAGACGTGGTGAAAACCCTGCTGGAAGCCATTGTGCTGGTGTTCCTGGTGATGTACCTGTTCTTGCAAAACTTCCGCGCTACGCTGATCCCCACTATCGCCGTGCCGGTCGTATTGCTGGGCACCTTCGCCATTCTTTCCGCCTTCGGATTTAGCATCAATACCCTGACCATGTTCGCCATGGTGCTGGCGATCGGCCTGCTGGTGGATGACGCCATCGTGGTGGTGGAGAACGTCGAGCGAGTGATGAGCGAAGAGGGCCTGCCGCCGCGCGAGGCCACGCGCAAATCCATGGGGCAGATCCAGGGCGCGCTGGTCGGTATCGCCATGGTGCTGTCGGCGGTGTTTATCCCGATGGCGTTCTTCGGCGGCACCACCGGCGCGATTTATCGCCAATTCTCGATCACCATCGTGTCCTCCATGGTGCTGTCGGTACTGGTGGCGATGATCCTGACCCCTGCCCTGTGCGCCACGCTGCTCAAGCCGCTCGCCAAGGGCCATCACCACGGCAAGCGCGGCTTCTTCGGCTGGTTCAACCGCATGTTCAACCGCAATGCCGATCGCTACGAGCGTGGCGTGGCGCGTGTGCTGCATTTCAGTTTGCGCTACATGGCGATTTATCTGCTGCTGCTCGCCGGCATGGCGCTGCTGTTCATCAAGTTGCCGAGCTCGTTTCTGCCGCAGGAAGACCGTGGGGTATTCACCGTGCAGGTGCAGTTACCGCCGGGTTCGACCCTGCAACAGACCGCCAAGGTAGTGGAAAAAGTCGAGCACTACTTCCTGACCAAAGAAAAGCAGGACGTGTTGTCGGTGTTCTCTACCATCGGTGCCGGGCCGGGCGGCAACGGGCAGAACGTGGCGCGCATGTTTATCCGTTTGAAAGACTGGGATCTGCGCACCTCAGGCGCCAATACCTCTTTCGATATCATCGATCGCGCCACCCATGCGTTCAGCAAAATCAACGAGGCGCGGGTCATTGCCAGCAGCCCGCCGGCGATTACCGGCCTGGGTAACTCTTCCGGCTTCGATGCGGAGCTGGAAGACCACGCCGGGCTGGGCCACGCCAAACTGATGGCAGCGCGCGATCAATTACTGCAACTGGCGGGGGACAACCCGCTGCTGGCCCGCGTTCGCCATAATGGCCTGGACGACGGCCCGCAGTTGCAAATCAATATTGACCAGCGTAAGGCGCAAGCGCTCGGCGTGGCCGTCGATGACATCAACAACACGCTGTCTACCGCCTGGGGCTCGACTTACGTCAACGACTTTGTCGATCGCGGCCGGGTGAAAAAGGTGTACGTGCAGGCCGCCGCGCCGTTCCGCATGCTGCCTGGCGATATCGACAAATGGTATGTGCGCAACAGCGCGGGCGGTATGGTGCCTTTCTCGGCCTTCTCGACCTCACACTGGGAATATGGCTCCCCTCGCCTGGAGCGTTACAACGGCAGTTCGGCGGTGGAGATCGTCGGCGAGGCGGCGGAAGGCGTCAGCACCGGCACTGCGATGGCCGAGATGGAGAAAATCGTCAGCCAGCTGCCGACCGGCTTCGGCCTGGAATGGACGGCAATGTCCTATCAGGAACGGCTGTCAGGCTCGCAGGCACCTGCGCTGTACGCCATCTCGCTGCTGGTGGTGTTCCTGTGCCTCGCGGCGCTGTACGAGAGCTGGTCGATTCCGTTCTCGGTGATGCTGGTGGTGCCGCTCGGGGTGATTGGCGCCGTCGCCGCGACCTGGCTGCGCGGGCTGGAGAATGACGTTTACTTCCAGGTTGGGTTGCTGACCATCATCGGGTTGTCGGCGAAGAACGCCATTCTGATCGTCGAATTCGCCAACGAGCTGAATCACAAAGGGCAGGATTTGATGTCCGCCACGCTGGAGGCCTCACGCATGCGCCTGCGGCCGATTTTGATGACCTCGCTGGCCTTTATCTTCGGCGTATTGCCGATGACCATCAGCAGCGGTGCCGGCTCCGGCAGCCAGCATGCGGTCGGCACCGGGGTCATGGGCGGCATGATATCCGCCACCCTGCTGGCGATCTTCTTCGTGCCGCTGTTCTTTGTGCTGGTGCGGCGCCGCTTCCCGGGTAAACCCTCGCCGGCGGCAAACGCGGAATAGCAGGCATAAAAAAGCAGCATCGGCAAACCGATGCTGCTTTATCTTGAACGAGAATGTCGTTCCCAAGGTGTTTCAAATACCGACAAATAAACCATACCCTTTACTCTATACCCTATGAATTTCAAGTTGCGGCTAGGCGGCCAGCTTGCTCATCCCCAGGCGCTTACTCCGGTAAGTAACTGGGGTGAGCCAGTGCAGCCAACAACGCTGCAATTTGAAATACGACGGGTATTCAGTTTCAACGCAGTATCAGTTACCCAACATCTCATCGATGAAGTCTTTCCAATTTCCTAATTCACGATCAACCATAATACTTTACAACCTCAATTATTAGACGAAGCGAATTCTACGCCTGTTTTTTGAGCAAGTGAAGCCTTTCGGGAACGATGCCGGCCACGGAAACCGGGGTTGGCGCACATTTTCGTATTAATCCTACCCAAGGGCATTTCGGCATATTCCCCGTTGCGATAAGCGTCATCGCTACCACGTGCAGAAAGCATAAAAGCCGGTGCTGCGCCGTAAAATACCGGCCGCTGCCGGCCAGCGACCGGGTAAATCGCTCAAAAACGTTTAGAAGTCCACGCGCAAACCAAGGTTGTAGCGGCGTCCTTCAAGCTGCGGATATTCGCCCCAACTGGTGGTGCGCTTGGGTGCGGTATCGAAAATGTTATACACGCCGGCCATCACCTGAGTGTGCTTGTCCAGGCGGTAAATGGCCCCGGCGTCCAGCAGAGCATAAGCGCCATAACGGGTATGGTCGCCGGTATCCTCGTTGCGGCTGCGATAATTGACTTTGGACCACAGGTCCAGCGCCGAAGCCGCCGCCCACTTAACGGATAAGTTGGCCATGTGTTTCGGGAAGTCGTTCAGCGCATAACCCTTATTGACGCCGTTTTTCTGCTCGCTTTTGTTGAAGGTGTAGTTGGCGTTGAAGTTCAGCCGATCCGTGGCCTGCCAATCCGCATTGAGTTCCACGCCGTAAACATTGGCCTTGCCGATATTGAAATATTTATCAATGGATTCAGCGCTGTAACCGTTAACCACGCAAGGGGCATTCTCGCTCGCCTCGCAGATATTGACTTCAGCAATCTTGTCCTTGAAGTCGGTATAAAATACCGTGCCGTCCAAAGACAGATCGCGGTTGTTATTCCAGTACAACCCCAGTTCGGTATTCAGGCTGGTTTCTGGCTTCAGTTCGCTGTTGCCTACCGACAGGTAAGGGTAAGGCGGGTTGCTGCCGCGCGGGGTGATGAATCGATCCGAATTTTCCCGCAACGACGGTTTTTTATAGCCGGAAGAGATCCCGCCCTTGAGCGCCCAGGCTTCGTCCAGCATCCAGTTACCGTAAAGTTTCGGGCTGATGTGAGTGCCGAAATAGTTATCTCGGTCCATGCGCGCCGAGGTGGTCAGCGAGAAGTCATCGATGTTCCATTGCCCTTCGGCGAACAACGCCCAGCTGTCACGCGAAATTTTCGTCACCGGGTCGATCCCCGGCGCCCGTTTGTTGTCGGCGTAGAAGTCGTCATTGAGCGTTTCGCGGCTGTAGTTGCCGCCGAGAGTCAGGTTGTGCTCACCGAGGCTCAGCTTGGCCTGGCTGTTCAGAACGTAATTCTCGGTCTGAATATGCTGCGGCGCCAGTTGGGCGCTGTGGTAGGTGGATTCGCCTTTCTCATACTGGAAATAGCTGGTGGTGGCGACGGTATCTTCCGCATACCAGCCCGAGTGGGTCAGGCTGAGTGCGTCGCGATCGAAGTCCCATCCCCACGGCGTGCCGCCGCCTTTGGCCGAGCGACTGCGCTTTTTCTCCCCTTTGGCGAGGTTCAGGTCGAACAGGTTGGTTTCGTTGGCGGCAAAGCCCAGCGTCATGTCGAGGGACTTTTTGTTGTTCTTGCTGAAAGCGTTGGGTTTTTCATCTTCGCGGCGATCGAGGTAATCCGCGGAAAGGTTGAGTCCCAACACGTCAGGCACCAGCGGCCCCATCAGGAACAGGTTGGCCTGCTGGGTATTGCCGAAATCCTGATGTTGCTGCAGGAAACTGTTACCGGCAATGGATCCTATCCATTCCCGCACGCCAAACGGCTTTTTGGTGATCACGTTGACCACGCCGCCAATGGAGTCGGAACCATACAACGATGACATCGGGCCGCGGATCACCTCAATGCGTTCAATGGCCGCCAGCGGCGGCAAAAAGCCGGCTTCGGTACCGATATTTTGGCCATACGGACGCGATTCGCCGGTATTTTGCTTGATGCTGTTCACCATGAACGAGGTGTAACTCGAGTCCATGCCGCGGATCATGATATCCCCTGACACCTCGCTGCCGGCACCGCTGCTGACGAACACCCCGGAGACATCCTGCACCGCTTCGGCGACATCGCGGCTGTTTTGCTTTTCGAAGGATTTTTTATCGATAACCGAGATACTGGCGGGCGCATATTTCTTGTTCTGTTTGAACCCGGAGGCCGTAACCACCAGTTGGTCTTCCTGCGAAGCGCTGTTTTCCTTCTCGGCCCCCTCTTCCTGCGCGTAAACCTGAGGCGCGCCCATCAATGCCAAAGCAATGACCGTCGCGATGCTGGAGCGTTTTCCCATGGATTGTTGATAAATCATCACTGTTCCTAATCGAGCCTGTTTCCGGTTGGTGTTGTAGCTCACAGAGCGCCCAATGCGGCAAACGCAGAGCGCGGGCACGGCCTTGGCAGCCACTGCGCACGGCGCTGTACCCACTTCTGAATGTTGTATTTTTATTTACAGTTCTTAACAAAAGCCGGGCGAATATAGCGGATATCTGCCAGCAATAAAAACGAAATGAAAATCATTACATCTCATAAACAAGCAGAAAAAAGACGTAACAACCGGAACATAAAATCCAAAAACCAAAGAAAATACATTTAATTTCAATGAGTAATATCAATACGCATCAATGATTAATTAAATGATATTGATATTAATTATCAATATCATTAGCATCAACAAATCGTAAATTGATGTAAAGGAATGTCTATGTCCATGCCCCTGTTCGCCCCCACCAAAGGTTTCTCTCTCAGCGCCCTGACGTCTGCCCTGCTGCTGTTGTCTTGCTCAACGCTGGCAGCCGAACTGCCCGAAAGCCATTTCCAGACCAAACCGGTAGGATATGGCCTGTACGAACTGGCTTTTGACGGCGAAAACAACACCCTGTTTGCCGCCTCTACGCCTTCATTCGCCAAAGGGAAAAACACCGGTATCGTCTATCGGGTCAACCCGGCCACACTGGCCACCGACGCCAATATTCAGACCCAGCGCCGCGCCTTCGCCACCGCGTTGGATGAACAACGGCATCTGCTGTATATCGGCAATACCGTGGACGGATCGGTGACGGTGATCGACACCCAGACAGGCAAAGAACTCGCCACCATTCAGCTCGATGAAAGCGTAAAAGAAGACCAGTTCACGCCAACGCGCGAGATGGTGCTCGACAAGAAAAACCAGCGTTTGTATGTCTCCGGCACCGCGAAAAAAGGCGTGTTGTGGGTTATCGATACCGCCAATCGGAAGAAAATCGCCACCCTGAGCAACATGGGCGAATACCCGACCGGCATGGCGCTGGACAGCGAACGTGGCCGTCTCTACTGCGTCAACGGCGGTGGCGAACTGATCACCCTGGACACCGCCAGCCACAAAATCCTGAAACGCGTGGTGGTTGAACCCGCCAAGAAACACTTCTTCCTCAACATCAGTCTGGACAGCAAAACCGGCCGCGCTTTCATCACCGATCCCGATCTGCCGAAGGTGCTGGTTGTCGATGTTAATAGCGGGAAAATCCTGCACCAGATTGACGTGATCAATTCCCTGGCTGTGTTGTTCAACCCTGCCCGCAATGAGATCTACATCAGCCACCGTGAAGCCAAGCGCATCAGCATCGTTGACAGCAACAGCTACCAGGTGAAAAACAGCATCACTACCACCGCCTTGCCCAATAGCCTCGCGCTGTCCGCAGACGGCAATACGCTCTTCGCCAGCATCAAGCAGTCCAAGGAAGAGATGGAGAAGAAGCAGGACTATCTGATTAAGATCAACCTTGGCGGACTGTGAGACTTATCCATGGCTAGTTTTATGATTCGCCTTTCCGGGGGAGCGCTGCTGTGCCTCCCGGTCATGGTTGCACAAGCGGCGGATACCGAGCAGACCGCCCGCACTCAGAAAGAAGATACCCTTGAGGTGGTCGCCTCGCCCTTTAGCGATGACGGCAGCACCGAGAACACCGGCTCCTATACCACCAAACAGATGACCACGGCGACCGGGTTGCCGCTGAGCATCAAGGATACGCCGCAGTCGGTCTCGGTGATAACTCGCCAGCAAATGGACGATCTCAACGCGACGTCGCTGAAGGAAATCCTGCGCTGGTCCACCGGGGTCAGCGAAAGCAACTACGATAGCGAACGCTCCTCGTTCAACTACCGTGGTTTCAGCGTTGATAACTACCAATACGATGGCGTCCCCACCTTCTTTGACTCCGGCTATTCCGGCGGGGAATCGGAGATTGACGCGATCACGCTGGATCACGTGGAAATTGTCAGGGGCGCTGCGGGTTTGCTGAACGGTAACGGCAATCCGGGTGCCGCCATCAACCTGGTCAGAAAGAAAGCCTCCAGCCTTTCACCTTTTGCCCGAGCCGAACTTTCCGCAGGTTCCTGGGACCGCTACCGGACCACGGTTGATGTCGGGACGCCGCTCAATGACGAAGGCACCGTCAGAGTACGTATCGCCGCTGCCGGCGAACGCGGCCGCTCCTTTATGGAACGGCATCAGGAGCGCAAAGGCACCGTCTACGGCACGCTGGAGGCCGATCTGAGCAGCAATACCCTGCTGCGCCTGGGGGCCGATTATCAGCAAAACAGGCCGAAAGCCTCCACCTGGGGCGGCGCTTTGCCGACAGGCTGGTTCAGCGACGGCAGTGAAATTAACTGGGATCGGCACTATAACGGCGCCTCTGACTGGTCGAGCTGGGATACCACCCTGACCACTCAGTTTGCCACCCTGGAACATGAGTTCGATAACGACTGGAAAGGCGTGGTCAACTATACCCACAGCCGCCAGGCGTTCGATGCCAAAATGGCGATGAGCCTCGGCGGGCTGATCGATCCGGCAACCTGGGAGGTACAACCTTCAAACCCTTATGCCGGTCGCTATGAAGGCTACCGTGATCAACATGCGATAGACATGAAGTTGAACGGTGACTTCACCCTGCTGGGCCGCAGCCACAAATTTGTGGTGGGTAACTCTTCCGCCTGGCAGCACAGCTACAGCACCTATCGCAGCGCCACTTACTCGCAGCAGTTCAGCGGTAGCCTGCGGGATTGGAACGGCGGCCAGGGCGAGCCTGAGTGGTCGGATAAAATGCCGCAAATGGATTACCGCACGCGGCAGATCGGCGTTTACGGCAGCGCCGACTTCTCGCTGACGGATCGGCTGGATCTGGTGCTCGGCGCCCGTTTCAACAGCTTTAAAAACACCACGACCACCATCGCGAACAAAGTCACTCCGTTCGTGGGAACCGTCTATAAGCTGACCGAACAGGTCTCCGCCTATGCCAGCTACACCGACATATTCAAGGATCAAAACCTGCTCGACAGCAGCGGCCACTACCTGGCGCCGATTGAAGGGGTGAATAAAGAGGTGGGTATCAAGGCCGCGCTGCTGGATGACCGGCTCAACGTTTCGCTGTCGGCGTTCCGCATCACGCAGGACAACCTTGGGGTGCTGGACGAGAACACAAGCGATCTGAACTGGTTGCAGCAGACTTATCATGAGAGCCAGGGCGCGACCAGCAAAGGGGTCGAGTTCGAACTGAGCGGTGAACTGGCGCAGGGCTGGAACGCCCAGCTCGGCATCACCCATTTCTCACTGAAAGACAAGGACAAGGTTAATCTCAACACCGAACAGCCGCGCACCCGCATCAACCTGTTCACCACCTATCAGCTGACAGGTGCCCTGCGCGATCTGACGCTGGGCGGTGGCGCACGCTGGCAGAGCGGCGTTTACGCCAACGTCACCGGGGCCAACAACGGCGAGTTTGTGGAACGCAAGGCCGAGCAAGGATCTTATGTACTGTTCGACGCGATGGCGCGTTACAAACTGACGCCGCAGACCTCAGTGCAACTTAACCTGAACAACGTTTTTGACGAGAAATACTACTCGCAGGTGAATTTCTACAGCACCCGCAACTATGGCGAACCACGTAACCTGATGCTGACGCTGAAGCACGAGTTCTGATCGCCCTGCCATAAAAACCGGCCCCGGACGATGGGGCCGAGTCTTTCTATGACGTTTCCCCGCTATTGGCAGTCGGCGAAGTCTCTCGCAAACGTGAAACCTTTAAACATAAACCCATTTCATGAGTAACAATCGGATAGTATTTGGGTACCCCCGCCCTAACGGGAGTCTGTTTTCTATGTCACTAGCTACCCGACTACATGAATAACGTAAAAAGTTAGGGCCTTACTACCGGCCAGAGGATCGAGATGATCACCGAGCCGGTGACAGTTGATTATCCGCATTGCGCCAGCCACGGAGGGCACAACATGAACATAACTTTTACCCCGGAACCCATCCCCGAGTTGACAATCACAGGCATTGAGCTGGCCGAGTTGGGTTTTGGTATCGGCGAGCCGTTGCAAATTACGCTGCGACCGGATGGGCTGTGGATCACCGTCGTCACCGATGACGCCATCTGGGAAGCACTCTGCGAAGCCAGCCAGCACAGCCCGGATCTTGGTGCAGATTGGGTACGGGAGAACGGCGAGCTGGTGATTGGTGGAGATTGGCTCACCGAGTCCGGCATCACCGATGCGGAACAACTGGAGATCACCGCAGCACCTGGGGTGATCCGGTTGCAGCGGCGGGAAGATGGGGGATTCAGGGCTTAAAAATAGTAACCCCCGGTCAAGACCGGGGATTATTGACACCTTTATTTCTGTTTTTCACTCTAGACTTTTTTACGTCTTTTTTCTTCTATTTTGGCTTTAATCCAAATGCCGATACCCAGAATCACACCAGCCGAGACTCCTTTTCTTACCGCTGAAATACCTTGAGCTAACCAATCAAAATTCAACTCATTACCACTCGTTAAAAAAAAGAATATTGCAACACCTAATACAGCGAAAAAGATGGTCACGGAAATGATTAAAGACCAATAAAAAACCAAAAAAATTAACAAGGGAATACCCGCCCTTTGAAATTTAATCATTTCTTACCTGCCTTATCTATTTCTTCTTTTACAGCACCACCAACTGTCTCAGATATGACAGACCCCACAACAGCACCTCCTATATCAGAAGTAGTTTTATCAACTACCTGACCGATTGCACCCGAAGTAGCTTGCCCTGCTTTACCTCCCAGCCATGAGCCAGCTCCAGCCCCAATAACTGATCCAATTGGATTTTCTCCTTTCACTGCACTCCCAAGAGCAGCACCGCCCATATTAATGGCAGTAGATGCACCAATACCTTTTCCTGTCGTCACTGCCGCAGTAACACCGGCCAGTATCGCATCAACATAGTTAAAGGGATCATTACCACCAAGCTGAACGACTGTATTCGCACCCACACCTATCGCCGCATTGCCTAGCATCCCAGCTTTGATTGAGTTCCCCAGCGGCCCCAGACCATACAGAACCACAGGGTCACCAATACTGGCATTGGATTTATGGTAGCCCCAGGTATTCATGATGGTTTGTGCTTTCTGCTGCGCTTCCGTCTGTGGCGCTGACTTCAGATAATCCTGCCCCGTCAGCATCCCGGCGATCAGCGCTTTGGTCACTGCCTCACCATATTGAGCCTGCATGTCAGACGCATATATCTTCAGATAACTGACCAACTCGGTTCGCTCTGCCGTGCTCAACTCACCCGGTTCTTTATTGAACTTGGCAACCAGCGCATCACTACGTTTATCAGCATTCTCAAGCTGTAAAAACTCTTTCGCGGTTTGCAGTGTTTTATCACCTTGCAGCACTTTCTCTGCCAACTCATCCCATTTTGTTGAAGATGTCGTGCTGAGCAAGTTATTCTCAACCGCATTCTTACCCGCCTGCCCGCCAGCCACTACCCCGGCAGTATCACCACCTGCCAAGCCGCCTGCAAGCCCCGCCGCCAATGTCCCCAGTGTGCTAATAGTCTGCTTCTGATCTTCGGTTAACTCGCTGACGCCCTTGCCCGGATAGAGTTGGCTCATCACAAGCTGCGCCATCAGCTCACCACTGACCGCGCCTGCCGCCCCCGCTGCTGCGCTGTTGCCGCGCGCCTGAGCGACCACTGCCCCAACCACCGCATGCGCCATCGCACGGCTGGCTTCATCCGGTGCCAGTTTGTGGATCACCGTCGTCACTGATGACGCCCTCTGGGAAGCGCTCTGCGAGGCCAGCCAGCACAACCCTGATCATGGCGCAGACTGGATACGGCAGAATGGCGAACTGGTGATTGGTGGGGATTGGCTCACTGGGTCCGGCATCACCAATGCGGAACAACTGGAAGTGACCGCTGCACCCGGTGTACTCCGGTTGCAACGGCGGGAAGATAGGGGATTTAGAGCTTAAAGACAGTAACCCCGGCCAAGGCCGGGGTTACTGTCTATGGGCCAGCCCATATTAGTTTGGACTTTAATTCATCAGGTACGATTTTAAATAAGCTCCTGATATAATCTATATGCTGATTATAATTTGGTGATATATCATCATTACATTGTTCAACATAATATTTCGCTTGATGATTCAAAAACCATATATCATGCTCAGTAAATTCGCTTATGAGTAAAGTCAGCGTAAGGTTATGTACCAACTCCGCCTCAAAGTAACATGACATATCTCGCCCTTTCTCTTTCTTATCAAGGGACTGAATGTTCCTTATATAAGGCAGAGAAAGCGCTAGCATTTTCACATATATCTCGTTTTTTTTCATAAGGATGCTACTTCCTTGATGGCATTGGTTTAGCTCCGGCAGGAGCATTTTTAGCCTGAGTCCAGGAACCATTTTGCAGCAACTGCTCTATATAAGAAGCATCACTGGTCTTTTTATATATCTCTTGAGCTGCAACCATTCGATGATTACCTTCCGATATATAATAGTTCCCTTTACTATCTACGTAACCAGCAATGAGGCCTTCAGGTGCAGTAAATCTATAATTACCACTCAGCATATCACCTTTTATTTGATCTACTTGCTGTGGGTTTCTTAATCCTACTTGCATACTTTTTATGCTCGTAGGTACCCCACTTTGAGCTATATTTGATACTGTTGTTTTAGCCAGCGTCACAAGTTCCTTGCCCAACATCCCAAGGGAAGCGACTACCGCTTGGTTCTCTGGATCTGAAGCAAAAGCTGCAAATTTCGTCCAGCCAGGGCTGTTTACATCAATATTCGCCAGATCTTGAGAGTTCTACTGCTGAACATAGGCTTTAGCTTCTTCGCTGGTCATTGCATCTACACCCGGCAATTTACCCACCCAGTCCGGACGATCTGCCATCTCCAGCCCACCTTGAACCAGCTCTTTATCAACCACCTGTGCCTCCAGAGGATTGTCTTTCAGCTTGCTGTCCAAAGCCGCACTCTGCTCATCACTTAGTTTTTTATATTTATCAACGACAGCCGAACAATCCCCACCAGAGGCTTTACACGCCTGCATTTCTTTATCGAATGCGAGGAATTGTGTAGCACTCAGCGCATTATTTTCCACGAAGATTTTATAATTTATTCTTATTAACTTCATCCGTAGTTATTAGGACAGCTTGAATACTTGAATCAATTTTATCTTCATCCAGCCATGAGACACCTTTCCTTTTTAAATGAAATTTTATTGTTGGTAATAATGTTTCATCATCTAGCGATATAATGACATTTAAATGATCAAGATGATTAATATTCCACTTCTTTATTATTGAGTTGCAAAAAACAATTGAATATTGAAAATATTTTTCATTTACATAGTCTTCTATATGAATAGAATTCACAAAACATTCGAAGGAAATTTCATCTTCGAAAATATCAGGAGTGACAGAGTTACAATAAGAGAGTAACTTTCTAGATAAAAAACAACCAGATAATTCAATGAAGCCTTGTTCAACAACCTCATTCAACTCATAGGGAAGGTGGAGTTTTTCTATATCACCCCAGCAAACTGAATCAAGCTGAGGACGCATGAGATAGTTAGTTAACATATTATTTCTCCCCCAGATATTTCGTCATACCTTTATCTATAGCGTTCTTAAAGACAGGATCGTTCAACTTATCATTAACACTTTTAGGTGCCCCAGGGAATGTTTGCGTAACAGGATCATAATAGTGTTTATTATTACTATTATCCTGATAATGTATTTGCCCCGCTCTCTTTCCAGGTGCAGGATTCTCAACATCAATCCTCTCTTTCCCCTTGCCCATCCATAATGTCTTACTTGGAACAGTTGGGCCATTTATGCCAAGCATAACGCCATTTTTATTTAAGGTATAATTAGGCTTACCAGCCTTATTAATTCCCCCAAATGCTGACGCCGCAGCACTTGCAACTATACCTGCCTGAACTTCATCCAGACCATATTCTTTCTGAAGTGCTTCAGAAACTTTACTAGTGGCAACAACACCTTCAGCCTGCATCTGATGCGCCCACGTCGCTGTCAGATCGTAGACCATCTTAATCGGGATGTCTTTGCCTAGGGCATTATCAAGAGCCTGCTTCACGGCCATGCTGTCGGCCAGAACGTCGCCGTATTTCTGCTGGCAAGTCGTCGGGCTGGTTGCACAGTCGCTGATCAGCTGCTTCTGTTGCGCAGTACTCAGCTCTTCGTACTTTTTAACGATCCCACTACAGCCACCGCCGCCAGCCTGACACTGCTTCATCTCAGCAGACCAGGCATCTATCTGTTTACTGCTCAGATAGTTATTCTCCACCGCATTCTTGCCGGCCTGCCCTGCGGTCACCGCGCCGCCAGTATCCCCCGTCGCCAGGCCGCCTGCAAGTCCTGCCGCCAGCTGGCTCAGCGCACTCACCTGCTGCTTCTCGCTTTCGCTCAGCTGTTCCACCGTCTTGCCCGGGTACAGCTCTCCGGCGATAAGCCGCGCCGCCAGTTCACCGCCGCCGGCACCCAGCCCACCGGCCGCCGCCGACTGGCTGTTCAGTTGCGCCGTCACCGCGCCCAACACCGCGTGTGCCATCGCGTTGGCGGCAACGTTGTCTTCACCGACCCGTTTCTTGATTTCCGTCGCCAGATACGGCGATGCGCCGTTCGCCAGCGCCCCGGCCAGATTGTTCCCCGCCAATGCCGTCAGTGCCCCCGTCACCGCCTGCACCACCTTTTGCAGGTCGCTACCCGTGCCGTACTGCTGCATCGCATTGTTATATGCACGCTGCATCACATCCGCGTCGCTGGCCGGCTTGCCATCTTTCGTCAGTTGCTCCCGAGCCTGCGCCAGCGCTCCCGGCTCTTTCTGGGCCTTCAGTCCCGCGATTTCTCCCTGCGTGCGGATGATGTCCATCGCCTGGCTGCCGATTTCCCCTATCAGTTGCGCCTGCTTCAGCCGATTTTGCTCCTTCTCCTTGTCGAAGATTGGGCTGATGCTGCCGTCGTTGGCGTGGTCAGTATCCCGGTTTAGCGTCGTGACATCCTGCTGTTGTTTGTCGGTATCCCGGACTATCAACGTCCCCCCGCTGACACCGGCCTTCGTGGTGCCCTCGGCATGCCCGCTGTTGCTGGCTCCCGACAACATCCCGCCGCCCATGTTGGTCAGCAGGTCCTTGCCCACCGGCCCGCCGGTGCTCAGGCTGCCACCGCTGTGCTCGGCCTGATAATCCGCCTGGTTATGGATGTCCGTCCAGCCCAGCGTACCGGTGTCGAGCCTGTTTTTCTCTTTGTCCGCCGTGCTGGCTATCACTGCGCCATCAAGCTGGGTATGCTCTTTGACCTTGACGTCATACCCACCTTTGCCCGCAAATAGTCCGGTCTGTTCCTTGACGCTGTCGAAGTTGCTCTTGAGCTTGTCCTGGCTGGCGCTCACGTTGGCAGAGCCGGTCATCGAACCGAAGGTGAAACTGCCGCCCGCGCTGACGTTCTGCTGTTTGGCATCATAACGGTCACTGTCCTGCTCGCTTTCAAGCCGCAGGTCACGACCCACGTCGACGGTGATTTTTTCTCCGCTCGCCTGCGCACCTTTCAGCGTGGTATCCCGGCCGCTGGTCAGGCTGAGATGGCTGCCCGCATCCAGGGTGGTTTCGGTATGCGTCAGGCCGTTGCCATTTTCATGCCCTTTACCCGCATTAATCCCAGCCGAGACGGTGATACCGTACCCGCCCGAGCCAACCCCGATACCCACGCCGACGTTACCGCCTTTGCTGCTGTTCTTGCCAACGGTGCTCTCTGTGTTCTGCGCAGATTGCAGGGTAATGTCCCGTGCTGCATCAAGCTGCAGGTCCTTGCCCGCTTTCAACTGACTGCCAAATATCGCGATGTCGCCACTTTGCGCAGCGTTGTTCTTTCCGGTCGCCGTTATCGACAGGTTTTGCCCGGCGTTGAGCGTGCTGCCCTGCGACTGGCGGCTCTCGGTAAGGGTTTCGCTCTTCGACGACTGGCTGCCGTAAGAGGCGCTGATGCCCACCGTGTTGGTGGCTCCCTGCGCCGCACCTTTGTCTCCGGGCTGCAAACCGGCAGCGGCGTTTTTCGCCTCCGCCGATGCGGTCAGGGCATTATCCCGTTCCCAGGCCTGTGCGGCCTGCACGCCGGATAACGCCGCCTTGGTGCCCTGCAGGGCGCTGAGCCGCCCGTCGCTCTCCTTGTTGGCCTGCTGCGCGGTACTCACCGCCGTGTTGAGCGCGCTGCCCACAGTGCCGGAAAGCGCCAGCGTCAGGCCGCTCTGTTTTGACTCGAACTTTTCCTCACGGGTGCGCTGATCGTAACCCGGATCTATCAACACGCTGCTGCCGCTGAGGCTCAGATCTTTACCGGCGATCAGGTCAGCACCGCCGATGTGCAGCTGATTGCCCGCCGTAATAGTCACGTTCCCCTGGCTGCTGCCGACGGTGCTGGCACTCTGGCTCTGGGTGGTGCCGCTCTCATCCACCTGATGGCGGGAAGACTGGCTGCCGACGGTAAAGCCAATACCGCCGCTGCTCAGCAGGCCGCTTTTTTTCTTCTCTTCCAGCAGAGAGTGGGACTCGGTTTCGGTAGCGGCGGTGATAGCGATGTTGTTGCCCGCCTGCAGGTTGACATCGCGGTCGGCGGCAATCGCCGAGCCGGTAATCGCCAGGTCGTTGCCTGCCGTAATGCTGACGCTGTCGCCACTAAGCAACGCGCCTTTCTCGCGCGTGATGCGATCGTCTTTCACCCTATGGCTGCTGCTGGTCGACAGCAGGCCTTTTTTCTCCACATGTTCTTCCGTGAACTGCGACTCGCGCTCGGTGGCGCTGTTAAGCGTCACGTCCTTTTTCGCCTGCAAGGCAATCGCGCCCTGTTCGCTGTGCAGTGTGCTGCCCGTGACCGCGATATCCCCTTCGCGGGCAATCACCGTCACGCCGTTCTGGCCGCTGAAGGTGCTGCCAATGGCCTGATCGCGGAAGGTCTGCATCTCGCGTTGGCTGTGGGTTTTGCCCTCACGCTTTTGCTCGCTGTCCTGATCGCCGGTCTGCCGGCGCGCCTCCCTGATAACGACATTATCGGCACCCAACCCCACGCGGCCTGCCAGGCTGTCGACCTGCGCGCCTTCTGCCAGCAGAGTATTACCCGCCAGCAGGATCACCCCTTTATCACCACTCAGCGTGCTGAGCAGCACGCGATCTTCCTCGCGGCGGTTGCTGACCGAAGAGGTGCTGCTGTTGGCCTCAAGCTGGGTTTTGTTGGTGGCGGTCTCCGCCACCAGCTTCACATCCCCGCCCGCCTGCACGCCAAGCTGCCCGCCGGCTTTGGCCTGGCTGCCTTGCAGGTTGATGTCCTGCCCGGCCTTCAGACTGAGGTTGCCCCCGGCATTAAGTTGGCTGCCCAGCGTCTGCTGCCATTCGCCGCTGACCTGCGCCATGCGCCCACCAGCCTCTTCCAGGCCGTCGCGAGTGCGGTTGCCCATTGCCCCGGAGATAACCTCAAGGTTCGCCGTGTGGCTGCTTTTGGCCGCCAGAATATCCAGGTTGTTCTGCGCGCTCAGGCTAAGGTTTTGAGTGGCGTCCAGCTTCGCACCCTGCAGACGGATATCCGTGCCGCTAAGGCTGATATCGTTGGCGCTTAGGGTTGCCTGGCGTAAGGCATCCTGCAAGTTGGTGCTTAACGTCAGGCTGTCCGCACGCACGTCGATACTGTCGGCTTTTATATCGCCGCCCTGGTGCAGGAACTGGCCGGCGTCGATCTTGAGCGCCTGATCGGCAAACAGATTGCCGGCGTTGTTGAGGCTGTTGGCGGAAAGCTGCAGGTTGCCGCCGCCGATCAGCGCTCCATCCCCGGTAAGGCGCAGCGTGGTATGGGCCAGATAGACCTTTGGCACCCACAGAGTCTGCGGGCCATTTGCCGTGTCCACCGTCTCGCTCACCATCCAGACCATATCCTGCTGCAAGGCCGCAATTTGCGCAGGCGTCAGCGCCACGCCCGGCACCAGATGGAAGTCCTGCGCCACCTTAATGCCGTTGTTCATCAGGCTCTGGTATTGCGCCATCGCGTCTTCGCCGCGCACCGAAGGCCGGCCGGTCAGTTTCAGTACCTGATCGCGCACCAGGCGCTGTTCATAGTAGCCGTCACCCAGGCGCTTGTGCGTCTGCGCAGGGTCATACCCCACCCGAGAGAGCAGGTAATCGCTGCTGATAAATTGGCTGCGGCTGGTAAAGCGCTCGTCCGTCACTACCAGGAAGGGGCTGCCCGCCGTCGGCTCCTGGCGGAACAGGGCGTTATTCGGGACGGTGGTTGCCACGCTACCCAGATGCTGTTTGTCGGTCAGCGCCAGTTCGGCCGGTGTCAATGGCCGGCTGCCCGGTGCCAATTGTGTATCGCCCGCCTGCCAGCCGCCCCCCTCTACCCTGACCGCCAGCGGATTGCGTTCCCACTCTGCACGTTCGGCCTCCGCCGCCTTCTGCGCCGCCTCGACGCTGCTGATTTGCGCCTGATTGACCGTAGTATTGGTGATGCCGGCGCCCTGAATGCTGACGTTGCCATTACCGGTGATAATGCCGTCCACCGTGGTTAGCGCGGTCGTCTCGTCACGGTTGAAGGTCGGGTACCAATGCCCTTCGGCGCGATCATAATGATCGACAATATATTCCTGGCGCCGCTCGTTGACCGAATACCCCTTGTTGACGATTTTGCCATCGCCCTCGATAGCCAGATTGCCGTTGGCGCTCACCGTGCTGGCATCATTAAACAGTTGCCCGGTGATGCGCAGCACCAGGTTACCGCCCGCCAGAATGTGTGCCCCTATACCTTCATTGACCAGCTTGTCGCGTGTGACCGTACCGGTGGCGGTGCGCTCGCGCAAATTGTTGTAGTCGGTGACGTAAGGCACATTGGCAATATCGATAAATCGCTCGGGATCCCACAGCTCCACCTTTTCGCTATCGGTGGCATTCCACCAGACGGTGTTTTGATAAGGGGTAGGAACAGCTTTCTGCCGCTGGCCGCGCGTCTCATAAAACGTCATGGCGTAGCTGCCGTCGGCATTGGGCTTGAGCGCCAGGTAATTGATCCACAGGTCGGTCAGTTGGCCGCGATGGTCTTTAACGCGTACCTGGGCGCGCTTGCCGGAGGCATCGATGGCCAGCAAGGTTCCGTAGCGGTTGTCCTGCGCAGCGGCATCATTCCGCAAGGTCAGTTGCTGAGTAGTGGGCGCCATGGTGCCGACATCCGTATTGACGTTTTCACCAAAGGAGCGCCAGTAATAGTTGTAGCGATGCCACTTGTAGTCGCTGCTCTGTGCATCACGGGCGATCTCCAGCCCTTCGCGCAGATTGTCCAGACGTTTGGCCTCTACGCGGACATCCCCGTCGGCCTCGATGAAAGCGGCCCGGTTTTCAATCAGATCATCGCTGCCCAAATGCAGGCTGCCGCCGCTGTAGATCAGCGCACCTTCGCGGTTGTTCAGACGCTCGCCGGCCTGCAGGTGCAGGCTTTGCGTAGCGGCCATCACCGCAGCGCGCCCGTGGTTGTCAATCACGCGCCCATTCACGCGGATGTCATCCCCCATCAGGGTCGCCGGATTATCCAGAGTATCCACATTGAGCGTCATGCCGTCGGCTTCCAGCCGCCCCTGGTTGATCAACATGCCGGTGGTCAGTTGCAGCACCTTGCCGACCAGCGAACCCTGGTTGATGAAATCTGTGCTGTTAAGGGTCAGGCTGCCCGGCAATAACCAGTCGGCCAGGTTGGTTAGCACACCGGCCACCGAGAGCGCCACTGCGTCGTTACTGTTGAGAGTGTCACCGGCACGGTGGGTGTAATCCTGTTGCACGGTCAACCGGAGCGCCTGCCGGCTGAGCAGCGTGCCGCCCTGGTTGTCCAGAGTGCGGGTGTTGACGGTGAGACTTTCACCGCTCTGGATGGTGCCGCCCTGATTGAGCAGTGCCAGAGCAGAAGGCGTGCCCTCGTTAAGAGTGAGCGTTTTGTTGGCCAGGATACGCCCCTGGCGATTGTCGACGGCTTCAAGCCCTGACAGCGCAAGGCTGCCCGCACTTTGCAAACGCCCCGCCCTGTTATCCATCGAGCGGGCGCTCACTGCGGTGTGCGTCGTCCCGAGCAGCAATCCGCCGTCGCGGTTGTTCAGCCCGTCGGTTTGCACGTCCAACTGCCCCAGGCTGCTGATTCGCCCCTCAGCGCTGTTATCGAGCTGCGCTGCGTTAAGCCGTAACCCGCCGGTCGATACCAACTGCCCCGCCCGGTTATTCACTTGCTCACCAAGGAGCGTCAGCGCATCGCCGCTATGAACCTTGCCCTGCTGATTATGGAGTACGCCTACCCGATAAACGCCAGTGCCCTGGCTGATGAGCGTTCCGCCGGCGTTGTCCAGCCGAGCCGCCGTCAACGCAAGCGCACCACGGCTGCTGAACACCCCTTGCCGGTTGTCTGCCTGGCCTGCCGTTATCTGTTGGTCGCCGTTGCTTCTCACCGCACCACCGGCATTATCAAGCAGCCCCAGAATACGCAGCCCAAGCTGTTGTTGGCTGTCTACCGAGCCGGCCTCGTTTTGCAACGACAACGCATCGAGCTGCAACCCTTCGCCGCTTTGCAGTTTGCCCTGCCGGTTATCAAGCTGCCCCGTTAAGACCAGACGTATCTGTTTCTGGCTGTAGATGAGCCCGCCCTGACGGTTATCCACACTCTGTGCCGCCATCGCCAACGATTCGCCTGCCAGCAACTGGCCGCCGGCGTTATTCACATTGCCGGTCGCACTGCCCTGCACGTCCAGCCGCCCCTGCGCGCTGATTTTACCGGCGCGGTTATCAATAGCCTTAAGCCCACTCAGCACCAGGCTGGCACCCGCGGTAAGCGAGCCTTTCAGGTTATCCAGAGTATTCGCCGTGAGTGTCGCGTCCTGCTGGCTCTGCACGCTGCCTTCGTGGTTATCGAAATGCGAACCAACGGCAACCCAACTGCCCTGGCTACCCATCCATCCCTGAACGTTGAAGATGTCTTTCGCCTGCAAAGACTGCGACAACCGGCTGAAAACACGGCCATTGGCGTTGTCCAACGCGCCTGTGAACTGCATATCCAGACTATCCAGCGTCTGAATATTGCCTTGCGCATTAAGCAGGCTGCCTGCGCGCACCAGAGTGCGGCCACCGCCGGTCAGTTTGCCGCTCTGGTTGTCCCAGACGCCCGTCAGGGCTAGCCGCAGAGCCTGTTCGCTCTGGATGACCCCTTGCTGCCGATTGGTCAGTTGGTCGCCTTGCAACGACATGGCACCGCCGCTTAACAGCGTGCCTGTAGTATTGTCGAACAGGCTGTGTGCGCCCCCCTGCCAGACCAGCGCCTCTTTTGCCGTCAGAGTGCCGGTCTGATTGATGACATCACCGGCGGTAGTGAGCGCCAGCGCCCCGCCCGACTGCAATCTGCCCCCGGCATTATTCAGGCTGCGGGCCGTTACATCGACCTGTTTGCCCCCCTGCGCAATGCCACCTCGATTATCCCAATCGCCGCCGGTGTTAAGGGCCAGCACTCCGCCCGCCTCCAGTAGCCCGTGGGTATTGTCCAGCGATTGGTCCGCATTCAGATTCACTGTCTGCTGGCCGACAACCTTGCCCTGAACATTACTCAGGCGCTGCGCTTGCAGATTTAACGCCTGCGCGTTTATTTCACCGCCGCGGTTATCAATAGCTCCGGCCGCGTTCAGCGCTAACGACCCACCGGCCAGGAGTTTGCCCTGAGCATTGTCGATACCCGCACCTGAGTTCACTTGCAGCGCCGTCTGGCTGCGCAGGGTACCGGCCTGATTATTCAGCGCGCCGGTATCCAGCGTCAGGCTGCCATTACTGCCCAGCTCCCCCCGGTGGTTGTCGAGCAGGCCGCTGATTTGCCAGTGTTGCGCAGCGCCATCGAGCGCCACCAGACGCCCGCGCAGATTATTCAATGCGGCCGTATTCAGGCTGAGCTGCCGGGTTTCGATACTGCCGTCGCTGTTATCCAGTTGGCCGGTCAGGGAGAAACGGCTCTCCCCTGCGCCCACCTGGGACCAGATAGCCCCCTGATTAAACAGGCTGTCGGCATTGACGTCCCAGTTGCCGGCGCGTACCCGCGCCTGCTGTGCATCAATGTCACCCAGAGCGCTGACCCCCAGTTGCGCGCTATCGACCTTCGCCTGCCGCAGGGCCACCCCGCCGCCCTGTGCTTTAATCGTCGCGCGGCCGGCAGCAAGCGTGCCCCCGCTGAGATCAACCCGCCGGCCGGTCAGGCTGACGTCCTTTTTGCTCAGCAGGCTGCCGCCGGCCCGGATGTCACCCTGGCTGGCGAGCGTTAAATCGGCCTCACGCGTCAAGGTGCTGTGGGTATCGGATCCTGCCAGCAAGTGCCCGCTGCTCTGTATGCCGTGCGCGGCCTCCAGTCGGAGGTTACCGGCCGCAGCCAACGTGCCGGACTGTTTTAACTCGCCTTCGCGGCTCTGCACCGCAAGGTTGCCGCCGCTGTGCAGCTTGCCGTGATGCTCAACATCGCCGCGTGCCGCAAGGCTGATATCCCCCGCAGCCTGGGTGAGTGCCTCGTGCGCCCCCGATTGCCAACTGAGCTTACCTTCGCTGCTCACCGCCAGGGTTTTGCCCGCCTGCAACTGCCCGCCCTGATTGCGCACGCCCACGCCCGCCTCGGTGCCAATCATGCGGATCTGGCCGCTGTACATGCCGCCCATTTGCCCCATGTCTATCGCCAGCTCCGGCGCTTTGCCGTCCGCCGCCAGCGGTGTCACGGCATTTCCTTCTGCACTGATGCGGTTGCGGCCCGCCACGACCCTGATCCCTTCTTTGGCCCAGACACCGGCATTGACCTCCACCGCGCGCGCCAGAATATCGACGTACTCGGTGTCATGACGGGCATCACCGTTGAGCCCACCGCCTTCAACGCGCACCACGCCGCGCTCGACCTGATAGCCCGAAAGGCTGCCGTCGGCGTTCAACTGCGGTTTACCGGTGGTAAGTGTCATGCGCCCGGCGTTGATGGTGCCGCAGCCGTTACACAGGATCCCCGCCGGATTGGCGACAATCACCTGCGCCTTGCCGCCCGCCACCTCCAGAAAGCCACGCAGTTGGCTGGGGTCGTTGCTGTTGACTTCGTTGAGGATCACCCGCGCCGGTGCGGAGTTCGGCTTGAGGTTGGGGTTGCCCTGGATCATTCCCGCCATCTGGGTCTGGGTCAGCGTCGCCGAATTGTTGAGGATGGCGCCGTTCTGATCGACATCGAACTGTCGATACTGGTTATGCGATACCCCGGCCTGATTGGGTGCGGTGATATTGACCTGCGGCAAACCGTTCTGGGTAGCCATCACGTCCGGGCGCTGGCCCGCTGCGGCTCCGCCGTCCGCCACAATACCGCCCGCCACGGCGGGCCCGGCAAACAACGCCAGCCCAAGTAACCATACCACCCGGCGCAGCGTAACCCACAGGCGCGGCGCACCGCCGCCACGGCTCTGCCCAGGCTCGGTGCTGCAACTGCGGGCCAGTTCAGAAACTACCCGCAACTCCCCGTGGGTGCGGCTAAAAATAAGGCGATAACAATATTTGTTCATGGGTCCCATCCGTGAGAAAAATCAGTCCTGTGTCAATAAGGCCTGCCGAGGTCATTCCGGCAGAGAGAGGGTCAAATTTCCAGGTTAACGCTGAAGCCGGCACTGGCTCCCGAGGTGTGGAAATTATCAGGCTTGTAGAGTGGCACCCCGGCAAACAGGTCGTAACTGAACCGGCCCCACAGCGCTCCGCGTACACCCACGGCGCTGCCCGCCAACTGATGCCCGACAAAATTACGGGTGCCGGGGCCATCCACGCGCCCGTAGTCCAGCGCCCAATAAAGCTCGTGGCCGCGCGACAGCACATTCCATGCCAGTTCATTGCGCCAGAGCAGGCCCTTCTCGCCGGACAGCATCTGTTCGCCGTCAAACCCGCGCACCGTATAGCGCCCGGCGATCGCCATCCGCTCCTGCGGCGTCAGCGCGCCGGCGGTCCACTGCCCGCGCAGGCTGGCGTAATACCGCCAGGGTTGATCCCCCCAGGCGAAAGGCTGATTAAAGCCCACATCCCCCAACGCAATACCGGCGCGAGCAGAGCCTTCGTGCCGGGCCTCTTCGGGCGCAGGCAGGGCACCGAACGCCCCGGTACCCCGCCGCCAGTTGATATTCGCATCCAGCGTGGCGTCGCCAAGGTAGCTGCGCTGGCTGAGCCCCAACTCCCATCCGGCGGTACGGCGATGTTGCTGTTCAAGATCGATACCGTCCACCGCGTTGGTGGAATGCCGGCGATAGGTGCGCACATTGAGGGTAGTTTTATGCGACTGATTGCGGAACAGCAGGCGGGACACCGCCAGTTGGACGTTGTCGCTCTTGCCGCTGTAGCTCAGTACCTCGTTGGCATTCGGGATATTCTGGTGATAGGTGTAGTCGTTGTAGTTGGCGGAGAACGCCCAATACCCCACCGGGAAGATATAGTTCAGGGTATGAGAACGGTTGCCGAAGGGGCCGTGTTGAAACAGATCTTTGCCGACATTGGCATAAAACAGGTCGTTCTGGGCAAAAGGAGCGTCAACCGCCAGCGTGGCGGACCCCAGATAACGGCCGGTGCTTTTTGAGCCACTGTCGTCCAGCCCCAGGCTGAGCCGCACCGGGCGGCTCTCCTTCCAGTTCACCAGCAGATCGCTGGTGGCCTCCTGCTCGCCGGGCACAATCTTGATATCCGCCGCCGCGCTGGGGACACGCCTGAAATTCTCCAGACCCTGCTCGATATCGCGCAGGTTGAGGATATCCCCCGGTGACGCCGGTATCGCGTTCCACAACCGCCCGCGCCAGGACACGTCGTCGTCAAAGCGCATAGCGGCAATGCGGCCCGGCTGGAGGGTCAGCGTCAGAACGCCCTGGGTCAGATCCTGTTCCTGCGCCATCACCCGGGTGGTGACGTAGCCTTTGGCCAGAATGGCGTTTTGCACCTGATTGATGGCCAACACTATGCCCTGCCCACCCAGACAGCGGCCTTTGGCAGCCGCCGCCGCATCGAGCGCCCATTGAAAATCCCTGGCCGACTCGCCCGTCAGGCGCAGCGTATTGATGGTAAAGCAAGGGCGTTCATTGGCAGGATAATCGGGCAAGGCGACGTCGGGTCGTGTCAGGCGCACATCGTTGCTCGGGGCGTTTTGTTCTTGTAGCGCACGTTCACGCTCTTGCTGGCGCTGCTGTTCCCGTGCATCGACGGTGGCGGTGCTTTCTGCCGGCCGGTCGGAAAAAGGGGCGGCAAGCAACGGTGCGGAGGTGATGGACAACCCCAGCAAACCCGATTGGATCAGACCTGGCAGAACTTGAGTGAAATTGCGGCGCATCCCTGGCTCCTGGTATTCCCTGTTTTGTGCAAGAAAACGGACAAAACTTTCGCTGATATCATCTGGCGGCATGATAAGAAACGCGCATCACAACGCAGCGGCAAATGTGAAAAACCGTAAAAGTCCGTTTTACGTCACAGGCATTATGTCTTTAATTATTTAAAAATCAATTATTTATAGTTATAATGTTAAGCCATTTAATAATTCGTAATCGATATATTTTCATCGCAGAAAATGAAGGCGTACTCACCCTGCGCCCCTTTTCAGCCCAGCGGTTCACCCTGCAGGAATAACCTGACCAACCGCTTACTGACCTCTATATTTCTTGTAGGATCAATTCTTCCGTAGTAGCGTGCCAGGGGTAGAAAAACCCCACTTTTCTGAGGCCATAACATGTCCCCGACGCTGACGATCGAACAATTGAAACAGCTGGGCCGCTATCAGGAAGCGACCGAACTGGCGCAGCAGCAATTGCTGCAAAAACCGGAAGATGCCGCGCTGCACTACCAATTGGCCTGCCTGTACGACGTGCAGGGATTTGAGCAGCAGGCGATCCCCTGCTACCTCGCGGCATTGGCGCGCACTCTGCCGGCGGCGCAGCGGCAGGAAGCCTGGCTTGGTCTGGGCAGTACCTACCGCGCACTCGGGCTGTATCAACCATCGCTGGCCGCCTTCGACAATGGGCTGGCCGAGTTCCCGCAGGCCAGGGAACTCACCCTGTTCCGCGCCATGACGCTGTA
>RCUM01000330.1_pt1 | contig 30563 bp, 29 predicted proteins | sample 2166141 | NCBI WGS metagenome assembly RCUM01 (sample SAMN09932756, study PRJNA488358) | compost metagenome | isolation source: compost soil in crotonic acid-enriched | place: Germany: Experimental Botanical Garden
CATCGGTGAGATAAACAATCACCTGCAATACGTTATCGCTGTGGCTATTGGCCGCCTTCAGCGTTTGCGCCAGATTATCGAACGTCAGGGTAATCTGGCTTTCCGGCGTGCCGGTTTCGATACTGCCGTCTGGCCTGACCGGGCCGTGGGCGGTGAACAACATACCTCCGCCTTTGGTGGCCCAGGAAAAGGGTTGCCCAATCTCCGGCAGGCCGGTATCAATGATGCTGCGCATGGCTTATGTCCCCGTGGTGATTAACTGGCGGATCAGCGCCCCGTCAGCGGCGAACAACGCATCCAGTACGTTGTAATGATTGGCTCCCGCTACGGCAACCAGCTCAGCCGGCAGGTTTTTCTCCCGCAATGCGGCGTAATAATGAAGCGACTGCCCCATCAGTTCCGGCAGCTCGGCGGCGCCGTAAAACAGCGTCGTGGGTTTTAGCTGTTCAGGGATATGGCGCGCCGGGCTCAGCTGTGTGATTTGCCGCCGGGTCAGTTGCAATTGCCGGTTTACGTAAGTGCTTAACAGCGGTTCCAGCTCAAAAATACCGCTGATGGGCAATACCGCGTCAACAACCGCATGCTGCTGCCAATAACTGGCCAGATGCCCGCCAGCGGAATGGCCGCACAAATAGATCGGCGCGTTTTTTTGCGGGGCCAGCCGCAGTTCAATGGCATCCAGCGCCGCGCCGATTTGGCGGCAAATATCGTCCAGTGTCGCCACCGGCACCAACGCATATTCCAGCAACACCACATCAAAGCCCAGGGCCAACGGCACCTCGGCAATAAAAGCGAAGTCGTCTTTATTACAAAATTGCCAATAACCGCCGTGAATAAATATTAATGTTCCTTTAGAAGGCGCATCAGAATATAACCAGTCGAAAACTTCCCGTTCTGAATAACCATAAGCAATATTAAGTTCGCTGCGTACTTGCTGATAAACGGCCTGACTGCGGGTTTGAAATGAGTGCAAGATCTCGTCTTCATTGTCTACCGTCGAACCGTTATCGTAACTTCCCGGGATAAGTTTCATATATTATTCTTTATTCATACCCTATGAATTTCAAGTTGCAGCTAGGCGGCCAGCTCGCTCATTTCCAGGCGCTTACTTAGGTAAGTAACTGGGATGAGCGAGTGCAGCCAACAACGCTGCGGCTTGAAAGGCGACGGGTATATTATTTAAGATAAGACATGCGTTAACTATTAGCATCGGCCAAAATATTGTCAAGAAGGGAACCGCAGCAATGCGTGCGCGGTAAAATAAATCTTATTTTTGCGCCAAATAAGTTTAACCAGTGAAACTTATCGGTATTGATTCGCCGGTTTATGCCGGCTGAATTTGCGCCAACCGGCTTAATTCTTGCCAGGCGTAGTCCCAGAAGGTACGCACCTTCAACGGCATGCGCTGCACGTTCTGCGCCACCAGTTGCACCGGCATCGGCAAGGGTTCATACGCCGGCAGCAAACGCACCAGCGTGCCCGCCGCCAGATCGTCCGCCACCTGATACGACAATAATCGGGCGATGCCCTTGCCCGCCCGCACCGCCAGCAGTTGGGTTTCCACCTCGTTGATCAACAGCCTGGGCGTCAGCCGTACCCGCTCGCCATTTTCCTGCGGGCCAAAACGCCATTCGCGCAGCGACGCACGTTGGGTACCGACAATGGTATCGTGATCGGTCAACTGCGCCGGGTGTTTCGGTTCACCGCGCCGCGCCAGATAAGCCGGGCTGGCGACCGTGACCCGCGACACCTGCCCCAACCGGCGCGCCACCCGGGAAGAATCCTGCTGATGACCAATACGCACCGCCACATCCAGCCCTTCGTCGATCAAATCCAGGTTGCGATCGTTGAGCACCATTTCAATCTGCATCTGCGGATAGCGGTCAAGAAACGCCATCACCAGCGGCGCCACGTGTTTGCGCCCGAACTGCACCGGCGAGGTGACGCGCAACATGCCGGAGAGCTGGCTGTCCGCCGTGTCCAGCACCGCCGAGTCATAGTCATGCAGCAGCAGGCGCGCACGCTCCGCCAGCCGCAAACCCGCCTCGGTCGGAGCCAGCCGCCGGGTGGTTCGCTCCACCAAGCGGGCACCAAAACGCTGCTCCAGCGAGGCAATCGCACGGGTGATCGCCGGCGCGGAACGCCGCAGCTTGCGCCCGGCCGCAGCCAGGCTGCCGTGCTGAATCACCGCCACAAAGATAGCCAGTTCGTCCAACCTATCCATAGATTCTTCCAAAATGTGAAATTATCAATTTCTACATTGCCGGATTCCGCTCGCTGCCCGCAAGAGTATGCTGATAAAAATTATTCAGGAGCCTCATTATGCAAACCCTCAAACTGTACGGTACCCCGCTTTCCGGCCACGTTCATCGCGTGGCGTTGCTGCTGCGTATGCTTGACCTGCCCTACGAATTTATCGAGGCTCCCGCCGGCGTGCGCCAGAGCGAGGCTTTCCGCCGCCTCAATCCGCTTGGCCAAATCCCGGTGCTGGTGGATGGCGACTTGGCGCTCGCCGACAGCAACGCCATTTTGGTGTATCTGGTCAAACGCTACGCGCCGGGCAGCCACTGGCTACCGGAAACCCCGCAGGCTTCGGCGCAGGTGCAAGTATGGTTGTCCAAAGCTGCCGGAGAGGTCCGCTACGGCCCGGCCTCCAGCAGGCTGATCGCCCAATTTTCCGCTCCGGAGGATTATCAGGCTGCGCTGGCGATCGCGGCGCGCTTCCTGTCGCAGATGGAACAGCATCTGGCGGAACGTGAGTTCCTGGCGACGGAACACGCCACCATCGGTGATTTGGCCTGCTACAGTTACGTGGCGGTAGCGCCGGAAGGCGGCATCTCGCTGGCGCCTTATCCGGCCATCCGGCGTTGGGCGGCTCGCATCGCCGCGTTGCCCGGTTTCTTCGCCATGCCGGCGCTGCCGGAACCCACCGGGAGATAACGCTGATGACACAGCCGCTGTTCCACCCCGACGAAGTGCGTGCCCAGGCATTGGCCGGTTTTGATCGCGTGGGCGCTGGTATTTATGCCGCCATGCCCGAGCAACACCGCGAGTTCTTCGCCGCGTTGCCTTACCTGTTCGTCGCCACGCTGGACGATCAGGGCTGGCCAGTGGCCACGCTGTTCAGCGGTCCGCCCGGCTTCTTGCGCACGCCGGATGACACCCACCTGCGTATCAGTGCGCCGCGCCGCAACGACGATCCGGCGCAGGCCGCATTGCAAAGCGGCAAACTGGTTGGCGCGCTGGGGCTGGATTTCAGCAACCGCAGGCGCAATCGGGCCAACGGCGTGATTGGCCGCACCGACAAGAACCGCATTGAAATCGAGGTCCGGCAAAGCTTTGGCAACTGCCCGCAATATATCCAGCGGCGCGAGCTTTACCCGGTGGCCGCTGAACCTGCGCCGATTGAATATCTTCCTGTGTTGGATGCTGGTGCGCAGGCGCTGATCCGGCGGGCGGACACCTTTTTCGTCGCCAGTTGCGCTCACACCGGGCTGGCGCAGGGCGGCATGGATATGTCGCACCGTGGCGGCAAGCCGGGGTTTATCCATCTGGCGGACAACCGCCTGTGGATCCCGGACTTTCGCGGCAACCGCTATATGAACACCCTCGGTAATCTGCTGGCCCAACCCCGGGCGGCGCTGTTGTTTGTCGATTTCGACAAGGGCGATATTTTGCATCTGCAAGGGGAAACGCAGATCCTCTGGCAAACGGATATCGACCACGGAGTGGAAGGGGCGGAACGTTACTGGCGATTTGATATGCGCAGTGCGTGGCGTTTCCCGCAGGCTCTGCCCTGGCGCGGCCGCAACCTGGAATACTCCCCGGCCACGCTGAACACCGGGGTGTGGCAAGGGTAAAGGTCATAAAAAACCCCGCGTTGGCGGGGTCGGGTTCAATAAGGACTTATAGGCTGTGTTCCGCCATCGAGGCGGCCTGATAGAGCTGCCGAAAATAACTCAAACGCTCGAAAAACAAACGGCTTTGCGATTCCGACATATTGCCGGCCACCTTGCCGGCATCAATTTCGCGCCCCTGCCACTCCATCAGCGCAATGCTGGAAGCGAGAAAATCCATGTCGCTACTGTAGGCCGCAAGGTGCCGACTCACTGAATTTACCATTCTGCACACTCCTTTTTGTTATCTCGAAAAGGGTCATATGCTCACTGAGTTCAGTATCGTCCCGGCGGCGACTGTTTTTTGTACAGAAGGTGCGCATGGCAGCAAATGGATGCGAAAAAGTTTGCTAGGGTAAAGAGGACTATTTGGGACAGGCCATACTGTTTGTAATTCTGAAAAAGGAAGATAACCGATGAGCACGACCTTCTCCGCCACCCTCAAAGATCCCGCGCTATTTCGCGAAGCAAACTACATCGATGGGCAATGGCTGCAGGCCAAAGACGGGCAAACCATCAAGATCCATAACCCGGCCACCGGCGAGTTGGTCGGCCAGGTGCCGGCCTTTGGCGCCGAAGAAACCGCGCAGGCGATAGCCGCCGCCAAAAAAGCCCAGCCGGCCTGGCGCGCGCTGACCGCCAAAGAGCGTGCCGGCAAGCTGCGCCGCCTGTTCGAACTGATGATGGAACACCAGGACGATCTGGCGCGCATCATGACCGCAGAACAGGGCAAACCTCTGGCCGAAAGCCGCGGTGAGATTGCCTATGCGGCTTCGTTTATCGAGTGGTTCGCCGAAGAGGGAAAACGCGTTTACGGCGACACCATTCCGCAAAACCTGCCCGGCCGGCGCATTATCGTGCAAAAAGAACCCATCGGGGTATTTGCCGCCATTACGCCGTGGAATTTCCCGGCGGCGATGATCACCCGCAAGGCCGGCCCCGGTTGGGCCGCAGGCTGCACCGGAGTGATCCGCCCCGCCAGCCAGACCCCGTTCTCGGCGCTGGCGATTGCAGTGCTGGCCGAACGCGCCGGTTTACCGGCGGGCGTCTGCAACGTGATTACCGGGCCCAGCAAAGCGATCGGCGGCGAACTGACCGCGAACCCGGACGTACGCAAGCTCTCCTTTACCGGCAGCACAGAGGTAGGCGCGCAGTTGCTGGCGCAGTGTGCGCCCACCATCAAAAAGACCAGCATGGAACTGGGTGGCAACGCGCCCTTTATCGTGTTTGACGATGCCGATCTGGACGCCGCCGTCGCCGGGGCGGTAGCCTCCAAATACCGTAATGCCGGCCAGACCTGCGTGTGCACCAATCGCTTTCTGGTGCAGGACGGCGTCTACGACGCTTTTGCGGAAAAGCTGAAAACCGCGGTGGCGAAGCTGAAAGTGGGCAATGGCATGGACGAGGGCGTCACTATCGGCCCATTGATTAACCGGGAGGCGGTGGAAAAAGTCAGCGAGCATATCGCCGATGCCGTGAAGCGCGGCGCCTCGGTGCTGCTGGGCGGCCAGCCCCATGCGCTGGGCAATAACTTCTATACGCCGACCATCCTGACCGACGTACCGAGGCAGGCCAAAATCTTCCATGAGGAAACCTTTGGCCCGGTGGCGCCCTTGATCCGTTTTGAGCACGAAGCCGAAGCCATCGAACTGGCGAACGACACGCCGTTCGGCCTGGCCTCGTACTTCTACAGCCGCGACATCGGCCGGGTGATGCGCGTGGCCGAAGCGCTGGAATACGGCATTGTCGGCATCAATGAAGGGCTGATCTCCACCGAAGTCGCGCCCTTTGGCGGGGTTAAAAGCTCCGGTCTGGGGCGCGAAGGGTCGAAGTACGGCATCGAAGATTATCTCGAGATCAAATATCTGTGCCTGGGCGGGCTGGATATCTGAATCTGTCACCGGCCCCCGCAAGGGGGCCGAACGCTGGCTAATCTGCCGCCGTTTCTGCTACTTTGGAGCACCCGTCCGGGGGCTTACAAGGACTCTCATATGGAATTCTCCGCCGCCATTCCCATTATCCGTATCTTCTCGGTTGAAAAAGCCAAAGAGTTTTATCTGGATTTTCTCGGTTTCACGCTGGATTGGGAGCACCGCTTTAGCGAAGACCTGCCGCTTTATGCCCAGATATCGCGCTCAGGTCTGACCCTGCATCTCAGCGAGCATTACGGCGACAGTACGCCCGGCTCAGCGGTGTTTATTCCGACCCGCGATATCGATGCCCTGCAGCAGGAGTTAATGGCGAAACAGTACCGTTACGCCCGTCCGGGGGTTGAAACCCTTGACTGGGGAAAACAGTTGAACCTCACCGATCCCTTCGGCAATTGCCTGCGTTTTTGCGAGCAAGCTGACAATGCCTAAGCGCCGTTAAACGGGCGTTTATCGCTTCAGCACGCAGGCAATCCCCCGCGCTCCTATTGCCGGTATTGCTCGTCGCTGACCTTCTCCATCCAGTCAACCGGGCTGCCGTTGAGGGATTCGGCAATGGCGATGTGGGTCATGGCGGTTTCCGGGGTGGCGCCGTGCCAATGCTTGACACCTTCGGGGATCCAAACGATATCGCCCTGATTCATCTCCTGGATCGGATCGCCCCACACCTGTATCCAGCCGCGCCCCTGAGTGACGATCAACGTCTGGCCCAGCGGGTGGGTATGCCAGGCGGTGCGGGCACCGGGTTCGAAGGTCACGGTGGCGCCGCCCACGCGGGCCGGTTCAGTGCCGGCAAAAGGCGCATCAATCCGCACCTTGCCGGTAAAGTAATCCTCCGGACCCGGCCGGGATGGCAGGGAACCGCTGCGTTGAATTTTCAATTTTTCCTCCGTTTCGGCAATGGCTGCCGGTGCTGACATGGACAAGATAAGGGTAGACGCTGCGAGTCATTTCACTGACTGCTCCCGTTAAGATAGCGCGAAAGAGAAAGATAACGCCGCACCTCTCCCGGGACTAGATAGCAAAATACGCAAGGACCTATGAGTTGAATTCATGAGTGATCGGGTGTGATACCCCCCGGCAAGCGTATAGAATGCCGCTATCGATCCCGCCGGAGTTAAGGTGCCGCATGTTAAAAGAAAACTTTAACGATTTGATTTCGTTCCTTGTCGTGGCGCGTGAACGCAGCTTCACCAAAGCGGCGGCCAAGCTCGGCGTATCCCAATCGGCATTAAGCCATGCCATCAGGGGCCTGGAAGAGCGGCTCGAGCTGCGGTTATTGACCCGCACCACGCGCAGCGTTGCCCCTACCGAAGCCGGCGAAAGGCTGGTCAACAGTATCGGCCCGCGTTTTGCGGAAATCGAAAGCGAGCTGGACGCCTTAAGCGAAATGCGTGAACGGCCGGCGGGCAACATCCGCATCACCGCCGGGGAACATGCCGTCGACTCGGTGCTCTGGCCGATACTGAGATCATTTCTGGCCGACTATCCGGACATCAATGTCGAAATCACGGTCGATAACACCTTGACCGACATTGTCGCCGGCCGCTTTGATGCCGGTATTCGTTTGGGCGAACAGGTGGCCAAAGACATGATCGCCGTACGAATAGCGCCGGACATGCGCATGGTGCCGGTCGCTTCACCCGCTTATTTCGAGCGATTCGGCATCCCGAACACGCCGCAGGAGTTGCAAAACCACCGCTGCATCAATATGCGCTTACCCACGATGGGCGGGCTCTACGCCTGGGAGTTTGCAAAAGACGGCCGTGAGATAAAAGTGCGCGTAGAGGGCCAATTGATCTTCAACAGCCTGCGCCAACGCATTGATGCGGCGCTGCTCGGCTTCGGCATCGCCTTTGTGCCGGTGGATACCGTCATCGACGAGCTGGCCGATGGCCGTTTAGTGAGTGTTCTCGATGAATGGTGCCCGCTTTTTCCCGGCTATTATCTCTATTACCCCAGCCGCAAGCAGCACACCACCGCCTTCGCCCTGTTTGTCGAGGCGTTGCGTTATCAGCGCTGATCGCCGGTAAACCGCCTGCCGACAACGGTGGCAGGCGGAATGAGATCAACGCCCGACGTTTTTTTGCAGATGCGCAGGATAACGCGCGCCCTGCACTTCAATGGCGGTAAGCGCCTCTTCGATACTGCTCAGTTCACCCGCCGCCAGCGCTACCTCCGCCGCACCCAGGTTCTCGGTAAGGCGATGAAGTTTGGTGGTGCCTGGGATCGGGACTATCCAGGGTTTCTGCGCCAATATCCGACAACCCGACATGTTTTACCTTTCCTTCCTGTAACAGCGCATTTACATCGGGGCATTGACACCCGCGGGAAGCATCCGGATACTCTCGCACCGTTACCGGTAACAATGATCGGTTGACCAATGATAAAACCAAGACCGGGCGGCAACCAAGGCTATCACCTGTGGCAGCGCCCCCTTTGGAGAAGGCAAAGTGCCCCGAGGCAAAAACGCGGGACAGGGTTTGCGTCACCCTGGTTTTTTAAGGAGAAACCGCGTGTTTTTTTTGATTTAGCTTAATCTCTAAATCGGGGACTTTTCATTTTTGGTAAGGATAATACTATGCAAAATAAAGCGTCATTGTCGCCGCTCGTCATCATAACGGCGTTGTTCGCCGTGTTGAGCGGGCTCTATCTGCTGGCCGGGGGCATCTGGTTGGCTAAGCTCGGCGGTTCGTTGTACTACATCATCGCCGGGGTAGTATTGCTGGTCACGGCCTGGCTGCTGTTCCGCCGCCGCGCCACCGCGCTGTTGTTGTACGCCCTCTTCCTGCTCGGTACCACGGTCTGGGCGCTGTGGGAAGTCGGCCCGGATTTCTGGGCACTGACGCCGCGTCTGGACGTCACCTTCTTCTTCGGCCTGTGGCTGGTGTTGCCCTTTATCTATCGTCGGCTTATCGCCAACGGCAAGCTGGCATACGCTGCGTTAAGCATTGTGCTGGTGTTTACCGTAGGCGTTCTGGCCTATGCGGTGTTTAACGATCCGCAAGAGATCCACGGCACCCTTGAACCGGCGCAGGTCAAAGCCGAAACCGACGCGTCTGCCGCCGACTGGCCGGCTTATGGCCGCACGCAGGAAGGCACTCGCTATTCCCCGCTGAGCCAAATCAATGACAAAAACGTTGGCCAACTCAAGGAAGCCTGGACCTTCCAGACCGGCGACCTGAAAACCGCCAACGATCCGGGTGAAATCACCAACGAAGTCACCCCGATTAAAATCCGCGACACGCTTTATCTGTGTACGCCTCACCAGAAGCTGTTCGCGCTGGATGCCGCCACCGGTAAAGAGAAGTGGAAGTTCGACCCTCAGTTGAAATTCAACCCGACCTTCCAGCACATCACCTGCCGCGGCGTGTCTTACCATGAAACCACCGCAGCGGCCGGCGCAACGGCAGAAACCTCTCCTGCACAGTGCGCACGCCGCATTATCCTGCCGGTGAATGACGGCCGTCTGTTTGCTCTGGATGCGGAAACCGGCAAGCCTTGCGCCGATTTCGCCAATAACGGCGAGTTGAATCTGCAAAGCAATATGCCGTATGCGACCCCAGGCCACTATGAGCCAACGTCGCCGCCGGTGATCACCGATAAGGTGATTGTCGTTGCCGGTGCGGTTACCGATAACTACTCCAACCGCGAGCCTTCGGGCGTGATCCGCGGGTTTGACGTCAACAGCGGCAAGCTGCTGTGGGCCTTTGATCCGGGCGCCAAAGATCCGAACGCCATCCCGGCGGACGAGCACCATTTCACGCCGAACTCGCCGAACTCCTGGGCGCCTGCCGCCTATGACGCTAAACTGGACATTGTCTATCTGCCGATGGGCGTCACCACCCCGGATATCTGGGGCGGCGACCGTACGCCGGAAATGGAGCGTTATGCCAGCGGCCTGCTGGCGCTGAATGCCTCCACCGGCAAGCTGGCCTGGTTCTATCAGACCGTGCACCACGACCTGTGGGATATGGACGTGCCGGCTCAGCCTACTCTGGCGGATATCACCGACAAGAGCGGCAACAAGGTGCCGGTGATTTACGTACCGACCAAAACCGGCAATATCTTCGTGCTGAACCGCACCAACGGCGAGTTGGTGGTGCCGGCGCCAGAAAAACCGGTCCCGCAAGGCCCGGCCAAAGGCGACCGCTTGTCACCTACCCAGCCGTTCTCCGAGCTGACTTTCCGTCCGGAGAAAAAACTGACCGGCGCGGATATGTGGGGCGCGACCATCTACGACCAACTGGTCTGCCGGGTGATGTTCCACAGCCTGCGTTACGAAGGCACCTTCACTCCGCCTTCCGAGCAGGGCACGCTGGTGTTCCCGGGCAACCTCGGCATGTTCGAATGGGGCGGCCTGTCTGTCGACACCGACCGTCAAATCGCCATCGCCAACCCGATCGCGCTGCCGTTCGTTTCCAAACTGATCCCACGCGGCCCGGGCAACCCGATTGACCCGCCAGCCGGCGACAAAGGCGGCAGCGGCACCGAAGCCGGCGTGCAGCCACAGTATGGCGTGCCGTTTGGCGTGACCCTGAACCCGTTCCTGTCGCCGTTTGGTCTGCCATGCAAACAGCCGGCATGGGGTTATATTTCCGCCGTAGACCTGAAAACCAACGATATCGTGTGGAAAAAACGCATCGGTACCGTGCGCGACAGCTCTCCGTTGCCGCTGCCGTTCAAGATGGGCATGCCAATGTTGGGCGGACCGGTTTCTACCGCCGGTAATGTGTTCTTCATTGGCGCAACCGCAGACAACTACCTGCGCGCCTTCAGCGTCACCAACGGTGACAAACTGTGGGAAGCACGTCTGCCGGCCGGTGGCCAGGCAACGCCAATGACCTATGAGGTTAACGGCAAGCAGTACGTGGTGATTTCCGCAGGCGGACATGGCTCCTTCGGCACCAAGCTGGGCGACTACATCGTCGCTTACGCTTTGCCGGACGAGAAATAATCGCTAAGAGAGCCCTACCCTGGAGCACGCCATCCGGCGTGCTCTATCCCCCGCCCGCAGCGCCCCCGAATCTCAATACGCAATAAATTCCCCCCTCAGACAGCAAACGGATGAACATCCGGTGCGCCAGACCGTGCAAACCGCTGCCGACACATCGGCACTGTGCCATAATGCGCCGCCGAAGGGAGGGCGATAAATGGACATCATTCTACTGCGTCATGGTCAGCCGAACATCGATACCGACAAGCTTCAGCGCGCCCGCGAGATGCGTGCCTGGATCGATCAATACAATCTTGCGGGCATCGTCGATACGCCGCCCGAAAACGCCAGGACGCTGTCTGCGCAACCCCGGTATGTCGTCGCCAGCACCCTGCCAAGAGCCTTGGCTTCACTTGCCTTGCTGGGCCTGCAACCCCACGAGAGCGACGCCCTGTTCTGCGAAGCCGAACTGCCGGTTTTATCCGTACCGCTGTTACGTTTGCGCCCCTTGCATTGGGTGGTGATTTTTCGTCTTCTGTGGCTGTGCGGCTACGCGAAAAATGTCGAATCCTTGTCGTCAGCCAAAAAACGCGCCGCGGCCGCCAGCGGCAAACTGGCCGATCTCGCAGCGGCTCAGGGGGCGGTACTGCTGTTGGGGCATGGCGTAATGAACAGCCTGATTGCCAATAAATTGAAAACGGCCGGCTGGAAGCTTCACAGCCAGTCAGGCAACAGCTACTGGAATGCCAGGGTGTACCGGCTTGCCGACCCCTTAACGACATCCGCCTGAAGTTGGCGTTTCGTCTCCCCATAAAAAAGGCTCCCAATGGGAGCCTTCAGACGGGTGACAAAACCTGCTACAAAAGAAATCGATGAAGGTTTTGTCTGCGGTCGATAAATTGGTTTGGGAGCTTAGACATTGACAAGAATGCAGTGAATTATGCAGTTCTGGCCGACGTTGCTTTCTTCCTCGGCCCCACTATGTCCATTTCTTTTTCTGTCAGACCCACTTTGGCAAGTTTTCTACCGTCAAGGGATGCCCAGAAATCCAGGGAGCGTTTCGCGGCGACCATTGCTTTGTCAGAGTCAATTTTTTTAGCTTCTTTGATCATAACGCCTCCTGTTTGGCATTCAGCCACTGCGCGCAATTTTACATGAACTCTGTTCACTTAACAAACACCCCCGCTAGCCTTAAAGATGTTTGGCTATTCGTTGAAATCAATGCCATTTACTTTTTTTCGAACGCTCTCGAGAATGTCAATTACTTCAGCCGACATTTTATCGTGGTCATCCCACACCTGTGCGAAACCATATGACCGATATCTTGGTTTTGCCTCATCAGTTGGATCTTGGATGTAAACATGCTCAAGTTCGGTGATTGCGCAAAAAGTTGTCGAGTATATCAGAGCAATAATTAGCACATTGCCTGTCAAAACCATTTCCTCATCCGCGATGAAATTTTCCAGCATGCAGATGGAAAATTGCCTCCGACACTCATCGTATTTACAAATAATGACCGCATGCAAAATGTTAGGGTCAGTATGACCTACAATTTTGAGTGATATATCTAGTATGCCATCATCAGCGCCCCCTATATACCGTTCCATCGCCCTGGACCAGTTGAGAACACTGTCGTTTATTCCCGCTTTAAGTTGCCCTTTATCATGATTATCCAGGGTGCCTACATAAATGTTTTCCCAACCAAAGTCATGGATGACCTCCTGAGTGGTCATCAGGCATTTATCATGAATTTCCAGAATTGTTAAATCGCTCACTTAGGCCAGCCATCCTTAGCTAATTGTCCTGTTTGAGCCATATAGTAGCAGCGAACATATGGTAATCAATATATTAAAATAGTCAGTATCCGATTCTCCTTCCCCACTTAATTAGAGCTTTATAAATACAGCCTGAATGATTTTATACTTATATGTATGGAATAATTCGCAACCTGGCTTATTTACATAACTGTCTATTGATGTGGTTAACGAATGCTCCACATGCGGTATATAAAAATAGTGACTCTATGAAGAAACCAGCGTTGAAATATAAACTACACATTCGATATAGATAAGGCATCAGAGGATTGCCCGGTAACAATCCGCGCCTTGCCGCTCAGGGCAAAGGCCGAGATCAGGGTAAACAGCAACGCGATGCAGCCAAGGATCAGGTAAGAGGTTTTGAAGCCGTAATTGACGTACATCATCCCCGCCGCATAGGACATGCCGATGGCCGACAGTTGCTTGAAGAAGCAGAAGCCCCACAGGTAAATCGACGCGGAGAGGTTAACGTTAAACTGGGTGGTGATGTATTTGAAGATGCCCACCAGCAGGAACGGCACCTCAAACATATGCAGGGTTTTGAGGACAATCACCGCCGTCACCGAGTCCGCCTGCGACGAACCTATGATCCGCACCGACATAATCACCCCGGCAATCAGCAGCGCATTCTTGCCGCCGATGCGGTTGATGATCAACGGCGCAAAGAACATGATAAAAGCATTAAGAAACTCGCCCAGCGTGGTGACATAGCCAAATGCCTGGGTACCGGCATGCCGATCGCGGAAAAACGAGGTGAAGAAGTTGGCGAACTGCTGATCAAACACATCGTACACGCAGGCCACCCCGACGATATACATCACCAGACACCAGAATTTGCGCATTTTCAACAGCCCCAGCGCCGCTTTGAGCTTGATGGGATTGTGGTTCAGCGCCAGGCCGTCCGCCACCGCCAGCGTGTTGTTCTCTTCCGGCTTGAACAGGTAAAGCAAGCCCGCCAACACCAGCGCGAAACTCGAGGCCAGCCAAAACGCGAATTGATTGTTAATGGTAAACATGTAGCCGACGATCGAGGCGCAGATCGCCCAGCCGATACAGCCAAACAACCGGGCGCGACCATATTCGAACTGGCTGCGGCGGCTCACTTTTTCGATATAGGCTTCAATCGCCGGCGAACCGCCGCTGCACACCAAACCGAGATAAATGCCGCACAGCAGCGCGCCCAGCAAAAAGTTGCTTTGCAGCAGCGGCGAGAACACATAGATAAACAGCGGAGCCAGAAACAGCAGCAGGAAGATGATCATCCACAGCAGGTGTTTCTTCAGGCCAAACTTGTCGGTGACGAAGCCAAAAATCGGCTGGAACACCAGGGCAAACAGCGCCATGCCGGCGAACACCAGCCCGGTTTGTCGCTGATCGAGATGATTGACGTCATGCAGCCAGATCGGAAAGAACGGCAGCACCGCGCCCATGATAAAGAAATAGAAAAAACAGAAGGCACCGAAGATCCAAAAGTTCTTGTTTTTCAAATAAAACATGGCTCACCATCCCATTTTTAACGGCGCGGGAAGCCCCGCGCCTTGTGCGTTTTGAGGAGGTATAGGGGGAATTCGGCGATTAATGATAGGCGGGAAGCCAGTTGCCGTGCGCTTCGATCAGTTCGTCGCACAGCTTGCGGATGTCATCAATCGAAAGTTCGGCGGAGGTGTGCGGATCCAGCAGCGCCGCATGGTAGATCGCCTCGCGTTTGCGCGTGACTGCCGCTTCGATGGTCAACAGTTGGGTATTGATATTGGTGCGATTCAGCGCCGCCAGTTGCTCCGGCAAGTTGCCGACGTAGCATGGCGTGATCCCCTGCCCATCCACCAGGCAAGGCACTTCGACGCAGGCCTCCGCAGGCAGGTTGGTGATCAAACCGGTGTTGAGCACGTTGCCGCCAATCTTGTAGGGCCGATCGGTTTCCATCGCTTCGATGATGTAAGAAGCATATTCATGGGTGCGGCAGTGGGTCAGGCTGGCGTCATGGGTCAGCGCCACTTTCTGTTGCTGCCACTGTTCAATCTGCTCAATACACCGGCGCGGGTATTCGTCCAGCGGAATATTGAAGCGCTCAATCAGCTCCGGATAATTGCGTTTGATCCAGTAAGGCATGTACTCGGCATTGTGCTCTGAAGATTCGGTCACGTAATAGCCGAATGTTTTCATGATTTCATGGCGCACCATGTCATCATGCTTGCCCTGCAAGGCATTGGCGCGGCGCTTGATTTCCGGGTACAGGTCTTCGCCGTGGCGGCGAACGTCCAGCAGCCAGGCCATATGGTTGATGCCCGCGATGTGGAATTGCACGTCGTCGGTCGGCATATCCACGCTTTTCAGCAGCGTCTCGGCGCAAACCTGAACGCTGTGGCACAACCCCACCGTTTTCACTTCGGTATGGCGCAGCATGGCGCCGGTTATTGCCGCCATCGGGTTGGTATAGTTCAGCAGCCAGGCGTCCGGGCAGACCGCTTCGATATCCCGGGCGAAATCAAACAGCACCGGAATGGTGCGCAGCGCGCGAAAGATACCGCCAATGCCCAGGGTATCGGCAATGGTCTGCTGCAGGCCGTATTTTCTGGCAATGGTGAAATCGGTAATGGTGCAAGGATCGTAGCCGCCGACCTGGATGGCATTCACCACGTAATTGGCGTTTTTCAATGCCGCGCGGCGGTTCTCCACGCCGAGGTAAGGGGTGATTTTCGCCCTGCCCGCATTGGTATTGCGGTTGATATTGCTCAACATGGCGAAAGATTCGTTGAGACGGGCGCTGTCGATGTCGTACAGCGCAATATCCACCTCTTTCAATGCCGGCGTCGCCATGATGTCGCCGAGTACGTTCTTGGCGAAGATGGTGCTGCCCGCGCCCATAAATGTCACTTTAATCATCGTATTTCTCCGCTGCTGCCGTTGTCGATAAGCTGAAATTACCCTGCAACGCCGGCACGCGATATGGATGAATGTGACCTTGTTATGGCGAAAAATGACGCACTGCAAAAAGTGTGAGCCAGGTCGGGATCTGGTCATATCCCGGCGGCTCCGCTGCAACTACACTGATAAAGTGGAGATAAAACGGAGGCCATGACTGATGCACAAGAGTTTCACCCTCAATCGCACCGACAATATTGAGCTGAACCTGTACCAGTATGGGGAGGAGAATTGTGATAAAGGCCACAGTTTTGGCCCCGCCGTGCGCCAGCACTATCTATTCCATTATGTGATAAGCGGGACCGGCGTGCTGCACAGCGAATACGGCTCTTTTCCCGTCGTGGCGGGAGAAGGTTTTCTGATCCACCCGCACGACGTGACCACCTACTGCGCCGATAAACGGGATCCCTGGCACTATATCTGGCTGGAGGTCGATGGGCTTATCGCCGGCAAGATTTTCGAAGAATGCCATCTGAGCCGTCAATTCCCGATTTATCGGCCCACTCGGCGGGACGATAACGCCAGCACCCTGGGCTACCTGCGGCAGATCGTTACCCACGGCGATGAGCACCGGCTGAAGGTACTCGGGCTGAGTTACCTGTTCTTTTCTGCGCTGATCGGCAACAGGCTGCAGGGCACGGCTGCACATCCGGATGACAAGGCGCAGCATCTGCGTAAAGCGGTCAAACAAATTGAAAACCGCTACCATGAACATTTGACGATTGAGAGCCTGGCCGCCTACTGCAATATCAATCGCAGCTACCTGTGCCGGCTGTTCAAAAACGCCTACGGCATCGGCCCCAAGGAGTATTTGCTTAATTTTCGCATGAGTATCGCCGTCAGCCTGCTGAGCAATGGCCATACGGCGATCAAAGTGGTGGGCATTTCGGTCGGTTATGAAAACCAACTGCACTTTTCCAAAGCCTTCAAGCAGGTACACGGCGTATCGCCGGCCAAGTGGCGGCAAGAAAACGTCCAGGCCCCCTAGCCTGGCACGTCACCTTCAGCCCCCCGTTCGCTTGGTGCGGGTGATTGTTTTCCCCGGAACCTCTGCCTGTTTTATACGCGGGTATTTCCACAGCCATCGCCCACTGACCATACGCCAGTAGAAGAGCGCGCCGCGCACCGCCCAATCCATAAACATGCCGAGCCAAACGCCGACCACGCCCATCCCCAGCACAATGCCCAGCGTGTAACCGGCCACCACACGGCAGCCCCACATGCCCAGCATCGACACCCACATGGCAAAGCGGGCGTCGCGCGCGCCTTTCAACCCGGCGGGCAGCACCCAGGAGGCGGCCCAGATCGGCATAAAGGCGGCGTTCAGCCAGATAAGCACTTTCACCACCTCTTTAACGTCGTCCTGTTGGCTATAAAACGAGGCGAACATCCCGGCCAGCGGCGCCGTTCCCCAGGCGATCACCGTCAGCCCAATCGTCGCCAGCCAGAAAACGTGGCGCAGTTGCCGCTCCGCCTGGGCTATCTGCCCTTTTCCCAGGCGTTTTCCCACGATAATGGTCGATGCAGAACCCAAAGCGTTGCCCGGCAGGTTAATTAACGAGGCGATGGAAAAAGCGATAAAATTACCGGCAATGACGTTGGTCCCCATGCCGGCGACAAACATCTGGGTCAGCAATTTGCCGCCGTTGAACAACACCGATTCGATGCTGGCGGGGATGCCGATCCCCAGCACTTCCCAAAGGATGTTCAGTTTTAACGGCGTAAAGTAGCTTTTCAGCGTGATGTGCAGCGCCGGGTTAAACCCAATCATCAGCACGTAAATAATGGCGATGGCACCGATATAGCGGGAAATGGTCAGCCCCAGCCCGGCGCCGACAAAGCCCAGCCCATGCCAGCCCAGCATGCCGTAAATCAGAATGCTGCTGATGATGATGTTCAGGATATTCATGCCGCCGTTGATCAGCAGCGGGATCTTGGTATTGCCCGCCCCGCGCAGCGCGCCGCTGCCGATCAGCGCAATGGCGGCGGCCGGGTAGCTCCACACCGTAGTTTGCAGATAAGAAAGCGCCAACGCCTTGACCTCCGGGGTGGCGGCGCCGGCGATCACGTCAATAATCTGCTCGCCCGCCAGATGGATGCCCACCGCCAACACCAGGGCGACCAGAGTCATCAACACCAACGACTGGCGCGCCGCCGACCGCGCTCTTTTGCGATCCCGCTTGCCGAGGCTGAAGGCCACCACCACCGTGGTGCCCAGATCCACTGCGGCGAAGAAAGCGATAATCACCATATTGAAGCTGTCCGCCAGCCCCACGCCGGCCATCGCTTCCTTACCGATCCAGCTCACCAGGAAGGTGCTTAGCACCCCCATCAGCAAGACGCAGGCGTTCTCCATAAAGATCGGCACCGCCAGCGGCGTGATCTCACGCCAGAACAGCACACGGTAGCTTTTTCGTTTGGCATACCAGGGCGTTTTTTCCACGCGCTGACGCAGGGCGGCAAGTAAATTCAAGATGAACTCGGATAAAAGTGAAACAACATTTCAAAGGATGAATGACAGATCGTTATCCTGCAAAGAATTTTTTGTAAGAGAGGTTCTGAAAAATACGCGGCGGATGGGAGGGGTTTTATCGCTGATTGAACGCCACGTCACCGCCGTACCCCGTTAACCGTTTTTTCGTAAAAATTGCCGATATCAAGGCTGATGGAATTCCATCATCAATCCCATACCCCTCTCTTCAGGTGGCTGATTATAGTGACGCCATCACGACGACAAGGAGAGCAGCAATGGCGTTTTCCCACCTGAAACTGGGCGTTAGCCCGCTGTGCTGGACTAATGATGTATTAGAAGATCTCGGTGGCGATATTCCTCTGACGACATGCCTGCAGCAAGCAGCGCAGGCGGGCTATCAGGGTATAGAGCTGGGCCGCAAATTTCCGCGCAACGCGCATGAATTATCCCCCCTGCTTGGCGCAGCAGGGCTGCAACTCGCCTCCGGCTGGCATAGCGGTTTTCTGGCCGATCGCAGCCTGGATGATGAGCTCGAAGCCGTGCGCCCACATGCACAACTTTTGCAACAATTGGGCGCCAACGTCATGGTCTACGGTGAATGTGGCCAACTGCCGCATGACGCGCCTCTCGATGACCCCATCTCTTTGTCCCCCGCGCTCAGCCGCATCGACCTGACGGCCTATTGCAACAAACTGAATGCTTTCGCCGACGTATTACTGCGCGATTTCGGCCTGAAACTGGCCTACCACCATCATCTGATGATGCTGGTAGAACATGACGATGAAGTGCAGGCATTTCTTGCTCAGACACAAGATAACGTGGGGTTGGTATTGGATTCAGGCCATGCCTTTGCTGCGGGCGTTGACATGGCATCGGTATTGGAAAAATACGGCCATCGTATCTGCCATATTCATTTGAAAGATGTGCGTCCGCACGTGCTTCAGCGGCTCTACGGCGAAGATCTCAGCTTCAATGATGCTGTACGCGCAGGGTTGTTTACCGTGCCGGGGGATGGCGGCATCGACTATGCCCCTTTGATCCGTTTCGTCGCATCAGCCGGCTATCAAGGCTGGTTAATTGTAGAGGCCGAGCAGGATCCCGCGACCGCACCACCGCTGGCGACGGCCAGCCGGGCATTCAAATGGGTGAGCGAACATTTTCCTGTCGATACGCCCCTCAAAGGAGACGCGCGATGAACAACCGGTTAAACATTGGTCTGATTGGCTCTGGTTTCATGGGGCAGGCGCATGCCGACGCGTATCGCCGCGCAGCGATGTTCTATCACAATCTGCCAAAACGTCCGTATCTCTATGCGTTGGCCGATCAAAACCAGACGATGGCAGAGACCAATGCCGCCAAATTTGGCGCAGAGAAAGCCTATGGCGATTGGCGTGAGTTGGTGAACGATCCGCAAGTGGACATCGTCGATATCACCTCCCCCAACCATCTGCATTATGAAATGGCAATGGCGGCGATTGCGGCGGGTAAGCATGTTTACTGTGAAAAACCCCTGGCAGTCAGTGAGCAACAAGCGCGTGAAATGACCACTGCGGCAACGCAAGCCGGAGTGAAAACCATGGTGGCCTTTAACAACATAAAAACGCCCGCCGCGCTGTTGGCCAAACAGATTATTGAACGCGGTGACATAGGTACCCCCGTTCGTTTCCGTGGCACCTTTGACCAGGGATTTTACAACGATCCCCTCCTGCCCTGGTCCTGGCGTTGCTCGAAAACGCTGGGTGGCAGCGGCGCTCTGGGCGATCTGGGCGCGCACACTCTCTCCGTAGCGCAATTCCTGATGGGCGGTGTCCGTCAGGTGACCGCCAATGCACAAACCTTCATGACTAAACGACCGGTGCCGCAGGCTGATGCCGGCTATGCCAGTAAAGTCGACGGCAGCGCAGAATGGCGCGAAGTGGAAAATGACGATCAGATACAGTGTCTGGTGAATTTTGACAGCGGCGCCTCCGGCGTGATTGAAGCCTCGCGCATTGCTGCCGGGCGCATTTTTGGCGTCTATTGGGAAGTCTCAGGCACTGAAGGGACCCTTTACATGGACGGTGAGCGCTTCAATGAACTGCAGGTTTACCGTTTTAACGATCACAAACACGATCGTGGTTTCAAGACGTTGTATGCCGGTAGCCAAATCCCCTCCTACTCCGGTTTCTTTGGTTTCGACTTTGGCGGCGGCGGCCTGGGTTATTTCGATGTGAAAGTTATCGAAGTCCATGATTTGGTTCAGGGGATTTGCAGCGACGGCGATTGTTATCCCAACTTCGCTTTCGGTCTGGAGAACCAACGCATTCTGTCCGCCATTGAGACCTCAATGGCTAATCATTCCTGGATTGACGTGATAAAAGAGTAAGGAGCCGCTATGTTTCCCTCTGTCTTGCCCACACCTCGCAGCCAACCTGCAGCCTCTATTCCGTCACTACGATGGGGCATTATTGGCCCCGGTTGGATCGCCGAACGTTTCGTGAAATCGCTGAAAGAACAGAGCCGGCAACGGATACTGGCCGTCGCTTCCCGCTCCCAGGAAAAAGCAGATCGCTTCGCTGCAACCTGGGGCATTCCTTTGGCATATGGCGATGCGAATGACCTGCTCGCTCGCGATGATATCGATGCTGTCTACGTCGCTACGCCGCATAACCATCATTTCCCGGATGGCTGTCGGGTGCTGAGAGCGGGCAAACATGTCCTGATCGAAAAGCCCTTCGCGCTTAACGCCCGCGAAGGGGCTGCGCTGCAAGAGCTGGCACAGTTGCACGGCAAACTGGCGATGGAGGCGATGTGGTGCGATTACCTACCCAAATATGATGTCATCCGTCAATTGCTGGAAGACGGCGTATTGGGCGATGTGCACACGTTACTGGCCGACCATGGCGAGTTTTTCACCCCCGACCACCGTATTTTTAACGCGGATTTGGCCGGTGGCCCAATGATGGACCTAGGCAGCTATCTGGTCTCATTCAGCGTCCTGATAGGCGGTGCTCCCCAAGAGATTATTGCGCGGGGTGAGCCGGCCCCGGGCGGGATCAATGGCCAAGCCTCAATGCTGTTCACCCATGACCGCGGGCTGCACAGCGTACTGAATACCACGCTATTCAGTAACACGCCGGGCGGCGCCGTCGTGGCGGGACGAGATGCAACCCTCACCCTTGATGGGCAATTCTATGCGCCGGGTCACTTCTCGTTGACCGCCAGCCAGGGCGGAAAAACGCTGCATTGGGAAGAGCCGCGCAACCGCTACACACAGCTGTTCCATCAAGCGGAACATTTTGCCTGGTGCGTCGGTCAGGGGGTAAATGACTCGACGATTCGGCCGCTAAGCCAGGTGCTGACAACGTTAAAAGCCATGGATGAAGTGAGACGTCAGATGGGCGTGGTTTTCAACGAGGAACGTTGAGCCGGTAGCCCCACCAATGGGGCTACCCTAAGGATTAGGCCAATTGCTCCACAGCGACAAACTGCCCGGTTCGCAATGAAGTAACGGCCGCTTCGGCGATGGCTTGCGCTTGCAGGCCATCCAGCAACCCCGGCAGATCGGGCACGGACTCACCAGCCAGATGGCGAACAAAGGCATCCAGATGCCTGTAATAGGTATCTTGCACCCTGCTGAACCAATCTCCCCACAGCCCCGGTTGAATGCGCTGGTTACCGCGCCAGAGTGTAGCGCCCTGCGGCGACTGACTGCCTGACTCCAGCACGCCTTCCGGCCCCATCAGATTAATTCGCTCGTCATAGCCGTGACCGGTACGCCGAGTGTTATCCAGTTGCGCCAAGGCTCCCGACCTCATTCTCATCATCAGAACGGAGGTATCGACATCGCCAAATTCGGCTATCTCCGGCAGTGCCAGCGCGGCGCCCATCGCAGCGACAGTGTGAACTTCATCCGCAGTGAGAAAACGCAACAGGTCAAAGAAGTGGATCGCCTGGTCACGCATCTGCCCGCCTGAACTACGCAGATAACTGACTGGCGGCATTTCAGAGGCTCGGCATACCATCTGTATCAGCTCAAGGTTACCGATCACGCCTTGTTCCACCTGGCGTCGCAACTGTTGATGGCTTTGATCGAAACGGCGGTTGAATCCCACCGTTATGGGTACGTTTAACGGCAAGACTTTTTCCACCACCTCACGGGCGCGGGACAAAGACAGGTCAATGGGTTTTTCGCAGTAAACCGCTTTGCCGGCGCGGGCAGCGGCTTCCAACAATTCCGCATGCGACGGCGTAGCGCTGGCAATCAAAACGGCATCAATGGCATCGCTGTTAATCGCGTGCGCAACCGCCACCGCGCGAGCGCCGTATTGGCTTGCCAACGCCTCGGCGCGGCCGTGATCGATATCCGCCACCATCGCCAGCTCCGTTCCTGGATGCCGCGCAATACTGGCAGCATGAACCTGCCCGATGAATCCACTACCGAGTAAAGCAAAACGTTGTTTAGCCATTCTTTTCTCTCCAGAAAACGCTATTAGACGTTGTCAAAATACCTGTGATAACTACACTGACTAAACATCCATTTTGATGGACATCCATCATTCAGAGAGAGACGATGAAGAGTATCTCGCTTGAAACGCTGGCTAAGCAGATTGGCGTGGGCGTCGCCACTGTGGATCGTGTATTAAACGAGCGAGGGGGCGTATCTCCGGCGACCACGCGTAAAGTGCTTCAGGCTGCGCGTGAGGCCGGGTTGAAGCGGATTCTGCCGGAGGAGCATCGTTTCCCGTGGCAAATCGAAGTTTTCCTCAGCGCCAACGACGCCTTCTTTTTTCAGCAACTGGCGCAGGATTTTGCGCACGTTGCCGATGTACTGGGCTATCGCCGCCTGACGCTGCATCGAACCTTTGTCCCGGAGTCCCGGCCGGAAAAACTGGCGCAACTCATCGTCAACGGCAGTAAAAAAAGGCATGCGCTGATCGTCTTCGGCAATGAACATCCGGCGATATACGATGCACTGGAACAATGCCGGGAAAGAAATATTCCCGTGATTACCTTAGCGACCGACCTTCCGGGTGCCGCCCGATTGTGCCATGTCGGGATAAACCAGTTACAGGCGGGGCGCACCGCCGGGATGATGATGGGCCGTATGGTGCAACAGACTGGAGAGATCTTGGTGCTCAGCGGGCGCACCGATTACAGTGCCCACCGCTTGCGTATTCAGGGATTCCGTGAGGTGCTGGCGCAACACTTTCCGCAATTGCAGCTGCGTGAGCCCTTGGCTGGGCAAGAAGATCGCGCAACGATCACGCGCCTGCTGGAAAAGTCGCTCAGCCAAAACGGCAACCTGGCGGGCATTTACAATACCGGTTTGGGGAACACGCAGGTCGGCGAAGCGTTGGCGCGTCATCGCCGCTACGGGGAGTGTTGCTGGATCACTCATGAACGTTATGCCACGACGCGCGAGCAGTTGGCAAAAGGTGGGCTGGCGTTAACGTTGGACCAGAATACCCGCCAGCACGCCCAACTGGCGATCGACCTGATGTTACGGCACCTCGAACAGGGCATCCAGCCCCCTACTTACGCAGACGGCAAGGTCGATTTTATTCTGTATACCTCAGAGAATGTCGAATGACGGCGCTGATGACCGAAAGCCAAGGAGGCTCAATGAAAAGAGTTAACACATCAAGAACATCAAACCCATGCTAAACGCCACCTTAATGCGGTGCTTTCTGGCACTGTGCTTAATCATGGCGACTATCAATCATGTTATCGCCGGCGTGAAGTTCGGTTTTCTCTGGGACTATGGTTACGGTGAGCAGGCTCTCCTGGCCAGCCGCCTTTTTTGGGGTAGCCTGACCCTGCTGGATCCGCTGGTGGCGTATTTTCTGATCGTCAACCCAAAGGTTGGGCTGCCGGCCACATTGGCCCTCATCACCGTTGACGTCATCCACAACGGCTATTACGTTTATCTCAATAACCAATGGCTCGCCCCCTTTTTTCTGTTCCAGTGCGCCTTCCTTGTCATCGCCTGGACATTTTCATTCAGGATAAAAAGAAGCGGTTTTGTTCAAGCCAAATGAAGTCATAAGGCGTTAAGCCGATAAGGCCGGGGATCAGAGAAAGGTTGTTCACGGTAGTTATATTTTCACAATGGGGTATGTGAGGCGTGGATCACAGATAAAATCTGCTGTAAGTGATTGAATAATGGCGGAGAGAGGGGGATTTGAACCCCCGGTAGAGTTGCCCCTACTCCAGTTTTCGAGACTGGTCCGTTCAGCCGCTCCGGCATCTCTCCTGATAGTGCTTGTCATCATGCCCCTTTTTGCGGCATTTTTACAGAGTTAGCCTCCAGCCGAACGTTCAAGTGACCACTTTACGAGCAACGCGATGATTAAATGGCCGTGGAAAACGCAACAACCACAAGCGGAAACGCTTGCCCAGTGGCAGGACGCGCTGGCAATCCCCCTGCTCTCTCCGCTGGATGAGCAGGAACAACAGCGCCTGATCGTCGTTGCCGGGCAGATTTTGCAGCAAAAGCGCATCGTCCCGCTGCAGGGGCTTGAGCTCACGTCGCAAATGCAGGCGCGTATCGCCCTGCTATTCGCCCTGCCGGTGCTCGAGTTGGGGGCGGAATGCCTGGACGGCTTCAATGAGATCCTGCTCTACCCTTCGCCGTTCGTGGTGGAGGATGAATGGCAGGACGACATCGGCCTGGTACATACCGGGCCGGTGGTGCAGTCCGGACAGAGCTGGGAACAGGGGCCGATTGTGCTCAATTGGCAGGACGTGCAGGATTCTTTCGACCTCTCCGGCTTTAACCTGGTGATCCATGAGGCAGTGCACAAGCTGGATATGCGCAACGGCGGCAGCGCCACCGGGATACCGCCGATCCCGCTGCGCGATATTGCCGCCTGGGAGCATGACCTGCATGCCGCAATGGAAAACCTGCAAGACGAGATCGACATGGTCGGCGAAGAGGCCGCCAGTATGGACGCCTATGCCGCCACCGATCCGGCCGAGTGTTTTGCCGTGCTGTCGGAGTATTTTTTCAGCGCGCCCGAACTGCTGGCCCAGCGTTTTCCGGTGTTATATCAGCATTTTTGCCGTTTCTATAAACAAGATACCTTGGCGCGCTTACAGCGTTGGCAAGCCGAAAGCGGCGCAGAAACACCATAACCGACCGCGTATTGCTCGCATACTGAGCAGTCGAACCGAATCGACGAATTTAGCGTTGACACACTCTGGGTGGCTGGATATGATGCGCCCCGTTCACACGATTCCTCTGTAGTTCAGTCGGTAGAACGGCGGACTGTTAATCCGTATGTCACTGGTTCGAGTCCAGTCAGAGGAGCCATATTAGAGAAGCCCGCTCAGGGAAACCTGAGCGGGCTTTTTGCTTTCCGTGATCTTATCGCACCCCGTCAGCATGTAATCTCATCCTGATTCTTCTTAAGTTCCCTCCTCCGCATCAGGCAAGATGGGTGGTCTGATGTGGCGTCATTTCAGTTCGATTATGGAGTAACCACCCTATGTCTCTGAACGACACTACCCCGCCCTTCCCCTTGAACGACTACCCGAACTATTGAGCCGAATTGATGGGTATCGTCAGGGATGGGAATTAACCCGGCTGGCTGTTTCGCTCACCCTGCATGTCTTTATTCGCTCCAGCGAACTGAGGTTTGCCCGCTGGAAGGAAATAAGTTTCAAAAACAAAATTTGGACTATCCCCGGCTGAAAAAGGCGTTTTGTCCTTTCTCGATGATGTTTGCGCCACTCTTGAGAAACAGATTTTCAGCCTGTGGCAACAGGTCAAAGATTGCTTCCGGGCTGGATGTTTCCGTTGTCAGGGGCAGTCCGTCGATTTAATGAATGTTAAACACGGTGAAAGTTTTAAGCATCGGGATATGGTCGATTTCTCCGGGGTCGTTTTCCTTTTCCAGGGTCGTATAGAAAATGGTGTGCCATGCTCACCCTTGCGAACCTTTCTCACCTGCTGCCTGTACCTGTTTGTAAGTCATCCAACGGGAATCAACAGCACAACATATTTAGACCCCGATACTTTAGAATATTAGTTCTAGACGAAGGTAAATTAAGAGGCATATTTACTGCTGCAGTTCTTGCAAAATAGGATGAGGTGGTCAATAAAAATTGGCCACGGCTTTAGAACTTCCAAAAACAATTTTTCTGATTTATTGGATGTTAACTCACCATTATATTGGTGGGGTTTGCACTGACTGTAATAGCCAATCATATAAAAACCCACGTTAACGAAGTTATAATATAAAATATATAAATTTATTTGGTAAATGCGTCATCATTGGAATTCCTCCTCTCCCAATGGTGTGAAAACCGGAGCTGTTTTAGGATCGGAGGCATTTCGGATACGTTCCAGCGTCTGGGAACTTAATCCACGTGATACGTGGGATAATCTATATAACCTGCATCTCGCCCGGTATAGAACGTATCCTTATCAGAAACAGCCATCGGCCATCCGTTCTTCATGCGTTTAACGAGATCTGGATTGGCTATGAAAGGACGCCCAAATGCGATTAAGTCGGCAAAACCCTCCCTGAGTGCCATTTCTGCGCGCTCCTGTGTATAGCTGCCCGCTACGATGAGGGTACCTTCGTAGGCCTTGCGAAACTTTGTCAGGAAGCCAGCAGGAATGGCCTGAGCTCCGAGAGATTCCTGATCGCTCAAGTGCACATATGCGAGATGTCGACGACGTAGTTCGATACCCAAAGATAACCAGGTATCCTGCTCATCATCAAAGCCATGCATATCCTGCAGGCGGCCAAAGGGTGCTATACGGATACCTGTCAGATGACTCCCGATGGCTGCAGAGACGGCATCCACAGTTTCCAGCGTAAACCGCAGACGATTGGCAATATTACCGCCATAACGATCTGTTCTGTCGTTAAGTCCACCATTGATAAATTGCTCAAAGATGTAGCCGTTAGCAGCATGGATCTCCACACCGTCAAATCCCGCTTCGATAGCATTTTTTGCCGCCTGAACAAAATCCTGAGTCACCCGCGGTATTTCATTCGTTGTTAATGCACGTGGCTGACTGTGAAATGCGCGCACAGATTGATAGTTATCCCCGGGGATGTGAGTGGTGCAGCCTTCTGCAATACACGAAACTGAGCTGACCGGTGCCAATCCATCAGGCTGGTGAGCAATGTGAGAGGAACGTCCTACGTGCCAAAGCTGAATGAATATTTTCCCACCTTCCGCATGTACTGCCTCAGTCACCTTTTTCCAGCCCTTTATCTGTTCGTCAGTGTAGATTCCCGGCGTGTAAGCTTGCCCACGACCTTCCATTGAAACAGGTGAACCCTCGGAAACAATTAAACCTGCTGTGGCGCGCTGACGATAATAGGTGACCATACTGTCAGTAGGAATAAGGTTATAAGCCCGCGAACGCGTCATTGGTGCCATAACGACACGATTACTAAGATTTATTCCATTCATCGAATACGTATTGAATAATTTGCTCATGCTGTCTCCTGGAGTCATTTCGTGGTAAAAGTCTGTCAATAATGATCTTACCTTCTTTCAAAGGTCATGATTACCTAGTCGAAAAGCCCCGCAGTGTTGATATAAAGGAACCAATCTTTATGAGCGGACAACTCAATGGTGTGCAAGAATTTACTGAAGTCGTCAGAAAAGGCAGTTTCGTCGCTGCAGCTGAGGGTTTAGGCGTGACGCGTTCTGCGCTCAGCAAAAGCATCAAGCGTCTGGAAATCCGCCTGGGGGTTCGCTTACTCAACCGCAGTACGAGAAGCCTGTCGCTGACACCGGAAGGTGAGATCTATTTCAATCGCTGCACTGCTGCTCTGGATATGATTTCAGATGCCGAAAGCAGAATAGAGGCGGGGATAGTGGAGCCGTCTGGACTGATGCGGCTGACGGTTCCCGTGGCCTTTGGGCATCTTTTCATTATGCCCTTACTCAATATCATGGCCTTAAAATACCGGGCCCTGAACATCGAAGTTGATTTCAGCGATCGGGTTCGCGACCCGGCGACAGACGGCTTTGATCTCGCACTGAGGCTTGGCCCCCTGCCTGACTCAGGTGATTTGGTTGCCACACGCCTGGGCGAGCAAAGGCTTATCATTTGCGCCTCAGCGGGCTATCTGGAACGAGCAGGCATCCCCATTGATCTTCGTGAGCTTTCATCACACAGATGCATTTCAGGGTTACCGTCAGACGGGCAAACTTACTGGCTAATCCGGGGCAAAGAGGGACACGTTGTAAGGCATGTCGTTTCCTCAGCCTACCGTTTTAATAATGGTCAAGCCATGCTGGAGGCGGCTATTGCCGGATGTGGGGTGACGCAACTTCCGGACTGGTTATGCGGTGATGCCATCAAAAGGGGGCAGCTTCGTGCAATTCTACCCACCTTTCAGGCACCGCCCACCCCCATTTCTGCAATGTGGCCCAGGACTCACGCGGTCCTTCCTAAAGTGAGAGCCTTGATTGAAGAGCTGAAAAAAGAGTTGCCGGCACGCTTGTCGAGCGCGCAGCGTTCATCTGTTGCGCGGTAATGAAGTATCAATGCCGGATACATCATCTATTGAAAGCCAGCCAGGATTATATTCGCTCCAGCAAATCGACCACTGATTGTGAACGTCTTTTTCCATTCCTACCCGGTAATAAGCGCCGTAGATTTCGCGTCCTTCTGGGTCATGCGTTTTCTCCGCGATAATCCGGCCTATTATCAGGAATGCCAATTGGTTATCGGGGTGGACACATACTTTCAGAGGCTTACCAAAATGCTGCATCCAGGGCCACGGAAGCCGGAAGGCTTTCATGGCGGCAATGATATTTCGTCTACCTGATATATAGCCCAGGGGCGTAAAGTTACCCGCGGCGTTTTCACTAAAGCATGTGCTGAAAAGTGTGAAATCTGCCTGGTCCAGCGCCCACGCGTAGCGATACCAGATATCGATCACCTCCTGTTCGTCACCCGTAGCACAGTGGTTTTCTGGCACAATATGCCAGGGGGCATCAAGTTCACTGATAATGGCGACTGGCGGAAATCCCTGATGCCAGCCGGACTCTTCAGCCGGAAGCTGCCATCCCGATAACAACTGCCTTGCGCCTGAGGTCCAGTTTATTTGGAGGTGAAGGGTATGGATCACAGGTTGGGCTTCATCTGTGCCTGCCCTCATCACGACCGTCCCCCCAAACCGTACCGGGTTATGACGTCCGGAACCTGTGCGCGAAGCCTGTCCGTACAGGTATGCACTGGCGACGTAATCTTTATCGTTCCTGCGCTCAACGGTGTTTGTCAGCGTAACGGATACGTTGTCTAGGTCAGCAAAGTCATTTTGCAAAAGGGCGGTGACATTTTCACGGCCGGAAACTGTTCCACGATGACTGCTGACTAATCTGACCGAGGGATCCAGCCATTGGCTATTGTCGGAGCAAGCGTTACCGGACCAGGCTTCACAAAACGTATTCAGGCTCTGCACCGAAGAATGAAATAAACAGTTCATTTATTAGCCTGCATTTATTCAGAAGGAAACTCGGGTAACACAAATTCTGCCATTTCAGCCATCACCTCGGCTGCTGGCCGTGTCAGCGGTTTCAGATTTAACGCAACGTGGTTTACTCCCTGGCGTTGCTGCTCCTTCCATAGCTTTATCAGCGCATTGCGGCCGACAGTAATGCCATTCATCAATCTGCGAAGCGGCGCGTCAGGGTTAGCATGCAGGTCAAAAAAGGTGGCATAGCCATAAGGTCGGAAACGATTGTCGTCGTAACCGCCACGCCAGAATTCAAGCAGTTCTGGGAGCGTTGAGAAATCACTCAGATGCCATATCCATCCGTCGCTTTCCTCTGCTATCCAGCTCAGGTCCTGCCGTGCGCGACCAACCACAATCATTGGAATGCGGGATTTAAAGGGTTTGGGAATAAGATCAAGGTTGCCTGAAAGCTTGCCGTAGTACGCCGTTTCAGCCACCGGGAAGGACGTCTCACAGACGGTTTTTATCAGACCAAACGCCTCGCGATAACGTTCGGCCCGGTTATCGTAATCGGCACCAAACGCAGGGTATTCAACAGCGCGATCCCCGCTGGATAGCCCCAGCAAAAGGCGTCCACCACTTAGCTGGTCCACTGAGGCTGCCTGCTTGGCCAATATAATCGGGTCCCTCAGGGGTAACACCATACCGGTGGTACCCAGCGTTATGCGTGTGGTTTGAGAGGCAAGGAATCCGAGGTAGACCATGGGGTCAAGCATCTGTCCTGTGTCACCAAACCGTGGATCATAAAAGGGCACATCTCTCATCCACAGAGCGGAAAAACCGGCGTCATCAGCAAATTGTGCCAGCGCCTGATGATCCTGCAGAGTCGGAAAAGGCGAATCCGGATAACCTTCAAGCGGCATAATAAAGCCGAATGTCAGACTACCCGGGCGAAATACGCGCTTATATGCGCTATGTGGGGCAAGATCCGACGGATAGGTTGGTTGTGTCTGTAGAGGGGGCATTTTCACTCCTGACGGGCGCAGTCAGTCGCGCCCGTTATTTATCATCACTGATGATTACTTCGCTGCATCCCGCAGGGCCTGCTTCATAAAGACGACGGAGCTCTCCAGAGCCTGTACGGCTTCTGGCTGCAGCGTGGAGAAGAAATGCCAGG
>RCUM01000337.1_pt1 | contig 29975 bp, 18 predicted proteins | sample 2166141 | NCBI WGS metagenome assembly RCUM01 (sample SAMN09932756, study PRJNA488358) | compost metagenome | isolation source: compost soil in crotonic acid-enriched | place: Germany: Experimental Botanical Garden
ACAAGCTGAAGAACCGCCATAACCAACAGGTTTCGCTGTTCCACAAGCTGGAAGCATTACGTGACCGCCTGGTAGAAGAGGGTGACGACGCGATCCCGCCAATTTTGGCGCTGTATCCGGAAGCCGATCGCCAGCAGCTGCGCTCACTGGTGCGTAACGCACAGAAAGAGAAAGCCGCTAACAAGCCGCCGAAAGCTTACCGTCAAATCTTCCAGTACCTGCGCGATCTGGCCGAGACCGCCGAATGATCGCCGCCGTCACCATGGGATGAACCCGTTTCATCCCCGGTGATGTGCAGGTTCACCGCTGCTTTCACGAATATTGAAACGCAGGCTGCCTTCCAGCTCTTCCTCCGCCTCTTCAAACAGCAGGATAATCGCGCCGAAGCGGCGTTTGCTACGGGCATCGAGATGGGTAAACTCAATCTCGACCGGCAACCCGATATCGACGGTCACCACGTCCCACAACGCGTCCAGATTGGCGCCGAAGGCTTCATCGAGCGCAAACTTATGCGCAAAATCGCGATAGAACGCCGGCAAATCGTGGATCTGATTAAAATCGAACTCTACTTTTGCCATCAAGCTCACTCCACCCGAATGAAGTTTTTATAATGGTCACGCGTGACAAAAATCAGGCCGTCGCTGGAATACAACAGGCGATCGGCCCCGCGCCGGCCGCATTGATAATTGATGTCCGCCTCGCGCCATACCCGGCTGCGGGCGGTAGGCAGTTGCCCTTCACGGTTTGAGAAACGATCGCCGCCAATCGCTTTGCCCGGCAACACCGAACACAGATTGCCGTTACGTGCATCCCATCCCTGTTCACGCGCCTGCTTCTTGGTGATGTAATAGTCCGGCAGCCGCTGGTGCTGCTGCAGATAGCTCACCACCCTTTGCTGCTGCGTCAGTTGGTCAATACTCTGACCTTCGGCTACCGCCGGTACGTTGGCAATCACCCGATCGTTACTGCGCATTGCAGTAAAGCCGGCTATCACAACGGCGATAACGATCGCCACGAGGATCCGCTTATTCATTGCTGTCCCTGATTTATGGCCGACAGGGGCGCATCAACACCCATGCTGGTTGGATTTATAGATGAAAAGGATGAAGCAGAGATGACTGGCATGTAACGTTTTCACTTCAGGGAAAGCGCGCCGAACAACCTGCATCACCCGTTCAAGCTAATCATGCCATTTTGCAGCTGGTCAGGCACTCAGTGCAACTCTGAAACGGGGCTATCTCAGGCAAGTATAGCCCCGGCAAGAAAATTTGAGGTATCAGTCAATCAGGGCGTGACGATAGCGATACAGCATGTCGGCCAGACGTTTTACCGGCCCGGTAACGCTGAGCGGGGCCTGATAATCCACCAGCTTCTGCTGATAATCGTTCATTTCACTCAACAGCCGATCGTAATAATAAGCACGTTTTACCTCGTTCTTCGCCGAGACCATGTGGTCGGCGGTACTGCGGATCTGCTTATGGAAAGCCGAGAGCTCCTCGCTGACCGGGATCTCAGCCCGCTGCATACGCTGGTGAGCGATAATCAGGTTCAGCGCCAATCGGTACTTGGCAATATCGTTCGGGAACATCATCAGCAGCTGATTCAACTGCTGATACAGCGCAGGCAGGTGGTTTTGCTGACGGCGTGCGGCCTTGGTAGTCAGCGCCGATACCGCGCTGCCGACAAACTGGTTCAGCAAGGTGCGACCGGTACGTTCACGCGAGTTATCGCGGATCAGCAGCAGCACCATCAGGCCCACACAGCTGCCGAGGAACTGGCCGAGCGCGCCATCGAGGAACTGCGTGACGTTGAACTCCATCGGGTTGCTCAGTACCAGAATATTGATGGTCCCCGCCAGCAGGCCAAGCGAGCCCAACCGTCGTTTCTGCACTTCGATACCGATGAAAAACGCCAGCAGGCCCAGACTGAGGCACAGCAGTAAAATACTTTGCTGAGTCGCCGGCAGGATCACCATAAAGTACAGTGAGCCGACCGGGATCGCCGCCAGCATACCCAGGATAAAGTCCATCGCCACCATGCGCGGTGCCGGGGTGCGCATCGCCAGGGAGGTGATCACCGCAATGATCACCATAAAGCCGCTGCCGGAGGTCCAGCCGGTCCACAGCCACAGCAGGCTACCAAAGGCCGTCGCCACAAAGGTGCGCAGACCATTAATCATTGCGTGGTGTCTTTCCGCCGAGGTCGGTTTAACCACCACCTCACTGCTCAACACCCCTTCTTCTACCGAACTGATACTGCTGTTGGTGTGTACGCCTTTGGCCAGCAGCAGGTAGCGAGTGGCCGCCCCCACCCAACTGGTGATGGTCACTAACGTCTCGTCGGTACGGTTGGTGGTCAGCACCTGCCGCAACAACTTCATGCGTTTATGGATTTCCTGCGGCGTTTGGGCCGGAACCATCAGCAACTCGCGAACGTTTTCTTTCAGCGCATCCGGGTGGTTCAACAGGATTAAATAGGTCTCACAGGCCTGGGTAATCAACGTCAGCGAAAGCGTATGCAGCGCCAGAATGCGGCGATTCGCCTTTTGCCAGCGTGATGACTCCATCATCAGGTTGCTGCGCATGCCGTTCAGCGCTGTGGTGCTCTTCACCAAATTGCTCCAGGCGCGGTCGATATCTTCTTTCTCGGCATTGCTGATGCACATCTGCATCAACAGGTACTGATCCACCAGCAGTTTATCCACCGCCCGGTCGATATCCTGTTTGATTGAACGCGGCGAGAACAGCAAGTCTGCCAGCACGGCGCTGACGATCCCCAGCACGATCTCGCTGCAGCGCTCAATAGCAAACTGCGGCGCTTCCAGCAGATGCGCTTCGCTGCTGGCAACGGTGACAATAATGATTAGCGCGGTATAACCCGCCAGGCCCCAGGCATAGGAGTTTTCAACTTTAACCAGAGAGGAAATCCAGGTGCAGAAGCCGGCCCAAATGCAGCACAGCAGCAACATCACCACCGGCGCACGCGCCGTAGTGACGATAATCGCTATGCCGACAAAGCAGCCGATGAATGTGCCGATAATACGCAGCCAACCGCGATGACGAATAGCACCGGAAAAAGGCTCGCCGCCCGCGGCAAAGGCCGTACCGGCGGCCACGATGGCGGCGGTCATCGCCGACCAGCGTGGGGTTTCCAGATTGAGATGGAAGCCGACGAACAGCGCAAACACCACCGCAAAGCTGAGCTTGAAGGCAAATCTCAGCCGAATAAAGGTTGGGTTATTCATTAACCGAACTCACGCAGCCGATGCATCAAACGCACAAAAGGCGAGCCGCTGTCGGTAGCGCGGTCATTCTTACCGGTGATCACCACGGTAGCGGTGGTGCCAGCCGGGTACGGGTGCAATTGGTCTTTGTCGTCCAGCAGGATTTTTACCGGCACGCGCTGCGCCAAACGCACCCACTCCAGGTTGCTGTCGATCGACGCTAACCCTTTGCTGTTCACGGTGCTGCTGCTGTTGTTGACGGCGGCGGCCACGCTATCGACGGTGCCGTGCATGATGCGGTTACTGCCCAGCGGAGTGATTTCCGCACGGTCGCCCTTGTTCAGGCCATTGAGCTTGGTTTCTTCCAGATAGGCCAGAATGTAGAAGCTGTTTTTCTTCACCAGCGCCACGGCGACTGAACCCCGGGTGATGTATTCGCCGGCGTGCACGTTCAGGTTGGTGATCCAGCCATCGGCCGGTGCGCGTACCGTGGTGCGTTCCAGATCCAATTTAGCCAATTCACGGGTCGCTACGGCCTTCGCCAGCTGATGCTCTACGGTTTGCAAAACGTTATTCGCCTGGTCGATCTCTTCCTGCGACATCGCCTGCACGCCGAGGCGCACACGGCGGCCGGCTTCACGTCTTTTTTCTGCCGCCAGCGTCTGGTAGTAGGCGACATCGGCATTGGCTTCCGCCAGGGCCTGTTGGTAGCGCGGCTGGTCAATCACCAGCAGCACCTGCCCTTTCTTCACCAGTTGGTTATCCACCAGAGGGACATCGGTCAACAGACCGGTGACGTCCGGGGCGATCGCCACCACGTCGGCGGTGAACTTGGCGTCACGCGTCCACGGGGATTCGGTGTAGAACACCCAGGCCTTGAATATGGCTATGATCCCCAGCAGGACCAGAATCAGAGTGATCGCGATTCGGGTTATTTTTATTGAAAAATTTTTCACAGCGACCTCAAACGAAAAGACAGGTAATCAGATAGAACAAACAGCAGTACAGCGCAGTATTAAACAGCGCTGGATGCCAGACAAAATCGTAAATCCCGGTGGGTTGCAGCAGGCGGCGCAGCAAAAAAAACAGCGCCAGCGAGAGCAGCAACTCAAAAAATATCGGGGGAAACGACAGTCCGAAAATGACCATAACCGGAAGCAAACTCATCAATTTTTCCTTATTGTTCACTGCACCGGGCGTTAAGAACTCTATCCATTCACATTCTCTTTACATTTTAGCTGACACGCACCACAAATTCAGGCCCAGACAGGTCAGGAACCTGAAATAAGAGTAAACTCTGGAGCGTACATCCGCGATAGGGACTGCGAGGATATCGGAGGGATCGGCCACCATGGCGCTGCCGATCGCACTCGCGCGTTAGTAAGGTCTTTTCACCCGACCTGTTTATATTAGCGTGCTTACTATCAAGTCATCAACAATCTGTGATCTAAATCACTTTTAAGCCAGAGTGAATAATGGAAAGACTAAAACGGATGTCGGTGTTCGCAAAAGTCGTTGAATGCGGGTCGTTTACGGCGGCTGCGCGCCAGCTTGATATGAGCGTTTCATCTATCAGCCAGACCGTCTCCAAACTGGAGAATGAGCTGCAGGTCAAGCTGCTCAACCGCAGCACGCGCAGCATTGGCCTGACGGAGGCCGGAAAAATCTATTATCAGGGCTGTCGCCGCATGCTGCTGGAAGTCAGCGAAGTGCATGAGCAGCTGTACGCGTTTAACAATACGCCGACCGGCACGCTGCGCATTGGTAGCTCATCCACCATGGCACAAAACGTGCTGGCAACCATGACCGCAGATATGCTCAAAGAGTACCCCGGCCTGACGGTGAACCTGGTAACCGGTATCCCGGCACCGGATCTGATCGCCGACGGGCTGGATGTAGTGATCCGCACCGGCGCGCTGCAGGATTCCAGCCTGTTCTCCAAACGCCTGGGTTCAATGCCGATGGTAGTGTGTGCCGCCAAAAGCTATCTCAGCCAACACGGCACGCCGCTAAAACCAAGCGATATGGTCAATTTTTCCTGGCTGGAATACAGCGTGCGGCCAGACAGCGAGTTCGAGCTGATCGCGCCAGAAGGCATCAGCACGCGCATCTCGCCGCAGGGACGCTTCGTCACCAACGATTCACAGACCATGATCCGCTGGCTGAAAGCCGGGGCCGGTATCGCCTATGCACCGCTGATGTGGGTGATCGAGGAGATCAAACGCGGAGAGATCGAGATCCTGTTCAAAAACTACCATTCGGATCCTCGCCCGGTGTACGCAGTGTACACCGAGAAAGACAAGCTGCCGCTCAAGGTGCAGGTGTGCATCAATTACCTGACCGAGTACTTTAAGCGCGTGGGGGAAGTCTATCAGGGCTACCGCTGAGCAGCACACGACGCGCCAAGGCGCCAAGCACCAGTAATGCCAGCATGCCCAGCCCCCAGATTAACCAGACGGCGTACTTCGCCCAAGTGAGCAACAGTGGGAAAGACCCCGCCAGCCAGTTCCCCAGTTGCTGCAACTGCGGCAGCCAAGTGTCCAATAGCGCCTGTGGCACCAGGCTGAGCAAGCCGGTAAGCTGCGGTGCCAACTGTGCCGAACCGCTTTGCGCCAGCCCCGTTAACGCGGGCAACCAGCCCAATACGCCAGAAACGCCCCAGGCCAGCAGCGTCCATAACGCCATTACCGCCAACAGCACTGCCACACTCCATCCACGTTTTGTCATGGCTATCCCCCGTTAGCGGCCTTGCCGCATTGTTGGCAAAAACGGCTGCCCGGTGACAACGGCGCTGAACACCCGCTGCACTGTGCCGCCGCCGTCTCGAAAGGTTGTCCACAACGGTGGCAATAACGGGCACCGGGCTTGTTAGGTGCCTGACATTGCAGGCATTGTGGCCCCTGCTCGCCGTGCTGGTTATAGCGGTTACCATGGTGGCCACTGCGATACCCTGAGCGCTGGTGCCCACCGCCAAAATCGCCTTGTCCCAAGAGTTTTTTCAACAGGCTCATCGCGCTTCTCCTCTGTGCTTTATGCCAGGTTATAGAATAAAGCCTGGAGTAAACTCCAGGGTAAAGCGCGCCGAGGGGGATTTACGTTTAATTACATCGCTAAATCAGCAACGCTTTGATGTGGTTAGCAAAAAGCATTATCGGTCATTACCTCGCCCACCATCGGTGCGCTATGCTGCGGGGACCTCTCCCTGCATCAGGAATAACAATGAAAAAAATCATACTGGACTGCGACCCAGGACATGACGACGCGATCGCCATGCTGCTGGCCTGGGGCAACCCGCAGATCGATCTGCTGGCCGTGACCACCGTGGTGGGCAACCAAACGCTGGAGAAGGTCACCCGTAACGCGCTGGCCGTCGCACGCATCGCCAATATTACCGGCGTACCCTTTGCCGCCGGCTGCCCGCGCCCGTTGGTACGCCAGATAGAAGTCGCACCAGATATCCATGGCGAATCCGGCCTGGATGGCCCGGTGTTACCGAAGCCAACGCTGGCGCTGGAACCCTGCCACGCGGTTGATCTGATCATCGATACCATCATGGCTCACCCGCCAGGCAGCGTGACGCTGGTTCCGACCGGCGGCCTGACCAACATCGCCATGGCGGTGCGCAAAGAACCACGCATTGCCGAACGAGTGAAAGAAGTGGTGCTGATGGGCGGTGGCTACCACGTGGGCAACTGGAGCGCGGTGGCGGAATTTAATATCAAGATCGATCCGGAAGCCGCGCACATCGTGTTCAATGAAAAGTGGCCGCTGACCATGGTCGGGCTGGATCTGACCCATCAGGCGCTCGCCACGCCAGAAGTCTGTGCCCGCATCGCCGCTATCCAAACCGGACCAGCCAGGTTTGTCGGCGAACTGCTTGAGTTCTTTGGCAAGATGTATCAGCAGGCGCAAGGTTTTAGCGCCCCGCCGGTGCACGATCCTTGCGCGGTGGCCTATGTGATCGACCCCGAAGTGATGACGGTGCGTAAAGTCCCGGTGGATATCGAACTGACCGGCACCCTGACGCTGGGCATGACGGTAGCCGACTTCCGCGCCGCACCGCCGCCGGACTGCCACACTCAGGTGGCGGTGACGCTGGATCAGGATAAGTTTTGGGATTTGATAGTGGATGCGCTGGAGAGAATTGGGGAAGTGAAGGTTTAGGCTGCGGCTTGTAGGACAGGTAATGGTAAGGCGGTGGGCCGGGGGTGTTTGGATAGCCGCCCGGCCTGGGTTTATCGGGGGATAAACTAGCGTTTTAATAATGTGGTTAATTGTTCATCCAACTGGCTAAGGCAGTTATCCATATATTCCGTGGTGACCTGCTCCACCATCGCATAATCACTGGCTTGCCACTGCGCCAACGATGCCGTTCGCGGCGTTGGGCTGCACTTGAACTGGTCGACGGACCCCCGACCAATTCACCTCAGGGTTGTTCAACTGCGCGGCTATCGCACCCAGCATCGCATGCGCCATCGCGTTGGCGGCCACGTTGTCATCACCGATACGCGCTTTGATCTCTCTCGCCAGATACGGTGCCGCGCCGCTCGCCAATGCACCGGCAAGATTGTTCCCCGCCAGCGCCTACAGTGCCCAACAGGAGATCACCGCCGCACCCGGGGTGATCCGGTTGCAACTGCGAGAAGATGGGGGATTTAGGATCTGAGAGCTACCACCTCGGCCATCGGTCGAGGTGGTTCATTAAAACGGAGAAAATAAAATACTCTTATTATCGCGATCAGCCTGATCTATTAGTGCAATCACAGATAATAGGTAATCATGAACATCTTGCTCTGATGATTCATCTTTCATCAGGTTATTAATCTCCTTACGAAGATCTGCAAGTTGCTTATCACTAAAAAGCTCCATGTCACAGTTAGATAACTCAGATAACAATGGGTATTTACAGTGATCATCCCTGATTAAAAAACTTTCATTCCCCTGAAAGTCTTCCAATGAGGCAATACTTTCACCAATAACTTTATCCCATAAGTAAACAATAAACATATAGTTACCTCACCACCGTCTTACCCGGGAACGTATTGACCAAATTACCTTTCTTATCAGTGATGACCGTCATAATTGACGTTGGCATACTGTTGTTCATTGCATCAACACCAATATTTTTCCCCATATCCACAGTACGAATATAGTTACCAGTAGATGGTGAGTATTGCACCGGTGTCTTCACAACAGTATCTGACTGCAAGACAGTCTTCAGTTCATCCTTCGTCATTGTGAAGTGTGATTTATTAGCTCCCCATTCACCACCATGTTTCTTCCAGGAGTATTCAAGCCCTGAGGCTGTCGAGCCATCACCATTTCTGAGGTTGACCCTTGACTGAACGATCGAGCCTTTCCAGACTTCCTTCGCGGTATTGGCCGCCACAGCTTCAGCCTTAGCCGCCGTCGCTTCTGCCGCTGTCTTACCGATACCCACCGCACCACCGGCACCTACACCACCCGGTACGATGGCTTCCGACATCTGGATACCGGCATTATTAAGGCACAGCACGACATTACCCGCACAGGTCTGTATCGCCACCTTGGCTGCTGCCGCTAGCTCCGGTGTCGCAGCGGCCAGAACGCCACCACCAAGCCCGGCTGGCAAAGCAACCATCAGCGCATCGTTCATCGCCAAACCTTTCTGGCAGGATGCTGAACTTGAGTCAGTGCTGCAAGACGCAATATTCTTGCCGTGTTCCTGCACGAACTTGGTCTGAGTTTCCTCATTCCCGCCCAACAAGTTATTCTCCACCGCATTCTTAGCGGCTTGCGAACCTGTCACGACCCCTGCGCTGCTGTCTGCAGCAAGACCGCCCGCCAGCCCTGCGGCCAGTTGGCTCAGCGCACTGACCTGCTGTTTCTCGCTTTCTGTCAGGTCCGAGATTTTACGGCCCTGGAACATCTCACTCAGTATCACCCTCGCTACCAGCTCGCCACCACCGGCACCTACCGCGCCGGCTACCGCCGACTGGTTGTTCAACTGCGCGGTTATCGCACCCAGCACCGCATGCGCCATCGCGTTGGCGGCCACGTTGTCATCACCGATACGCGCTTTGATTTCTCTCGCCAGATACGGTGCCGCGCCGCTCGCCAGTGCTCCGGCAAGATTGTTTCCCGCCAGCGCCTGCAGCGCCCCCGTCACCGCCTGTGCGGCTCTTTGTATATCGCTGCCGGTGCCGTATTCCTTCATCTCGGCTTGATATTCCGGCGTTTTACGCAACGCTTTCGCGTCCAGCCCCGGATGCTTATCCTTCGCCGCCTTCAGCCCATTAATATCACCCTGGGTGCGGATAACATCCATCGTCTGCCCGGCTATCTCACCAATCAGCTGCGCCTGCTTCAGCCGGTTCTGCTCTTTCTCCTTGTCGAATATCTGTCCGATACTGCCGTTGGCGTTATCGATATCGCGGCTGAGTTGATTAACGTCCTGCTGCTGGTTGGCCTGGTCCCGAATGACCACGCTACCGCCCGACACTGCCGCCTGCGTGGTGCCTTCTGCATGCCCTTTATTACCAGCGCCGGACAGGGCTGCGCCCGCCAGATTGGTTAGCAAGTCGGCCCCTACCGGGCCACCGCTGCTGATGCTGCCCCCCTGATGCTCGGCCTTGAAATCCGCCTGATTATGGATATCACTGAAGCCCAAGGTGCCGGTATCAAGGCGGTTTTTATCCGCCGTAGCCGTGCTGGCAATCACCGCGCCATCTAACTGCGTATGCTCGCCCACCTTAACATCATAGCCGCCCTTGCCGGCAAACAGACCGGTTTGCTCCTGCACGCTGTCATAATTACTGTGCAGTTTGTCACGACTCATGCTCAGGCTGGCGGAGCCGCCGGCACCGATGATGGCTACGCTGAAACCACCACTGACGCTGGTCTGTTTGGCGTCGTAATTATCGCTATCCTGCTGGCTTTGCAACGTCAGATTACGCCCGGCATCCACCTTCACCGTTTCGCCACTGGCCTGCGCACCCGACAACAGGGTATCCCTACCGCTATGCAGCGACAGTTTGCCGCCACTGTCTATCGTCGTTTCACTCCAGAACGTGCCATCGCCATGCTCACTGCCCTGGCTCTTGTTGGCATTGGCGAACACGCTCAATCCGGTCTGTTGCCCTACGCCAATACTGACGCCGATATTGCCGCCGCTGCTCTTGTTGCTGCCCTCGGTCTTCTGCGTATTGGCTGCGCCCAGCAGCAACACATCCCGTTCGGCATTCAGGGTAGTGTCGCCCCCTGCTTTGAGCTGGCTGCCCACCACGGCAATATCGCCACTGTCGGCCGAGTTACCCTTGCCGGTAGCCGTCACCTGCAAGTTATTACCGGCGTTGAGCGTCGAGCCAGTAACTGAGGTTTGCTCCTGATGCTGTTTCGACGACGATTTCTGTGCCCCCAGCGAGACACTGATACCTACCATGCTGCCTTCTTCGGTATCGGTATTGCCGACTTGTGCCAGTTGCCCTGCCTGAACGGCCTGCACGCCAGATAAGGCTGCTTTGGTGCCCTGCAATGCCGCCAACCGACCATCAGTCTCCTGCTTCGCTTGCTGGGCCGTCGTTACCGCCGTGTTGATGGCGCTGCCAACCGTGCCGGACAAGGCGAGGCTCAGACCACTTTGTTTCTGTTCAAAGGTTTCATCACGACGACGGATATCCTGACCCGGATCGATTTGTACGCTATCTCCCGTCACCGACAGGTTCTTATCCGCAATCACGTCCGCGCCGCCGATATGCGCCTTGCCGCCGGCCACGATATTCACGTCGCCACCGGTAGAGCCAATGGTGCTGACGCTCTGGCTTTGGGTGGTGCCGTCTTCGTTCAACTGATGACGTGAAGATTTGCTGCCGAAGGTCACGCCGATGCCACCGCCGCTGAACATGCCGCTGGTTTTTTTCTCGTTCAGCCGATAACGGGATTGCTCCTCGGTGGCTGCCACAATGTCGACGTTATTGCCCGCCTGCAGGTTTACCTTGCCGTCGCCGACCACCGTCGAGCCTTGCACCTTGAGATCGTTACCGGCATTGAGTGAGACATTGTTCCCGCTCAGTAGCCCGCCTTTCTCGCGGGTGGCGTAATCCTCTTCTACCGTATGGGTGGTGGTTTTGGACATCAGGCCTTTTTTGACCTTGGTCTCTTCAAAGAAGCTATAGTCGCTTTCGGTGGCGCTGTTCAGCGCGATATCACGCCCGGCACTCACCGCCACGTCACCGCTGGCCTGGGCCTGGGTGGCGTTAAGGGTCGCGTCCCGTCCGGCCTGAATGCGCGTGTCGCCACCGCTGGCGATTTCAGTGCCCTGCTGGCGTATGGACTCATTCACCCGCTGTTGGCGACCGCCGTGGCTTTCCTGATATTCCCGGCTTTGTTGAGTATTGAGGTTAACGTCACGCCCGGCGCGGAGTTCAACGTCGTTATCCGCCACCAGCGCCGCCGCCTGCGAATTCAAATCGCGACCGGCCTGCAACTGCAGATCCCCACCGCTGGTGAGGGTGCTGCGCGTCGCACCGCTGCTGATGTGTTCGCTACCGTCGGTTTTCTGACGGCTCCCCTGCTCGGCGGTGTTCAGATTGATGTCACGTCCGGCTGTTAATGCCGCATCACCCTTGCTGCCGATTTGGCTGGCAACCAGGTTCAGATCCTGCCCGGCGTTGACGTTTAGCGCCCCACCCGCGCTGATTTCAGTGGCCAGGCTGCCATGGGTTTCACTTTCTTTTAGCCCACCTCCCCAGCGGCCGCCGTCTGACTTATCGACGCGAGAAGTGTTATTGGCAAGCAGGTTGATGTCGCCGCCCGCCCGCAGATCCATTGCACCACCAGAGGTAACCTGCGCCCCGGTAACATCGATATTGTTACCGGCCTGCATATTCAATGTATCTCCGGCGCGGATCACGGCAGTATCACCGACTTCGGTACGCGACAGCGTCAGCGATTGGCCACCCAGGGTACCGGTGGCATCCCACTGGCGGGCCTGGGTTTTATTGATAATGCTGCCGTCCTGGCTTGCAAGCGCCACCCGCTGCCCACTGATGGTCGAGCCGATATTGCTGATATCCCCAATAGCGTTCAAACTCAGCCCATCATTAGCGTTGATCATCCCCTGATTAAGATTGCTGATGCCTGCCTGGCTGTTGACGTTCAGCCGCTCACCGCCCTGCAGCGTGCTGGCGTCGTTACGGATGTTGCCACCGTTCAGGTTAACCTTGTTGCCCGCAATCACGCTGCCGCTCAGCGGGGCGACGTCAGCTTTGGCCAAGTACAGTTTTGGTGCCAGCACCGTCTGGCCGTTGACCGTCACCTTCTCCCACCAGACGATGCTGTGCTCCAGCTGTGAAACCTGTGCCGGTGTCAGGCCGATGCCAAACTGCAACTTCAGGCCGCTCTGCGCCCGTGTCGCGTTGTCGATTAACTGCTGCATCTGCGCCAGTTCGGATCCGACGCCGTTAAGATAGCGCTGACCGGTCTGGCTGAGCATCGCGTTGCTGATGTAACGGGTATCGAACGCCGCATCGCCCAGGAAACGGTAGTCGTAATCGGGGTTTAACTTTAAGCGGTCGAGGAAATAGGCCGAGCCGATAAACGGCTTCTCGTTGGTGAAACGGCTGTCGCTTTCACGCGGGGCCGCGCCCGGCTGTTGGCCCAGCATGGCGTAGAGATCGTTGAACAGGCTGTTGTCCAACTGGCCCAGGCCGTCCAGTTTGGGATTGGTGGTGATCAGATAGGGGCTGTTCGGGTCTTCGGTCACGACAAAACGACCGTTGCCACCGGTTGGCAACGGGTAATCCGCCAGATTGTCTTTCCACTCCGGCGAACCAAACACTACGCTTTGATCTTTCGCTAACGCCTGCTGTTCCACGCCGTTGACGGCATCGGGTTGCTGCAGGCTATCCAGCGTTGGCCGCGCCAGAGTGTGACTGAGGCTACCGGCGTTCGGGGTCACAGTGGTATTGCTGATATCGTCGGTAAACTTGGCGTTGACTGCACCGCCAGCCTGGAGCACTGAACGATAAACACCGTCGTCGGTGCGTTCAGTGCGCACTTCTCCGCTGGCTTTATAGTGGATATTTTTGTCGTCGATTTTCCCTTTGGCGTAATTATTGATTGCAGAGACCGCGGACACCTTCGGCGTATTATCCGAGCCCGGTAACGGCGGTTTTTGATAGGTATAGGTTTGATAACGTGTTTCTGTACCCGCAGCCCATGACTGGTTGTTCAGCGTGCTGCCGGTGAGCGCAATATCCCCATCGGCCAGAATATCGCTGGCCAGATTATCCAGCGTCGTGGCATTCAGCGTCATGTTACGGCCGGCGGCAATGCGCGCCGCATCGCCCGAGCTGCTGACCGTCACCTTGCTGGTCGACAACGCCAGCTCTTTGGTCGTGGCATACGGCGAGGCGTAGGTATACGTCTTGTACACTTCACGCGCAGCATCCCCCGCCATTTGACGCATGGTCTCCACGGTGTAATAACCGTACTCGTCATCGTTAAAGAAGCTCAGCGGAATGCTGGCCGTGGCCCCGTTCAGCCAGTCGTATTTTTTGGTCAGATCTTCCTGCGTAACCGAGGTTTTCAGCCCATCACGCTGATTAAGCAGATGCGCGGTTTTGATCTGAATATCGCCGGTTTCGGTCTCGATGGTGCCCGAGGTGTTGACGATCTGGCTGTTGGCCTTGCCGCCGGCGTCTTTCTGCATCCACAGTTTGTTGGCTGCCAGAATGTCGCCACGCTGGTTGGTGATACGATCAGCCAGCAACTTCATATCGCCGCCGGCGTACAGCATGCCGCTGTTGAGTAATGAGTTGGCGGCACTCAACAGCAGAGTACCGGCGGTGCCGATAAAGCCGTTGTTGCTGATGTCGCCACGGCTCAACAGCTGCACCAATCCGCCCGACTGCAGGCTGGCGGCGGCGTTTTGAGTGAGCCCGGCGGCTTCGAGGCGCATTTCTCCGCTGCCGCCACGCAATGAACCGGCGTTGCTCAACTGACCGCCGCTGCGAATATCCACACTCTGGCCCTGAGTGGTACCCTGCAGCAGAATATCGCCGTCGCTGGTCAGAACCAGCGCTTTGCCCACCGCCAGGGTGCCGCTCTGGGTGAAGGCGTCTTTCAGTGTCAACGTCATGTTGCCCAGCGCCACCAATTGGCCGTACTGATTCAGCAGGGTGCTGGCCAGTGAAATATCGCCGCCACTCAATAGCTTGCCGCTGTTCTGGTTATCAATCTGCCGCGCTTTGAGGCTCATCTGGCTTGTCGCCAGCAGCGTGCCGGTGTTATCCAGGCTGTCCGCCTTCAGTTTTAAATTACCGCCCTGCAACGTCCCTTTGTTATTCAGAGTATCCAGCGTGAGCTGGTTATCGCCGGAGGTGCTCAATGTGCCGCGGTTATCCAACGTCGTGCCGGTGAACGTCAGGCTGTCGGCCTGCAGCAAGCCGCTGTTGTTCAGCGTCGGTGCTTGCAGACTCAGCGCACCACCTGCCATCAGGTTACCTGAGTTGATCAACTGAAGATCCAACTGCAGCGCACTGCTGCCATCACCCTGCAGATCCCCGGCGTTATTGAGCTCTTTAGCCTCCAGCTGCAACGTCCCCAGACTGCGCACATTGCCGCCGGCCAGGTTATTGAATATGCCGCTTAGCTTGGCCTCGAGGCTTTTTTGCCCCTGCAGCCTGCCGCTGTTGGTCAGGTCTGCAGCGCTTAACTTCAATTCTTCTGCCTGTATATGACCCTGGTTGTTCAAGGTCAGCGCCGTCAGGTCCGCTTTGCCATTGGAGAAAATCTTGCTGCCGAGATCGGCATCAAGATCGCCGCTCAGATCCAGTTTGATCCCTTTGCCCGCCTGCAGCGTACCTTTATGATCCAACTGCCGCGCAGTCAGCGTGATACGATCCCCCTGCCATAATCCGCTGTTATTAACCGTCGCCGCCTGGGCCGTTAATTCGCCTTCGCTGAGCAGCTTGCCCCCAGTAGCGTTGGTCAGATCCTTAGCCAACTGCAACGCCAGCTTTTGTACGCCGTGCAGGTTGCCGGTGTTGTTCAGCGATTCGCTTAACACCAGATCCAGCGTCTGGGCACCCATCAGCCCACTGTTCACCAGGCTATCGCCGCGTAGCTCCAGCCGTTGGTCAGCCAGCAGATCCCCCTGCTGATCGAGCTGTTTTACCTTCAGCGTGGCGTTCTCAGTGGCCTTCAGGTGTCCGCGCTGCTTCAGCGAGTCTCCGCCCCAGTCAATATTGCGCGCGTCTATTTCGCCACTGTTATCCGCCGTGGCGGCAGAAAACTTCAAATCCTCCAGCGTGTTGAACACGCCGGCCAGCTGCGCGTCTTGCGCAACCTTGAGCTTCATGTCCTGTTTGGACTGGGTGCGGGCGCCGGCGGTAGACAGCAGTTTTTTTGTCTCTATCGTCAGGCCAAGTTCACTGGAAAGCAGCCCGCCGAGCCGTACATCATCGGCGTTGAGGGTGATATTGCCGTCGCTCAGCAGCGATGAACCCAGCTCGGTTTTCAGAGAGCCGGTGTGAACAAGGGTGACACCCTGCTTGCCGCTGGCGCTTCCGGCCAGTAAAAATTCACCCGCCTGTACCGTCAATGGGCCATCGGCAAGTAGTGAGCCCGCGACATTAAGCCTGTCGCGTACCCGCAGTTCGAGTTGTTGTTGGGAACCGATCGCCCCCTTATTGTCGACACCGTTGGCGGTGATGGTCTGCATTCCCCCCGCTTGCAACTGCCCAAGGTTAGCGAGTTGGTTGCTGGTCAGGTTCTGCGTGCCCTGAGCCTGGATCAGGCCGCTGTTGGTCAGATTCTGTGTCTTAACACGGCTGTCGCGATTGGCAGCCAGCTGGCCAGCGTTGGTCAGATGATTAGCCTGCAACTGCAGATCGCGTCCAGCGGTCAGGGTGCCCTGCCAGTTACCGTCGCCGCTGAGCGTCAGGTGGATATCACCTTCGGCCGTCAGGCTGCTGTTTTTATCGCTGCTCAGGCTGGCAGCATCCACTTGCAGGCGGCCGTCCGTATCGGCTTTGCCCGCCTGCAGTTTGCCTGTGGCAGTCAGTTGCATATCCCCTTTGGCGCTCAGCGTGGCCTGACTCATGGCAATATCGCCACCGCTATTCAGGGTAAGCGCCTGCCCGGCCTTGTGGTTGCCGCTGAGCGTTATTCCCGCCGCAGTGGCATTCAGACCGCCCTGCGCCAGGGTTTTATTCAGTCGCAGTTGGCCATTGGCATCCAGCTGAATATCGCCTTCACGCGCGGTGAGGTTGCCGAGGTTAACCCCGACCCCTTTTTCACTGGACACCAAATGAATACGGTTGGCGTACATACCGCCAAGGGCGCCGGTGTCGATGGCCACCTTGGGCACGTCGCCATTACCGGCGATCGCCGTGGCCTTGCCGGTAGCGTCCACCCGGTTAGCCCCGAGCGTGATGTTGAGATCTTTGGCATACAGTTGAGCGTTAATCTCGGTAGCGCGGGCGATCAGGGCGAATTTGTCGCTCTTGCTGGCGTCCAGCCCCTTGCCCTGAATGGTGATCGCCCCTTGGGTGACTTCCAGCGCCTGCAGCTTGCCGTCGGCACCCAGCACCGGTTTGCCGGTGGTCAACGTCGCGTTAGGGGTGTTGATAAAGCCGCAGCCGTCGCAGGTGATGCCATAGGGGTTGGCGACCATCACGCTGGCCTGCTTGCCTGCCACCTCCAGGTAGCCCTGAAGCTGTGAAGGGTTCGGTGCCACCACTTCGTTGATGATGCCCTGCGCTGCCTTGCCGGCCTGCAGGTTGGGGTTGTTCTGGATCAGGCCGCCAAGCTGGCTCTGGTTGAGCTGCCCGGTGGCGTTGTTGAGGATCATCCCCTCTTTGCCGACGTTGAAATCGTTGTATTTGTTATGGGAAATACCGGCCTGATTCGGCGTGGCAATGTTGACCACCGGCACGCCGTTGGCGGCCTGATCGACACGGGTATTACCTTCGGCCACGTTAACGCCTTCGGCCAGCGCCGGCAGCAGCGGCTGCCCGGCCAGTAACATGCACAGGGTGTAGCTCAGCAGACGCTGAGGGGTATTAAGCGGTTGATTCTGTTTACGCTTCATCCTTGAAACCTTCCTGTACAGTAGCGTTAAAGTACGATATTCACCCGGTAGTAAACCGAAACCCGATCCGGCTTCAACCAGTCGGGATAAGCCAGCGGCCAGCCGACGGTCAGTTGGCTGCCGAAATAGCGCCCGCGGCTGCCCAGCCCCACTGCGCCGCCCCACAGCGTGCCGGAGGCGTTAGCATCCAGCTTGTCACGCTGTAAATAGCCACCATCGAGCGCCGCCAGGGCGTTGATGCTGCCGAGGTACGGCAATGTCACCAGCGTGCGATTGACCTCGTTACGCCAGTAACCGCCCTTGTCACCGGAAAGGTATTGTTCCTTGAAACCACGCACAGAGCTTTCTCCACCTATCGTCAGGCGTTCGCTGCCGTACAAACGGTGGTTACTCCACTGGCTGTAAAGACTGGTGAGATAGGTCCAATCTTGCGTCAGCGGCAGGTAGTAGCTGCCGGAAAGCGAAAGTTTGTGAAACTCGGCCCGGGGCGCTTCCTTGATTTTTCCGCTGTCATTTTCTGCGCCCAACCAGGGGACACCACGGCTGTAGGCCGGGTTCAGGGTAGCGAACCCGCCCAGCAATTTCTGGCTGTGGCTGACCCCCAACGTCACGCTGGTCAGCTTGCGGCTGCTGCTTTCCAGCCGGGTATCGTTGAGGTAATTGCGATTGATGCGGTGCGTCAGCCCCAGCGACAGGCCGGTTTTCATTTCGCCGTCACGGAACAGCACCCGCGAAACGCCCAAACGATGGGTCTGGCTGTCACCGCTGGAGCGCCAGTCAAAACCCTGGTTATTGAGCGTGGTCAGGTAATCGTTGTAGGAATAGTTGTAATCCAGCGTCCAGTAGCCGTAGGGCAGGCTCACGCCGGTTTGTACGCTGCGTGCGTTGTGATCGTTGGCAAAATCACTGCTGCGGGCGCCGGCGACAAACCATTGGTCCGCCAACCCGAGCAGGTTATTGCCGGTCAAGGATCCGTTGATCTGCCCGGTCCCGGTGCTTTTTTGCCCGCTGTTGTCGAAACCCAGCGCGAGCATCAGCGGAAATTCGGGTTTGGCGCTCAGGTTGACCACTGAGTAACCCGGTTGGCTGCCGGGCAGGATTTCTATCTGCACCGGTTGCTGACGCAGGCGGTTGATCTGCTCCATGCCCTGCTCGATATCACGCAGGTTAAGGATTTTGCCCTGCAGGCCCGGGAAGGCCATTTTCAGCATCCGATCGTCCTGCTTTTCCAACTGAATTTTCTCCAGCTTGCCTTCCAGCACCAGTAACCGCAGTTCGCCACGCGACAGATCCTGCTCGGTCAGAAATGCGCGGCTGGTGATATAGCCACGGCCGATATACCAGTCGGAGATCTGCTGCACCAGCGTTTGGATTTGCCCCAGATTCAGGCATTGCTGCAGGTAATTCTGGGTGAGTTTACGTTGCGCGCTGGCAGGCAGATGCTCGGCGCCTTCCAGTTGAATACGGCTGATGGTGAAGCAAGGGCCACCCGCGTTGGCACTGGGGGCCGGGGTTGCTGGCAAGGTCGGCGTCAGGCTGCGTTGCAATTCCTGTCGCTGCTGCTGGTTTTGTTCCAGTAATTCGCGCTGCTGTTGTTGGATCGTGTCGCGGTCCGCCGGGCTAAGCAGGTTAGCGCCGGTGGCGGAAGAAAAGAAAATGCACAGCAAAGCAGCCGAAAGCCGTTGAGTAACTGAATCCATTCAGAAGACCATCCGTGTGTTTTTTCAGCATTTTAACGACAGGACGGGGAATGTAACAAGGTTGAATCATTAGCCAATGAGGTAGTTCAGGCCGATTGGTAGAGAAAATACCTAAGCCAAACCGCAGAAAATCACCTGTAATAGTTAAATATAATTCATTGATTCGCACGAAAAGGAAAAAACAGTGGATCGCTCTTTATTTCAGCTAAACCCAAAAATTGCTGCTAATGCGATGAGCGCCGCAAAACAGAAACTGATAGGGGCCGTGAACCGGCCCCTGGAAAGTATTACGCGGTACCACCGACGGTCAGGGTGTCCAGTTTCAGGGTCGGTTGACCAACCCCCACCGGCAGGCTTTGCCCTTCTTTACCGCAAACGCCGACGCCTTTATCCAGCGCCAGATCGTTGCCCACCATCGAAATCTGCTGCATCGCCTCAATACCTGAGCCGATCAGCGTGGCGCCCTTCACCGGCTTGGTGATGCGGCCTTTTTCGATCAGGTAGGCTTCGGTGGTGGAAAACACAAACTTGCCGGAGGTGATATCCACCTGGCCGCCGCCAAAGTTCGGCGCGTACAGGCCGTATTCAACGCTGGCGATGATCTCTTCCGGCGTAGACTTGCCCGCCAGCATGTAGGTGTTGGTCATGCGCGGCATCGGCAGATGCGCATAGGACTCACGGCGGCCGTTACCGGTCGGCGCAACGCCCATCAGACGCGCATTGAGTTTGTCCTGCATATAACCTTTCAGGATACCGTTCTCAATCAACATGTTGTACTGGCCCGGTACGCCTTCGTCGTCGATCGCCAGTGAACCTCGTAACCCCTGCAAAGTGCCGTCATCCACCACCGTACAAAGCTCTGAGGCCACCAACTGACCCATCTGGCCGCTAAACACCGAGGTACCGCGACGGTTAAAGTCGCCTTCCAGACCATGGCCCACCGCTTCATGCAGCAGGACGCCCGGCCAGCCTGCGCCCAGCACCACCGGCATATTACCGGCTGGGGCTGCAACGGCAGAAAGGTTAATCAATGCCATGCGCACCGCTTCTTTGGCGTAGGCGTCGGCACGGACTTCGCCATCGGCGATTTCCAGGAAATAGTCATAGCCGAAACGGCCACCGCCGCCGCTGGAACCGCGTTCACGCTTGCCGTCTTGCTCCACCAGTACGCTGACAGACAAGCGCACTAATGGGCGAACGTCCGCAGCCAGAGTACCGTCGGTGGCCGCCACCAGAATTTGTTCATACACGCCGGTGATACTGGCGCTAACTTCCTGCACCCGCTTATCAGCCGCGCGGGCTACCTTGTCAATGCGGTGCAACAGGGCGATTTTCTCTTCCCGCGGCAGGCTTTGCAGCGGATCGAGCAACGGATACAGCGCCTTATGGCTGATTTCACCCAAGGTATGCACCTGACCATTACCGCTGTCACGCACTATGCTGCGCGCGGCATGGGCGCTTTGCTGCAAGGCGTTCAGGGTGATTTGATCGGCATAGGCGAAGCCGGTTTTCTCGCCGCTCACGGCGCGTACTCCAACCCCTTGGTCGATATTGTAAGAGCCATCCTTGATGATACCGTCTTCAATCACCCAGGCTTCGTGGTAGCTCGACTGGAAATAGAGATCGGCGTAATCGAGGCGGCGTTCGGCCAGTTGCCCCAGGACGGAAAACAGATCCTGGTGGCTCAGCTTATTGGCAGCAAGTAACTGCTCACTGACAAACGTCAGGCTCATAATTTTTTCACTCTTTAATGGAGAATTTGTTGTCAAACGGCGCCGTCAGCGACGTCTGGAATCGGTTGTGTTGCAATACCGGCATTTGCTCGCGAATGGTTTTGAGGCCGGTTATATCGACCCGCACTTTCAACGCCGATACCGCATCGGGGTTTTCAGCCAATACCTTGCCCCAGGCATCCACCGCCAGCGAATGGCCCCAGGTGCGACGAGTCGGGCCATGGCTGCCAACCTGTGCCGGCGCCAGGATCACACACTGGTTTTCTATCGCTCTGGCGCGCAGCAAAATTTCCCAGTGTGCCTCACCGGTCACACGAGTAAAGGCCGCCGGTACGGAAATCAGTTCAGCGCCCTGTGCCCGTAACGCCTGGAACAGCGCCGGGAAGCGCAGATCGTAGCAGATGGTCATGCCAAGCCGCCCGACCGGGGTATCCACTACCTGGAGCTCTTGGCCATGCTGATAGGTATCCGACTCCCGATAATGGCCGTGAGAGTCGTTAATGTCCACGTCGAACATGTGCAGCTTGTCATAGCGCGCGCGGATCTCGCCCTGGTCGTCGAACAGCAGGCTGCTGGTGGTGATCAGCGCAGGATTTTCACGGCTGACCAACGGCATCGACCCCACCAGCAGCCAGACGCCATAACGCCGTGCCATCTCGCGCACCGCATTCTGCAGCGGCCCGTCGCCCTGGCGTTCAGCATGTTCACGATAAGCCGCAGAATTGGCGAACAGCAGCGCGTTCTCCGGCGTCATCACCAGTTTTACCCCGGTATTGAGCTGCTTAATCTGCTGTTCAATCTGGGCCAGGTTATCACGCACCCGATCGCCACTGCACAATTGTAACAACGCAACGTTAGCATTTCTCATGACGCCTTATCCTCCTTTGGCTTACGCAGGACCTCGTTGACCTTCGGCTGGTCCAAATCGCCGCTGATGTGGTAACGAATCAGCGAGATCTTACTCCACAGCGGCCCCAACACCTGCGAGGCAGCAAACACCGCCGCGCCGACAATCGGGTTAATCACGAATGCCGTCGCCACACCGACAGTGGTCGAAATGGCCGGTGCGACCACTGCTTCCATATCAATCCGGCGGCGCGCCAAATCGACCTGTCCGCTCATGGCGATATCCGCCGCCAGTCCGTCAACCAACAGGTTATCGGTATGCATTATGCCATCTTTCAGCCACGCGGTGCTGCGGATGGAGTCAAAGTAGAAACCTTTGCCGAAGGTATCACTGAAATCGAACTGCAACTTACGCAACAGGGAGTCGACACTGACCAAACGCAACAGCTGGCCGGCACGTCCACCGCCCATGCTGTCGATCTCACCCTTGCCCATATTGACCTTCATCGCACCGCTGAGGGTACTCATCTGCGGTTTCCACGGCGTGCCACGCCAGTACAGATCAAAATCAATGTCATAAGGCGCGCCTTTCAGCGGCGTGGTGATGCCGAAGAAAGCGGCGGTTTCATCAATTTTGCCACCCAGCAGTTTGCCTTTCAGCGAGCTGCGTTCTTCCTGGGCGTTCTGCTTCCACAGGCCGCTGGCGGTCATGCGCCCTTTGCCGGTATCGACCAAGCCATGCTCCAGGGTCAGGGTATCACCCTGATTGGCCAGATCCGCCTCCACCTTGCCGAGGTTTTGCCCCATCATCCAGCACGACTTGCAGCGCAGCATCAACGACGGCCAGTCACGGAAAGAAACCTTTTCTGCCGCGGCCAGCGGGTTGGTCGCCGCCGCCGCCGTCCCTTTGACATCGCTAAACTGCGGATTGTAATAAAGATAATTGATATCGGCACGCCACGGCCCACGATCCGTCACCCGCAGACTGCCGTCAACTTCATCGCCCTTGGCGCTGACCAGGGTGCCGCCGAGCTGTTTCTCGGCCGACAACGTCAGCTTGTGCCAAGCCTGACCGCCCAACAGCAGCTGCGGTGTTTTCAGCGCTACGGTGGTTGGGAAGTTGAAGCCGCCCACCTGGCCCGAGCCACCGCCTTGTTTTAACGCCGGTGCCATTAACCCCAACCACTTTTCACCGTCCAGTGGCGGCAGGTTGAGCGTCAAAGATTTACCGGCCGGTAAAGGTGGCGTTCCACCGCCTTCGGTTTGCCATGCCGCTCGTGCCAGCGTCACCTGCTGTTTGGCGAAGGTCCATTCGCTGTTGAAATGGTTCTGCTTGCCGGCGCTACCGGTTAGCATGAAGCCATTCAGGCCACCTTTCACTTTTACACTCAACGGCAGTGGCTCACCCGCCGGCTTATCCAGTGGAGAAGGTAAGTGACTGCTTACTTTTCTAAGGTCCGCATCAACGCCGATGTCATAGCTGGCGTTGCCCTTATGCGGCAAGGTAATGGCAACCTGCCCCTGCCACGGAGCACTGCCGCTCAGCGCATCGGCCACTTCCTGTGGAATTCCCGGGAATTTGCCCGGCTGCCAGTCAGCCTTCAGACCCACATTGACCTTGTAGTCACTTTTACCTTCCAGCGTATTGAAATTCACCGCAACCGGCTGCCCGAACCAGTTGGCCGACAGGCTATCACTGGTCAGGTTGCCGTTATCGAAGCGGAACTTGCCGCTGACCTTTTGCAGCTCACTTTCGATCGGCTTAACCAGCAGTGAGTTGTTGTTCAGCGCCACCTCGCCCGTGGCGCGCACCAGCTCGCCGTTCAAGGGGATATCGAGATGTAAGCGCCCACTGACATTACCACCAATCTGCAGCTCATCCAGTGCGGCACCCAGTGAATCATGCAGAGGTGTCTGCTCGAAATAGTCATGGATTTCCTCACCCTGACCCGCCACGTCAGCGTCAACCAACAGGCGCTCTTTCAGGTAGTCCGGAATGATGGCGGTAACATTTTTGCCATCGACTTTACCCAGTTTGGTCTGCGGAGCATTCATCCACAGCCCTTCATTGGCAAAATCGAGATCGATGGCCAGATCGGTCAATGCCGGCCAGTCCGGTTGGAACTGGAAGGTCGAATGGCGCAGCGGGACAAATACCTCAAACTGGCCTTCATGTTTACGGTAAGGGAAGTGCTGCGGGTCACCGTTGTAGAGCAGCGTGGCGTTATCCACCTGCCCGCCCTGAATGGCACCGCTGAGGTAGTCCACCAGGTGCTTGCCCATCAAGGGTTCCGGGAAGTAACGCCAGGCGTCTGCGGAATCATACAGGCGGATACCGGCCAGAATGCTCAGCCACGGATCCCCTTTGGCCGGCTGCTGGTAGCGGAAATCACCGTTCACCCACAGCGATTTGGCTTTCACATCCAGATTTTTACTCGCCAGCTCCCAGCCCTGTGGGTTGTTCAGCCAGGTTAACGCACCGCGCGCGCTGCTGACTTCCAGCGGGGCGCGGAACATGTCGCCGTACGGTAAGGTGCTGTCGTTGAGATCAAGCTGCAGACGGCCATTTTCTACACCGCCACTCAGCGCGCCAGAGAAATGATTTATCCCCGGCAACAGCTTCCACGGCTGCCAACTGACGTCCTGCCAACGGGCCTGGAAACGGGTTTTTTCCGGCTGTTTCAACGGAATATCCAACGCCAATGCATTGACCTTGCCTTGCGGTTGCAGATCGTTCCAGCGCTCCAGCACGTCCGGGCTGAGGAACGAGAAGGTCGGCAACAGCGCAGACAGGCGTTCAAGCTGGATGTTAGTCGCTCGCACGCGTAGCTCTTCCGTCTGCCCCGGCCCCATAAACTCGGTATTTTCCGGCAGCCACAGCCCGGACAGCTTGCCCTGCGGCCAGGCCTGGCCGTCGGTGGCCAGGTTGAGCTGCGGCACCTCGACTTGCCAGCCGGTCCCCTGGCGGCTGAGCGTCAGCGCCAGATTGTCCACGTCCAGCCGGTGCTGTTGTTTGCCCACGTTCCAGTTGGCCGCGCCCTGCTTTAACAACGCACTGCCGCCGGCAATTTCACCGTTCTGTATTTGTAGCCAGGCTGCCAGGCTAAAGTCGGCGCTTTCCAGGCCGGTATTGGCGCGTAACCAACGGGTGAACCAGGGCTTCATGTCAATATTATCGGCCTGCATATAGACCGTACCCACATTCAATAAACCCTGGTTATCACGCAGGTCCATGCGCAGCTGTACCACACCATGCTGGCCATTCAGCGTCGACAGGCTAATCTGCCCTTCGGCACGGTGGCGATCGCGGCCATTAAGCCAGGTTAGCTGTGGAACCTCGAATTCGGCGCGCGCACCGGCAGGCGTAAGGAAGGAAAGGCGGCTGTCACGCAGGTTGAAGTGATCGACCTGATGCAGCAGCAAATCGCTGATTTTACCCGGCTCGATGGTGCTGCCCTTATGCTCTTCGCCACCCAAAGTGGTGTTGAGATCGAACTGGAGTTGGTAGAAGGTGAGATCGCGGAACTGCCAGCGCCAGTGCAACAGCGACTGCCATACGTCCAGCGCCAGGGTAACGCGTTCAATACGCAGATTGCTTTTGGGCAGCGTGGCACGCACGTTACGCATTTCCAACTGCGGGCCGAAGGTTTCCCAACTTCCCTGCATAAAGTCGATCTGCACCGGCACGCCGGAGAGGCTTTCGACCTTGGCCAACAGTTGCGGGCGGTAGTTGTTCAGTTCAGGCAGCGCCAAACGCAGCCCGCTGATCAGCAACGCCACGATGACAATCAGACTGGCGCCTGTAGCTAACAAAATCCCAGGCAGTCGCCTCACGCAGTTCTCCTTGCTTCCGCTGCCTGGCAACGGGAATATCTATGCACGATGGGGCTCAGTATGCTGAGCCCCACTCATGTCTGACTTTAGCCACCAACGGGCGAACTACATCATGACAACGTCAAATTGTTCCTGGCTGTATAAAGGTTCGATTTGTACCTTCACCTGCTTGCCCACAAAGATTTCCACTTCGGCCAGCGCATGGGACTCTTCGCTTTTCAGCGCCTCACCCACCGCCGCAGAGGCGTAAACCAGGAAACGATCTGAATCATAAGCATGGTGCACGCGCACTATTTCACGCAAAATTTCGTAGCACACGGTTTCCACAGTTTTCAGGGTGCCGCGTCCATGACAAGTAGGACAATCATGGCACAGCACATGTTCAATGCTTTCGCGCGTGCGTTTACGCGTCATTTCAACTAAGCCTAGCTGAGAGAAGCCGTTGATCGTGGTTTTTACCCGATCTTTACTCAGCGCCAGCTCCAGCGAATGCAGCACCCGACGACGATGTTCGTCATTATTCATATCAATAAAGTCGATAATGATAATGCCGCCCAGATTGCGCAGCCGCAGTTGGCGGGCAATGGCCTGGGTCGCTTCGATATTGGTATTAAAGATGGTTTCGTCGAGATTGCGATGGCCGACAAAGGCGCCGGTATTGATATCCACGGTGGTCATCGCTTCGGTCTGATCGATGATCAGGTAACCGCCGGACTTCAGCTCAACCTTACGCTCCAGCGCGCGCTGGATCTCGTTTTCGACATCATACAGATCGAAGATCGGCTGACTGCCGGTGTACAGCTCCAGCTTGGCGGTAATATCCGGGATGTACTCACCGGTAAATTCCACCAGCAGATCGTGGGTCAGACGCGAGTCCACGCGGATCCTGTCCAGCGCCGCACCGGCGAAGTCACGCAAAATACGCTGCGCCAGCGCCAGCTCACCGTACAACTTGTATTTGGTCTGGTTGCGCTTTTTACGCTCCATCACCTTGGTCCACAGGCGTTTGAGGAAGGCAGCGTCTTGTGACAGCTCTTCTTCACCAATGCCTTCCGCCGCAGTGCGGATGATAAAACCACCCAGTTCATCGCAGTAACCGGCGACGGCTTTTTTCAGGCGATCGCGCTCGGCTTCACTTTCGATACGCTGTGAAACGCCAACGTGCGCAGCCCCCGGCATGAACACCAGGTAACGCGAAGGTAAAGTGATGTCGGTAGTCAGGCGCGCGCCTTTGGTGCCCAGCGGATCTTTTACCACCTGCACCATCAGATCCTGCCCCTGGCGCACCAGCTCGGCAATATCGCGCACGTGGAAATTTTTCTGCTCATCACCGGCGACACATTCGGTGTGCGGCATGATATCGGAGGCGTGCAGGAAAGCGGCCTTGTCCAGGCCGATATCGACGAATGCCGCCTGCATACCCGGCAAGACGCGGCTTACGCGCCCTTTATAAATATTGCCGACGATGCCGCGTTTGGATTCGCGCTCGATGTGGATCTCTTGCAGGATGCCGCCATCAATATAGGCAACCCGCGTTTCAGACGGTGTGATATTAACCAGTAGCTCAGCTGTCATGCCTTCTCCTCAGAGCCGGTCGATAATGGCAGCGCCCATCAACCGGTTCTTACATCACGTAATGCGACAAAATTACTGAGCAGCTCATGTGTTTCGACCAACGGCAAGCCCATCACCGCGTGATAACTCCCGGTTATCGTTCTGACGAAACAACCACCCTTTCCTTGAATTCCGTAGGCGCCCGCTTTATCCATCGGCTCGCCCGTTGCAATATAATCGCAGATATCCTGTTGTGACAGGTTGCGGAACGTCACGTCCGTGACCACCAGTTGGCACAAAACGTCCTGGCTATCGGCGATCGCCACTGCGGTCATCACCTGATGCTGCTTGCCCGAGAGCACCGCCAGCATTTCTGCCGCATGCGCTTCGTCGCGCGGTTTTTCCAACACCCGGCCGTTGAGCACCACAATGGTATCCGCACCCAGCACCGGCCAGTCCTGCTGCGCCAGCGCCACGCCCGCTTTGGCCTTGTCCTGCGCCAGACGGCGCACATAGGCTTCTGCGGCTTCCCCTTCCCGACGCTGTTCTTCGGTATCCGTCAGGATAATTTCAAACGCAACGCCCAACAGGGTCAGTAATTCGCGTCGACGCGGAGAGCCGGAGGCCAGATAAAGCGAAGTCATTGATATACCCTTACTGTACGGCGAACTGACGGCGGATTTTGCGCATCAGCAGGAATAACCACGGCCACAGAATGCCGTTTACCACACTACTCCAGAACACCTCTGGGCGGAAAGAAACGTTGATCACTAAAAACTCGGCCCAGAACACCACAACATCCATAGCCAGTGACAATAGCACGACGATCAGCGCCTGTTGCCAGAGGGCCATGTTGCGGAACAGTTGGAATTTAAACGCGACCAGATAGGCAATGATCCCCAGCGCCAGCGCACGCACACCCAGCGTAGAACCGAGGATCAGATCCATAATCAACCCCAGCACAAAGCCGGTGCCGACGTTAACCCGGTGCGGCAGTGCCATTACCCAGTAGATCAGGATCAAAGCCAGCCAGGAGGGCCGGAACATGTAGATCTGTTCCGGCCACGGCATAATTTGCAGCACCAGCGCCACCAGGAATGACAGCCAGATTATCCAGCGCCCATTACTGCGGTAGCGATTCATTGGGTAACTCCCGCGGCCGGTGCGGCGGTTTGCGGCACTGCAACGCCGGTTGCCGGGGCCGGCAGTGGCTGTTGCGGCCCCATGGCATCGGCCGGTGGCAGCACCTGAGGCATCATCTGCATCAGCCGCTCATTGGCGACACGGTGCACTTCGTCCGGCGGCAACGGCATATCGCCATTACGATCGGCACCCCACAGCAACAACAAATAGCGCAAACGCTGCAGACCCGCCGTCGGGCGTGCCTGGATCACGGTATAAGCCCGCTGGTTATCCACTTTAACCGAGGACACCACCGCCACCGGATAGCCTTCCGGGAAGCGGCCGCCCAGGCCGGAAGTGACCAGCACATCGCCCACGCGAATATCGGTATTGTTCGGCAAGTGTTCGAGCTGTAAATCATCGGCACAACCGCTGCCTGCAGCGATCACCCGGATATCATTGCGCAGTACCTGGATAGGCAGCGCGTGTGAAGCATCGCAGATCAGCAGCACGCGGCTGGTGACTTTCGCCACCGCGACTACCTGGCCGACGACGCCTTTATCACTGATGACCGGCTGGCCTTCATAAACACCGTTGTCCGAACCTTTGTCGATCACCACCTGGTCGCTGTAAGGATCAGATCCGGTCGAGATCACCTGGGTGACCATTTTGTGTTCGTCCTGGCGCAGCGGCGAGCCTAACAGCTCACGCAAACGGGCGTTTTCCTGCTTGAATTGGCCAAGAAGAAGAATATCGCTGTTTTTCAGCAGCAGTTCCTGCCGCAGAGCACGGTTTTCCAGCTCCAGCTGTTGGCGGGTAGCCAGCGTTTCTGAAACGCTGTCCAAAACCTTACGCGGCCCATTGGCCAGAAAATAGAAAGGGCTGACGGCCGTATCCATGTAGTTACGTATTTTCACGAACGTACCGAGACGGCTGTCGGCAACGATCAGGCAGATAGCCACAATCACTGCTAAAAAAAGTCGTAGTTGCAGGGAAGGCCCCCTGCTAAAAATCGGCTTCATAAATTATGCGTGTTCCTCGACAACAGAAAGAGGAACCGTACCCGATTTTCGCTTTGCGCATTCATCCGATACGATTCCTCCTTCCTGGGGCTGACTATTCTTCGCTGAACAAATCGCCGCCATGCATGTCGATCATTTCCAACGCCTTGCCGCCGCCGCGGGCTACGCAGGTCAGTGGATCTTCTGCCACGACTACCGGAATACCGGTTTCTTCCATCAGCAGGCGATCCAGGTTGCGCAGCAATGCGCCACCGCCGGTCAACACCATGCCGCGTTCGGAAATGTCTGAAGCCAGCTCTGGTGGACACTGCTCCAGCGCCACCATCACCGCACTGACGATGCCGGTCAACGGCTCCTGCAGCGCTTCGAGGATTTCATTGGAGTTCAGGGTAAAGCCGCGTGGCACGCCCTCAGCCAGGTTACGGCCGCGAACTTCGATTTCATGCACTTCATCGCCCGGATAAGCTGAGCCGATGCCGTGCTTGATACGTTCGGCCGTCGCTTCACCAATCAGTGAGCCATAGTTACGACGCACATAATTAATGATGGCTTCGTCGAAACGGTCACCGCCGATACGCACGGAAGAAGAGTAGACCACACCGTTGAGTGAAATCACCGCCACTTCGGTAGTACCACCACCGATATCCACCACCATTGAACCAGTCGCTTCAGAAACCGGCAGGCCTGCACCGATTGCCGCAGCCATTGGCTCTTCAATCAGAAACACTTCACGCGCACCGGCCCCTTGGGCGGATTCGCGGATGGCACGACGTTCAACCTGAGTTGCGCCGACCGGCACACACACCAGCACGCGCGGGCTTGGCCGCATGAAGCTGTTGCTGTGAACCTGTTTGATAAAGTGCTGCA
>RCUM01000338.1_pt1 | contig 29971 bp, 29 predicted proteins | sample 2166141 | NCBI WGS metagenome assembly RCUM01 (sample SAMN09932756, study PRJNA488358) | compost metagenome | isolation source: compost soil in crotonic acid-enriched | place: Germany: Experimental Botanical Garden
TGTGTGGAACACATATTGAAAGGAATTTATCGATGAAAAAAACATTATTAGCCACAGCACTGCTCGCCACCACCGCGCTGTCCCTGTCTTCTGCCCTGGCGGCAGACGGTACCGTCAACTTCACCGGCTCCATCACCGCCGACGCCTGTAAGGTCGATATGGGCGGCTCCACCACCCTGGCCGTCCCGATGGGCAAAATCAGCACCACCTCCTTCACCGGCGCCGGCACCACCAGTGCCGCGTCCAAGTTCAGCCTGCAACTGAAAACCTGCCCGACGGCCACTACCGCCACCGTGAAGTTCGACGGTATCGCTGACGGCGGTGACGACAAGGTGCTGGCCCTGACCACCGGAGCCGGTGTCGCCACCGGCGTCGGCATCCAGCTCTCCGACAAGAGCGGTGCGGTCCTGCCGCTGGCCACCAACTCGACCAGCTACACCCTGGCGCTGGGCGATGCCACCGACACCACCAAAGACGTCACCAACAACCTGGACTTCACCGCCCGCTACATTGCCACGGCCGCGACCGTCGGCGCCGGGACGGCGAACGCCACCGCCAGCTTCACCATCAACTACAACTGATACCACTCCGGGGCGGCAGCGACTGCTGCCCCTTTTCCTGCCGGAGACAATGCCATGACCTATCGGCTCACTGCACGCTATCGCCGTATTCTGATGACCGCCGCGCTGATGGCCGGCCTGTTGACGACCAGCTTGCCGACTCAGGCCGGCGTGGTGGTCGGCGCGACCCGCCTGGTCTACGAGGGTGACAAAAAAGAGAGTTCCCTGACCGTCAGCAACCCGGACGCCTCGCCTTACCTTATCCAGTCCTGGGTCGAAACCGCCCCGAGCGACGAGAACAAAGCCCCCTTCATCCTGACCCCGCCGCTGTTTCGCCTCGACGGGGGGCAACAAAACGTTCTGCGCGTGGTGCGGGTTGGCGGCGCGCTGGCCGAAGACAGGGAAACGCTGTACTGGCTGAATGTCAAAGCCATCCCCTCGGCCGTGCGCCAGGACAACACCCTGCAAATCGCCATCAAGACGCGCATCAAACTGATTTACCGCCCGAAGGCCCTGAGCGGCCGCCAGCCGGAGAGCGTCGGCGGTCAACTGACCTGGCGCCGGGTGGCGGGCAAGCTGGAGGTCAGCAACCCCACGCCGTTTTACATGAACTTTCAGGGTATCAAGGTCAATGGCCTGCCGGTGAAGGACGCCACCTACGTGGCCCCGTTCAGCCGCGCGACCCTGACCCTGCCGGGCGACGGCCGTGAGGTCAGCTGGCGGCTGCTGAACGATTTCGGCGGCGCGGGGCAATGGCTGAAAGGCACCGTGGCCGGCTAGCCGGTCGCGGCAACGCAAGCAAGGAGCATGCGATGCAGCAACAACGCACTACAGGAATAAAACCGCTGAGGATGATGATACTGACCGCACTGGCGTTGTCGCCGGCGGTACAGGCGCGGGACTATTTCAACCCGGCCCTGCTGGAGCAGGGCGACGCCCGCCAAAGCCAGACCGACCTGTCGGTGTTTGAAGACGCCGGCGGACAGCCCCCCGGCACCTATCGGGTGGATATCCTGCTCAACGAACGCCTGACCGAGACCCGGATGGTCACTTTCAGCGCCGGGCCGGGCGGCCTGCAACCCTGCCTGAGCGTGGCCGACCTGGCCGGCTGGGGGGTGCGAACCACTCTGTTCCCGGCGCTTGGCAGCGCAGACAGCCGCTGCGCCAATCTGGCCGCCATTCCCCAGGCGTCGGCGCAGCTGCGTTTCAGTCAGCAGCAGCTGTTGCTGAGCATTCCCCAGGCGGCCATGACGCCGCAACCGCGCGGTTATGTGCCGTCGTCACAATGGGACGAGGGTATCCCGGCGCTGATACTCAATTACAGCCTGACCGGCGCGAACACCACCGCCCGCGGTAGCGGTCAGGGCGGCGACAGCAACAGCCAGTTCGCCAACCTGCGGCCCGGCCTGAACGCCGGCCCCTGGCGCTTGCGCAACTACACCACCTGGAGCCGCAGCAGTGACGGCCAGGACAAGTGGGACACGGTGTACACCTACGCCCAGCGCAACCTGATTGGCCTGCAAAGCCAGTTGACCCTGGGCGACAGCAATGCCCCGGCCGAGGTGTTTGACGCCGTGCCCTTTCGCGGCGTGCAGATGGCCTCGGATGACGAGATGCTGCCCGACAGCCTGCGCGGTTACGCCCCGGTGGTACGCGGTATCGCCCGCACCAATGCCCAGGTGGTGGTGCGCCAGAACGGCTATGAAATCTACCGCACCTTTGTGGCCCCCGGTGCCTTCGTGATTAACGACATGTACCCCACCGGCGGCAGCGGTGACCTGCAGGTCACCATCAAGGAAGCCGACGGCAGCGAACAACAGTTGGTGGTGCCCTTCGCCTCCCTGCCGGTGTTGCAGCGGGAAGGCCGACTCAAATACAGCCTGACCGGCGGCCAGTACCGCAGCTATGACCGCAGCGTCGATAAAAGCGCCCTGGTGCAGGGCACCGCGATTTACGGCCTGCCGTGGAACACCACGCTGTACGGCGGCGTGCAGGCGGCGCAACACTACCAGTCGGCGGCGCTGGGGCTGGGTAACAACCTCGGCGACTGGGGGGCCTTCTCCGTGGACATGACGCAGTCGCGCAGCCAGCCGAAAGACCAGGACAGCGCCACCGGCCAGTCATGGCGGGTACGCTACAGCAAGAATCTGGTGCAGACCGGCACCAACTTCGCCATCGCCGGTTACCGCTACTCCACCGCCGGGTTCTACTCGCTGGCGGAAGTGCTGGACGGCTGGCGCAGCAGCAGCACGCCGTTCTGGCAGAACGAACGGCGGCGCAACCGGGCCGAGCTAAGCATGAACCAGCAGCTGGGGCCGCAGGCGGGCAGTCTGTCGCTAAGCGCGGTGCGGGAAGACTACTGGAACAGCGAGCGCAGCCTGGCCTCACTGGGGCTGGGCTACAGCAACAGCTGGCGCGGCATCAGTTACGGCGTCAACTGGAGCTACAACCGCAACACCCAGGGCGCCACCCGCAGCAACGACCAGCAGATAGCGCTGAACCTCAACGTGCCGCTGAACCTGTGGGACAACAACAACGCCTGGGTCAACTACGGCCTCAACAGCACCAGGGGCGGCGCGACCAGCCACAACCTGGGGCTGAGCGGCGTGGCACTGCGTGACAACAGCCTGAGCTGGGGCGTGCAGCAGACCTACGGCAGCCGGGGCCAGGGCTACGGCGGCAACAGCAATCTGGACTACCGCGGCACCTACGGCGAAGTGACCGCCGGTTACGGCTATGACAAAGACAGCCGGCGGCTGAACTACGGGCTGCAGGGCAGCGTGGTGGCGCACCAGAACGGCATCACGCTGGGCCAGCCGCTGGGGGAAACCGCCGCGCTGGTAGCGGCCCCGGGCGCGCCGGGGGTGAGCGTGAGCAACCAGACCGGGGTGCGTACCGACTACCGCGGCTACGCGCTGGTGCCCTACCTGACGCCGTACCGCAACGGCAATGTGGCGCTGAACCCGGAAACGCTGCCGACGGACGCGGAGATTGAACAGAACAGCCAGCGGGTCACCCCAACGCGGGGCGCGCTGGTCCGCGCCACCTTTACAGCCAAAGTGGGTGCACGAGTGCTGATGACCTTAACCCAGGCCGATGGCCGCCCGGTACCCTTTGGGGCCACGGTCAGCGAGACCGACCAAAATGCGGCCCAGGGCAGCATCGTCGGCGACGCGGGCCAGGTGTACCTGAGTGGCCTGCCCGACAGCGGCAGCCTGCGGGTGAAATGGGGCAACGGCAGCGGCGGCGCCTGCCGGGTAAATTATCGGCTGCCAACAACGCCCCAGCCGGGTGGCGTGGTACAGATTAATGAGGTGTGTGGATGAGTGAAAAGATGAGAACGTTGCCAAGACCGGGAGAAACAATGCAGAAAAAGAAATTGATGCTGCATTTCTTGGTTGCCAGCCTGCTGGGACTGGGTGGCTTAGGCAGCACACAGGTCATGGCGTGCGCTCCAATTAATGGCTGGAAGGATAAGGAACAAACCGTCAGTTTTGGTGATGTCATTATTCAGCGAGACACCCCCGCAGGGACCGTGATCGCCACAAAAGATGTGGCTATCAATAACCTGCCGGAAGAGAAAATATCGGATGATTACTGTCCAGGATCATCCATTTCCGCCAATTTTACCAACGGCTGGACCCCGCTCAATGGTATTGCCGCCACCAACGTCGCCGGAATTGGGGTACGGATCACCTACTTTCACTGGACAACTCCCGATTGGATACTCTCGCTCAACGAAACAAAATCAGTAGGTGGCGGTGCAAACTCCGTATGGCTTTTTAAGAATGCTTCCTGGAAAGTTGAGTTAATTAAAACCGGGCCACCGGCGTCCGGGAATTTAACCGCGGGTACCTGGGCCAGGGTGAGTATCCTCCCCGCCACGGAGTCCCCCTGGGTTGTTACCAGTCTGTCTGCTTTGGGCGTGAATAACATCACCGCCCTTGCCTGTTCCCTCACCAACACCACCATCAGCGTGCCGCTGGGGGATGTGCAGAGCAGCGCCTTCACCGGCATCACCACCACCGCCGGCGATAAAACCTTCAATCTGGGCCTGAGTTGCGACAAGGACGCCAATATCAACGTCGCGCTGGCCGGCAGCCAAAACGCGGACACCGCCGATACCAGCGTGCTGGCGCTGACCAACGCAGGGCAGAGCGGCACCGCCAAAGGTGTCGGGGTGCAACTGCTGTACGGCAGCGTGCCACTAAAACTCAACAACAATATCCTGCTGAAAACCTCCGCCGGCGGTCAGGAAACCCTGCCGTTCAGCGCGCGCTATTACCAGACCCAAACCGCCATCGGCGCCGGGCTGGCCAACAGCAGTGCCACCCTGAATATCACCTACCAGTAAACCGGGAGAAGCGCATGACCCTTTTCAAGCCCCTGATGGCGGCCGGGCTGGCGTTGCTGCTGCCTGCCGCCGCCCTGGCCGACAGCGCCAGCATCAACGTGACCGGGCGGATACTCTCTTCCGCCTGCCAGCCGGAGGTCAATCCGCTGAACGTGCCGCTCGGCACCCTGTCGCAAAGCGCCCTGGCAGGCAAGGGCAGCACCGCCTCGGCCACCCGCTTTACCCTGCGGCTGAAAAACTGCCCGGCGGAAATCAGCCAGGTGCAGGTGCGGTTTGACGGCAACGCCGTCAGCGGTGACACCGGCGTATTGGCGCTGACGGCGGGCAGCGGCGTTGCCGGCGGCGTCGGCATTCAATTGCAGGATGCCAATGCCGCCGTGCTGCGGTTTGGGCAGCCCTCGGCGGCCATGGCGATCCAGGGCGGTGCCGGCAGCGTCTCATCACTGGCCTTCACCGCCCGTTATATCGCCATCAGCGACACCGTAAGCGCCGGCAGCGCCAATGCCAGTGCCACCTTCACCATTTTGTACAGCAATTAACGCAGTCATTGCCTGCAGGAGACGCCCATGCCGTTAACCGATATCGTTCCAAGGTCCCCCGTATTGTTGCCCCCGCATCTGGCAGAGAAATTAACGCCGAACGAGCATCTGGTGCTGCAGGCCCTGCTCAACGGGCAGGACCTGACTACCATTGCCCAACGGCGTAACCGCAATATCCGCACCGTCAGCAACCACAAGCAACGGGCGATGGAAAAACTGGGCCTGAACAACAACGCCATGCTGTACGCGCTGGCCGCCCTGCTGAGTCCGCCCTTGCCGCAGGCCTCCCCTCAGCAAATGCAGTCGCTCTCGCCGCGGGAGCATCGGGTGCTGGCGGGCCTGCTGCAGGGTAAAACGGTGGGCGCGATTGCCCGCGAGCAGCATAAAAGCATCAAAACCATCAGCCTGCAGAAACAACGGCTGATGGAGAAACTGAGGTTATGCAGTGCGGTAGACTTGTTCAGGTCTGCGCCCGGACAGGCGCAGACGCTGTTGGCCAACTGGAGCGCGTGGCCGGATAAACCAGGGCAGCAACAATCAGCAGTATGACGAAACGAGGTAAGCCAGAGCCAGAACCCGAACTACTGGCACGCCAGACGCGAAGAGAAAAACCAAAGGTCACCCGATGGTCGATCTCAATATTCATCTCAACCCAGGAACATCTTGCGCAGGTAGTGCGGCACCGCGTCATCGACGTTGGAGCCGATCACTTCCAGCTCTGGCAGCTTGTCTTTCAGCCGCTGGTGCGCGTCGCGCATGATGCAGCCCTTGCCGGCCATCGACAGCATTTCCAGGTCATTCATACCGTCGCCGAAGGCAATGCACTCTTTCAGCGTATAGCCGATGATCTTGGCCACTTCCTCCAGCGCATGGCCTTTTGACACGCCACCCGCCATGACTTCCAGGCAGGTTGGGAACGAGAAGCTGACGTTAACCCGATCGCCCCAACGCGCATTGATGGCATCTTCCAGCGGCAACAGCTTTTCATGATCGTCACAGGTGAAGTACACCTTGCAGACGCCATCGGTTTCCAGCAGGCCCGGCTCGAACAGTTGATACTGGAAGACGGACTCCTGAAAGAACTCTTTCTGCTCCGGACTTTCGCGGTTAATGAACCAGTCGTCATTACGATAAACGTTAGTGGTAATGTCCGGATCGTTATGCAGCATACCGTAGAGATCGCGGGCAATGTCTTCGGCCAGGTTATGGCTGAAAATCAGCTCGCCGTCGGTGTTGTGCACGCGGGCGCCGTTGGAGGTGATCATAAAGGCGCTGATCTCGAGGTTATCGCGGATCTGCGCAACGTCGATATGATGACGGCCGGTAGCAAAGACAAAATGTACGCCACGCTGGGTCAGCAGCTTCAGTGTCTCTTTGGCGTAAGGGGACAGAGTGTGGTCGGGTGACAGCAGCGTGCCATCTAAATCGGAAGCGACGACGTGATACATAGCGGTAATTTCTAACCTCTAATGGTGTGGTCGGCGGTTGGGGTACCACCTAAGTGATGAGCAAAAAAACGCAGGATTGCGCTCAATGCTTCGGCGCGCATCGCGTCCCGCTCAAACAGGATCTCATGCCGTGCGCCTTCGATAACCTGCGGTTTTCCCCCTTCACAGGGATGGCCCGCGTCTGACAATGCCTGACAAAAAGCCTGATGAGAACGGTTGTCGACCACCCGATCCTCACCGGCCTGCAATAATAATAGCGGCGTGGTGATTTTAGCCGCCTGGGCGATGATTTCTCGTCCCGCCTGCAGGCTTTCCCGTACCCAGTGGTAGGTTGGCCCCCCCACCTGCAACTCGGGGTAATCGGCGTAATAACGTAAACAGCGACGATAGCGCTCACGGCTGTGGGTCAACACGTTGACCACATAGGGTAGCGGTCGCCACTGGCCGGTGCCTATCGCATAGTAATCGCGCACCTTCGGGTGTTTCTCCGTCCAGTTCAGAATGCGGTTGGCCATCCAACCCGGCATCGGCAAATAAATACCGAACATCGGTGCACAAAACGCAGCAGCGTCAAATGCCTGTGGCTGGCGGGCCAGAAACTGCGCCAGGATCGCACCGCCCATCGAGTGGGCCAAGGCAAAGTGCTGCCGGTAACCCAGTGGCACCACTTCCTGCTGATAAAACTGGGCGAAGTCATCAACGTAATCGGCAAAGTTTATCACATGACCACGGTGCATATCAGTCAGCAAACGGCCGGAACGGCCCTGCCCGCGGTGATCCAAAATCATCACGTCATAGCCGCAATGGAACAGATCGTAGGCAACCTCGGGATATTTAATATAACTTTCGATACGACCGGGGCTTACCACCACCACCCGCTGATGGCGAGAGGAACTGAAACGCACAAAACGGATGGGTACGCCGCCGACGCCGCCGAACTCGCCTTCCTCGCGCTGCCGCCAAAAGTCCAGCAGCGGTCCCGTGGCGAAAGCAGCAAACTGCTTTTCACGCGTTAACCAGTCATCAGTGCTGAGAGTAAACGACGTCATCAAATGCTTTTCCCTGAGCCGCCAGCGGCAAAAATGTGACCTCTGGCACAAGAAATAATACTAGCGTATTGTGATTCAATTCTTACAAAAACCGAACCATTTTGGCACATATTGGCCATTGGCGCTTTCAGGGAGTACCTCAATGACCTTGGACTGGTGGTTAACCTACCTGCTGACAACTCTTATCCTCAGCCTGTCGCCCGGTTCAGGAGCCATTAACACCATGAGTACCGGTATCAGCCACGGTTATCGTGGCGCAGCGGCGTCTATTGCTGGCCTGCAGGTCGGGCTGAGCCTGCATATCGTACTGGTGGGTATTGGTTTGGGTGCGCTGGTGTCGCAGTCACTGTTGGCGTTTGAAATGCTGAAGTGGTTCGGCGCCGCCTATCTGGTCTGGCTTGGTATTCAACAATGGCGCGCTGCAGGTTCGCTGGACTTGCATACGCTGGCAGGCACTATGCCGCGTCGCCGTCTGTTCCGCCGTGCCGTGCTGGTGAATTTGACCAACCCGAAAAGCATCGTGTTTCTGGCCGCACTGTTCCCACAGTTTATTTTGCCTAACCAACCGCAGGCCGAGCAGTACCTGGTGCTCGGTATCACCACCGTGGTAGTAGATATTTTTGTCATGATTGGCTACGCCACGCTGGCCACCCGCATTGCCGGCTGGCTGAAAACACCACGCCAGATGCAGTTGTTGAACCGTATTTTCGGTTCACTGTTTATTCTGGTGGCCGGGCTGCTGGCTACGGCCAGAAAGGCATAATGCAAAAGGGCCGAACATGGCAGTTCGGCCCTCAAAATCTGTGCGGCAGTGTTTAGCGGGTAAAGATCAGGTGTAAACCAAAACCGGTAAACAGCACGCCCGCCAGTCCGTCTATCCACTTGGCCAGCCGTTGATAACCCCGGCGCATGGTCGGCAATGCAAACACCACCGCCACCAGGCTGAACCAGACAAAAGTCTCGGCGATGATCAGCAAGAACAAGCCCCAGCGTGCACCGGCCCCGACGTCGTCACCCACAAACAGTGAAAACACGCTGCCGAAATAGATAACCGCCTTCGGGTTGGACAGGTTGGTCAGAAAACCGCGGATAAAGCTGCGCCCCGGCTTCGGCAAGGCCACTTTCATCTCCGCCGCAGGCACCGACTGGGCATTTTGAGAACGGGCGGAGCGCAACAGTTGCCAGCCCATCCAGCACAGGTAAATCCCACCGCCAACCATGATAATTTGGTGCAGCCAGGCCATTTTTTGCAGGATCAGATGCAGGCCCATCAAGGCTACGCCCGCCCACACCACGATACCCAGTGAAATACCCAGCACGCCCATCATCGCCTCACGACGCGAGCGGCTGGCGGCGGTTTGCGAAACAAAAAAGAAGTCCGGCCCCGGGCTCATCAGCGCAATCAGGTGCACCAGCGCCACGGTCAGAAACAGCATCAGCATGATTTATTGCCCTTAATCTTCGTCATTATCGAGGTGATCGCGGATCATCGCCATAAACGGCGCGCCAAAACGCTCCAGCTTGCGCTGACCGACACCGTTAACGCTTAACAGGTCGCCGGCCTTGATAGGCATCTGCTCCGCCATTTCCAACAAGGTGGCATCGTTAAACACCACATAAGGCGGGATATTTTCTTCGTCGGCAATCGATTTTCGCAACTTGCGCAATTTGGCAAACAGTTTGCGATCGTAATTGCCGCCGTAGGACTTTTGGTTACTGCTGCTGCGGGCCTTCAGGCTCTGGATGCGCGGTACCGCCAATTGCAGTTCCAGCTCACCCCGCAGCACCGGGCGCGCGGCCTCGGTCAGTTGCAGCGCCGAGTGCATGGCAATGTTCTGGGTGATAAAGCCCAGGTGGATCAACTGACGCAGCACGCTGGTCCAGTGTTCGGTGGTCTGCTCGCGGCCAATGCCGTACACCGGCAGTTTCTCATGTCCGTATTCGCGGATACGCTGGTTATTGGAACCGCGCAGCACCTCGACAATGTATCCCAGCCCGAAACGCTGGCCGACGCGATACACACAGGACAACGCCTTGCGCGCATCTTCCAGCCCATCGTAACGCTTGGGAGGATCCAGGCAGATATCGCAGTTGCCGCAGTTCTGGTGTTTACCTTCGCCAAAATAGTTGAGCAGCACCAACCGGCGGCAGGTTTGCGCTTCGGCAAAAGCCCCCATGGCGTTTAACTTGTGGCGCTCGATATCCAGTTGCTGCCCGGCGGGCTTTTCCTCCAGACAGCGGCGCAGCCAGGCCATATCGGCCGGGTCATACAGCAGGATCGCCTCGGCCGGTAAGCCGTCACGCCCGGCACGGCCGGTTTCCTGATAATAAGATTCGATATTGCGCGGAATATCAAAGTGCACCACAAAGCGCACGTTGGGTTTGTTAATGCCCATGCCAAAGGCGACGGTGGCGACCACTACCTGCAAATCGTCGCGCTGGAACGCTTCCTGCACCTGCGCGCGGCGGTCGTTGTCCAACCCGGCATGATAGGCTCCCACGCTCAGCCCACGGCTTTGCAGGCGGGCAGTGGTGTCTTCGACCTTGGCGCGGCTGTTGCAGTAAATGATGCCGCTTTTGCCACGTTGGTCCTGCACAAACCGCCACAATTGGTCGAGCGGCTTGAATTTCTCCACCAGCGTATAGCGGATGTTTGGCCGGTCAAAACTGCTGACCTGCACCAGCGGATCCTGCAATGCCAGCAGGCGGACTATGTCACCACGGGTCGATTCATCAGCGGTCGCGGTCAACGCAATCACCGGCATATCAGGGAAGCGTTGCTTCAACAGCCCCAATGCACGGTATTCAGGCCGGAAATCATGGCCCCACTGCGAAATACAGTGCGCTTCGTCCACCGCCAACAAGGCAGGTGGGTTGCCGCCGAGCTGATCGAGGAAACTGTCCATCATCAGCCGCTCGGGGGCGATATACAGCATTTTGATCTGGCCGCTGCGGCAACCCGCCATCACCTCGAGCTGCTGCTCACGCGTTTGCGTTGAGTTATAGCAGGCAGCGGCGACGCCATAGGCCAGCAGTTGATCGACCTGATCTTTCATCAATGAGATCAACGGGGAAACCACTAACGTCAGGCCATCCATCACCAGCGCCGGGATTTGATAGCACAACGATTTACCGCCGCCGGTCGGCATAACAACCAGGCAATCCTGCCCGCCGATCGCCGTGTTGATAATCGTTTGTTGACCCGGTCGGAATTGCTGATAGCCGAAGGTATCGCGTAATACCTGCTCTGCCAGCAACTCTTTGTTTATCACTGCTGCGGTTGACACACACTTCCCCATTTTTTGCTGCGTAGCGACGCCTGTATGACGGCCGGATTACATAATATCGTTAAGCATGACACCAACGCCAACCCGTGTCTGCCGGAAGTTGTAATCAATCAAGGATTCGCCGTAACCGCTGAACACCTGAGTGTAGAAACGCACGTGCTTGCTGATCGGGTAGCTCCAGCCTAATTCCGCGCCGCCATAACCGCTGTTCCAGTTGTAATGGCTGTCGACACTGAACACGCTGTCACCCCAGGCATAGCCCACTTTCAGACGGTAATAGCCCATGTATTTGGTGATGTCCGGGTTATCGTCACTGCTGTCGCTTTCCGAAAAGCGGAACCAGGGCTTGAGATCCACCTGCCAGTTGCCGTTTTGTGCCATAAAGCGCGCATAACCCCGGTTCCAGCTGCGTGAAGTGGGATCAGAACGGCCGTTGGACTGGTGATTCAAGCCCACTTCAACGTCACGCAGCGTCCAGCCGGCGAAACTATAATCGGTCGCCCACCCCAGGAACACCTGCGGTTCGTAGTTGGTCTCACGGAACGGGGATGACTCACTGTGGTTAGAAAGCTGCCACCAGGAGCGCTGAGTATAAGAGGCGCCCAGCACCGAGTTATCACCGGCAATGCCACGCCACAGTGGGAACGCCAGGCTGAGTTGGAATTTGACCTCGTCCTTGCGGGCATTATCGGCCCAGTTATAGGACTGGATGGCCTCTTTGTTGATATTGCTGGTATCGGTATACAGCACATAGTTGGTGTCATACGGATACAGCGTGAATGGGTTGTCGTGATCCTGCAGCATGTTGGCAATAATGCTGCCGCGCACCGCCGGTTTATCATGAATTTGCTGCTCTTTGGCCTCTTCCGCCTGAGCCAGCGGAGCCGCCGCCAGCGTGGCCAAAATGAACCCTGACAAAATGCGCATAACGTTCCTCACCCCAACAAAATTGACAAATTCTGAAATAAAAACAGGCCATTTTACACACAAAGAGAGTTTTACAGCAGTGCGGCGTGTATTTATTGGATTAGTCTGGAAAGCAACAAAATATAGGCATAATATCAACAAACGGTTAACCTGGACTGACCAGTTAGCTTCCCCCTACTACACAGAAAAGAATGGGTATTTATGTCTACCACACCACTGACACTTGAAGCCGCCCGCCAGAAAATTGGCGAGATCTTTGTTTATCACATGCCGTTTAACCGCGAGCTGGGCCTGGAACTGCGCCGCTTTGACGACGACTATGTGGAGCTGAGTTTTACCAACCAACCCAAGCTGGTGGGTAATGCCGCCCAGAAAATTCTGCACGGCGGCGTGATCGCCTCGGTGCTGGACGTCGCCGCCGGGCTGGCGTGCGCCGGCAGCGTGTTAATGCGTCTGGATCCGTTGATCGAAGAAGAAATCGCTACTCGTCTTTCCCGCATGGGAACCATAGATTTGCGCGTTGATTATCTGCGCCCTGGCCGTGGCGAGCATTTCGTCGCCGCCGCCAGCGTATTGCGCAGCGGCAATAAAGTCGCGGTCGCCCGCGTCGAACTGCATAATCACGATGGCCTGCATATCGCCAGCGCTACTGCCACCTACCTGGTCGGGTGATTGTGCACGGTGAGTGTCTTAAGTACACTCACCGCATCTCCGTTTTACCCATCTGAGTAACGTCATGGACGCACAGCAAACACGGCAGGGCATCTTCTTTGCTCTGGCCGCCTATTTTATTTGGGGCATCGCCCCGGCTTATTTCAAGCTGATCCAACAGGTGCCTGCCGATGAGATCCTCACCCATCGGGTGATTTGGTCGTTCTTCTTTATGCTGGCGCTGATCACTCTCGGACGTAACTGGTCACAGGTGCGGGCCGCCTGCCACGACCGTAAACGGCTGTTGCTGCTGGCGGTGACCGCGTTGCTGATCGGTGGCAACTGGCTGCTGTTTATCTGGGCGGTGAATAACCACCATATGCTGGAAGCCAGTCTGGGCTATTTCATTAATCCGCTGGTGAATGTGCTGCTGGGGATGTTGTTCCTGGGCGAACGCTTCCGTCGGATGCAGTGGTTGGCGGTGGCACTGGCTTTTGCCGGCGTCCTGATCCAGCTATGGCAGTTCGGTTCACTGCCGATTATCGGTCTGGGGCTGGCGTTCAGTTTTGCCTTCTACGGCCTGCTGCGCAAGAAGATCGCCATCGACGCGCAGACCGGCATGCTGATTGAAACCCTGTGGTTACTGCCGGTAGCGGCGGCGTACCTGTTCCTGTTCGCCGACAGCCCAACCAGCCATCTGGGCGCCAATCCGTGGTCGCTGAACCTGCTGCTGGTCGCGGCCGGCATCGTCACCACCATACCGCTGCTGTTCTTTACCGCCGCGGCGACCCGCCTGCGCCTGTCGACACTCGGCTTTTTCCAGTACCTCGGCCCGACGCTGATGTTCCTGCTGGCCGTCACTTTTTACGGAGAGACCATCGGCCAGGATAAACTGGTGACCTTCGGCTTTATCTGGGCGGCGCTGCTGCTGTTTATCCTCGACGCGCTTTACACTCAACGCAAATTACGTTGACGCAGGCGAGGCCCGATTGGAAATGAAGCGGGCCATCGCCGGGCCGGTCAGCAGAATGGTGAACAACCGCAGCGTCTGCATCGCCATCACAAAGGACATATCCACCCGGCTGCCCGCCGCAATGATCGCCACGGTGTCCAGCCCGCCCGGGCTGGTTGCCAGATAGGCGGTCATCAGATCCACCGGCAGGAAGCGGGTCAGCATCCACGCCAGCAGCCCGCAAAACAGCATTAGCGCCGCTATCGACGCCACCATCTGCGGCAAGGTACGCAACGCCAGCAAAAATATCGGCCGGGTAAAACGTAGCCCTACGCTCCAGCCAATCAGGGTATAAGCCAGCGCCAGCAACCATTCCGGCACCTGCAACGCCATCGCGCCGCTGGAGTGCAGCGCGGCGCCGATAATCATCGGTAAAAGCAACGCACCGGAAGGGATCCGCAGCCGGGGGCCCAGCCAGGCGCCGGCAACGGCGATACCCAGCGTCGCGAGAAAACGCCAATCCAGCGGGGGGAACCATTCCAGCGCGGCGCTGCCGTGGCCCGCCTCATCCCCCAGCCCAATCCGCGCCACCATGGCCGCCGCCGTGGCGACAAACAGCACCCGCAGGTACTGCATGAATGCCACTAACCGGACATCTGCACCGAAATCCCCCGCCATCGCCACCATCGCCGAAGCGCCGCCGGGCGATGATCCCCAGGCACCGGTCGGCCCCGGCAGTCCGCTGAAACGCACCAGACACCAGCCGGAAACGCCGCTGGCCGCCAGCGTGGCAAAGAGTACCAGCAGCACCAGTGGCCAGTCGTCGAGTAACGGCGTGAGGATAGCGGGGGAAAGACTTTGCGCGATCATGCAGCCCAGCACCGCTTGGGCGACGATAAACAGGCGCGTGGGAATGCGCACCGTGGCACCCAACAGCCCCATCGCCACGCCGACGATCATCGGCCCCAGCAACAGCGCCGCGGGAATATGAAATGTTTGCAGGCCAAACCCCAGCGCCAGCGAAGCCAGCAGCAGGAGCAGCCATTGAGACCAGCGGGGCAACTTCTCCATCAAACTCACGCCTTACGGGCAGATGAGACGAGGCGTCATTGTACCCCTATTTAGCAGGCTAAGCGTTGAGGTAACGCAGAAATAACGGACGATCGGGTCGCCCGCCGGCTTACAGCCAGTTCTTGCGCTTGAAGTACAGGTAAGGAGCCAGCCCCGCGAGGATCATCAGGCTGATGGCACCCGGATAACCGAACGACCACTTCAGCTCCGGCATGAACTCAAAGTTCATCCCGTAGCTGGAAGCCACCAGCGTCGGCGGCAGGAACACCACCGAGACCACCGAGAAAATCTTGATGATGCGGTTCTGCTCGATATTGATAAAGCCCATAGCCGCTTGCATCAGGAAGTTCACCTTCTGGAACAGCGATTCGTTATGCGGCAACAGGGATTCGATGTCGCGCAGCACTTCACGCGCCTGTTCCAACTGGCCGGTCGGCAGGCGCGCCTTGCGCACCAGGAAGTTAAGCGCGCGTTGGGTATCCATCAGACACAGGCGCACTTTCCAGCCGATATCTTCCAGTTCCGCCAAGGTTGACAGCGCTTCATCGTATTCGTCGCCCTGATGGCCTTCCATGATCACCCGGCTGAGCTTTTCCAGATCGCTATAGATGTTTTCGATCTCGTCCGCCAACTGCTCAATCTTGGTTTCGAACAGATCCAGCAACAGCTCATAGGCATTGCCGTCGACCATCGTCAGATTGCGGGCGCGCATGCGGTACAAACGAAACGCCGGCAGTTCGCGTTCACGCAGGGTATACAACCGGCCGTCGCGAATGGTGAAGGCCACGGTCGAGTTGCCGGCGTGATCTTCCGCATCTTCAAAATAGAAGAAGGAGTGAATATGCAGGCCATCTTCGTCTTCGAAGAAACGCGCGGAGGCTTCGATGTCGTCCAGCTCCGGGCGTGTCGCCAGGCTTTGGCCCAGCTCGTTTTGCACGCGCTCACGCTCGCCCTCTTCCGGCTCAACCAGATCAACCCACAGTGACGAGGTGAGATCATCCGAGTCATCCAACTCCAGACGGGACAGGCGACTGTTATCTAATTTAAACGCGCTTAGCATGTGCCAAAACTCCCTATCGGTGACAGGTGCAGACAACGCGTGGAAGCACAGAAACAGAGGGGTGTTGCATCACCAGCTTGTTTCAGACCATGAAGGATCTGACTCGTAGCGACGCTTTGCGGGGTCGCCGACAACCACGAAGGCCATCAGCTCAATGGGATAGCCTTAGAAGTTGTACCTGTTGTTGTCCAGGTCAGTGAGCCAGTATCTACTGGGTGTGTCCAAGGCGTATGTCCTCATTGATAATAGTGCGCGCATGTTACGCCGAGAAGAAAAAGTCTGTCAACCGGTTAGGTCCGATAATTGCGCAACAATTCATCGCTATAACCAATGGGGGAAATCAGCAAAATCGGCGATAAAGGGTAACGAAAAAGCTGCGACGATCTCTGACCACGCGCAAGAATGTTGCTAAGATTAGGCCACGATAAGCTTGCGGACTTTACCGATGAAACAAATTACCGCCCACGACCTGACCGCCATGAGTGAACAGGCCGCTAAAGTGGCACGCCTGCGCGCGCACCGTACGTTACACGAAGAGTTGAGCGACCCGGTGCAGCGACTGGCAATTGCCATGGAACCCGGCACCTATATCCGCCCCCACCGCCATCCGCAAACCTGGGAGCTGCTGACCCCGCTGCGCGGCCGTTTTGTGGTGCTGCAGTTTAACGAGGACGGCGTCGTCACCCAGCGCACCCTGCTCGGCGAAGAAACCAAAGTGCTGGAGATGCCGGCGTTTACCTGGCATGCCGTGCTGTCGGTTGATCCGGGTGGCGTGGTATTCGAAGTGAAGCAAGGGCCTTATCAGGCGCTGTCGGAAGAAGACTGCATGCCGTGGGCACCGCAGGAAGGGGCCGAAGGTACCGAAGCGGTGATGCGTTGGTATGCCACCGCGCAGATCGGCGATCGCTATACCCATACTGTTTGATGTCACCATAGGGGCGATAACTCGCCCCTGCCGGCACCGGGTTTACACCGCCTCCAGGCGGGCGTAAGCGGCCACCAGCCACTTGATGCCTTCACCCGGGAAAGCAATCTGCAACCGGCTGTGTTCGCCGCTGCCTTCCAGATTGACGATAGTCCCTTCGCCAAACTTGGGGTGGCGCACTCGCTGGCCCAGCTTGTAACCGGTGTCGTTTTCGCTGATCGGCGTGCCCATGCGGCGGTGATTCGCCGGCCGTGAGACGCTGGCGCGCAAACGCACTTCTTCCACACACTCCTCCGGCAGTTCGCCGATGAAACGTGAAGGCCGGTGATAAACCTCTTTGCCGTACAGACGCCGGGTTTCGGCATAGGTCAGCGTCAGTTTCTGCATGGCGCGCGTCAACCCAACGTAGGCCAGACGGCGCTCTTCTTCCAGCCTGCCGCCTTCGTCCAGCGACATTTGGCTCGGGAACATCCCCTCTTCCATGCCGACGATAAACACCTGCGGGAACTCCAGCCCCTTGGCCGAGTGCAGGGTCATCAACTGCACCGCGTCCTGATAGGCATCGGCCTGCCCCTCGCCCGCTTCCAGCGCAGCATGTGACAGAAACGCCTGCAGCGGCATCAGATCCTGATCTTCATCCTGATAGCTGTACTGCCGCGTTGCCGTCACCAGTTCCTCAAGGTTTTCGATACGCGCCTGGCCTTTTTCACCCTTTTCCTGCTCATACATGATGAACAGCCCCGAGTCGCGGATCACCCGGTCGGTCTGCACATGCAGCGGCATATCTGCGGTTTCGTGCGCCAGGGAATCCACCAATTCGGTAAAACGTTGCAGCGCGGACGCCGCACGCCCGGCCAGCACTTTGTCCTGCAACAGCGCACGGGTAGCCTGCCACAGCGTCAGTTGGCGATCGCGCGCCGTGCGGCGCACTTCGTCCAGCGTTCGGTCGCCAATGCCGCGCGTCGGGGTATTCACCACGCGCTCAAACGCCGCGTCGTCGTTACGGTTGGCGATCAGCCGCAAATAGGCCAGTGCATCCTTGATTTCCTGACGTTCGAAGAAGCGCTGCCCGCCATAAATGCGGTACGGCATGGCGGTTTGCAACAGCGCCTCTTCCAGCACGCGCGACTGGGCATTGCTGCGGTAGAGTATCGCGCAGTCATTCAGCGCACCGCCGTTTTCCTGCCAGGTTTTGATGCGGCCGACGACAAAGCGCGACTCGTCGAGCTCGTTGAACGCGCAATAGATGGAGATGGGTTCGCCTTCGGCCCCCTCGGTCCACAGGTTTTTGCCCATGCGTCCGCCGTTGTTGGCGATCAGGGTATTGGCGGCCTTCAGAATATTGCTGGTCGAACGGTAGTTCTGTTCCAGGCGCACGGTTTGCGCGCCGGGGAAATCCTTCAGGAAACGCTGGATGTTTTCCACCTGAGCGCCGCGCCAGCCGTAAATTGACTGGTCGTCATCGCCGACGATCATCACGTTGCTGTTATTGCCGGACAGCAGGCGGATCCAGGCGTACTGGATGCTGTTGGTATCCTGGAACTCGTCCACCAATACGTTGGTGAAGCGCTCGCGGTAGTGATTGAGGATATGCGGCTTGTTCAGCCACAGCTCATGGGCGCGCAGCAACAGTTCGGCAAAGTCCACCAACCCGGCGCGGTCGCAGGCTTCCTGATAGGCCTGGTAGATACGCAACCAGGTCGCTTCCACCGGGTTGTTGTAGGTTTCAACGTGCTGCGGGCGCAGGCCCTCATCTTTTTTGCCGTTGATGTACCACATTGCCTGACGCGGCGGCCATTGCTTCTCGTCGATATTCAACGCTTTGACGATACGCTTGAGCAGGCGGAACTGGTCGTCGCTGTCAAGAATTTGGAAATCCTGCGGCAGGTTGGCATCCAAATGATGAGCGCGCAGCAGCCGATGAGCCAGACCGTGGAAGGTACCAATCCACATGCCGCCCTGGCTGGTGCCAATCAGGTGTTCGATACGGTGGCGCATTTCCGCCGCCGCCTTGTTGGTGAAGGTCACCGCCATAATGGAATACGGCGAGCAGTTCTCTACCGCCAGCAGCCAGGCGATGCGATGCACCAGCACCCGGGTTTTACCGCTGCCCGCGCCGGCCAGTACCAACAGGTTGCCACGTGGCGCCGCCACGGCTTCGCGTTGTTTTTCATTCAGGCTGTCGAGCAGATCGGAAACGTCCATAGGCACCATTAATTGGTAAGGGAAAACGCGCCTGGGACGCGTTTTCCACTGGGAATTTATACAGAGTTCTGGCAGGGATTATAACAATGCTGTCAGCGATGCCAACTGCGAAATCTCAATATGTGGCAGCAGGCGGCTGTCCGCGACCTGCATCAGGTTGCGTTGGCGGTCGTTGATCCAGCAGGCCTGCAGGCCTGAGCGCAGCGCCCCGGCGACATCGGTGGTCAAATCATCGCCAATGTGCAGAATGCGTTCGGCGGGGACCCCTAACCGTTCCGCGGCCAACCGGTACATGTCCTGATAGGGTTTGGCGCGGCCATCCGGCCCGGAACGCAGCACAAACTGGAAATAACCGTCCAGCCCGCACAGCGCCGGATCGGCATTGCCGTTGGTGATCGCCACCAGCGGGAAACGCTCCCCCAGCGCTTTCAACGTGGCGTGAGTCGCCTCCGGCACCTCGATGCGGCTGCGCCACAGCGCAAAGTTCTGCATCGCCGCGTCGGCGCCGAGGGCAGCCTCGGCATCCCGCAGCCCCTGGCGGCTCAGCGCCAGATGAATGGCGCGCCAGCGCCACTGGGTGACGTCGTGATAAATCTCCGGATCCTGCTCGCGCAGCTCCTGGCGCAGGCGGTGAAAATCCGCCGACTGAAAGTGATTCAATCCCGGATGATAATTTTGCAGAAAGGCAACCGACTGCAGCTCGGTCTGCCTGATCACCGGGCGGTTGTCGTACAGCGTGTCGTCCAGATCGAAGGTCAGCGCCGCCAGCGGGCGCAGCGGACGATAAAAATGCATCAGGATTTCCCCCGTTTGGCGCGCGGATGCGCAGCATCGTACACGTTCGCCAGATGTTGAAAGTCGAGGTGGGTATAGATTTGGGTGGTGGTGAGATTGGCGTGGCCGAGCAGTTCCTGCACAGCACGCAGATCGCCGCTCGACTCCAGCATATGGGTCGCAAACGAGTGGCGCAGCTTGTGCGGATGAATATGGCTGTTGACGCCCTGCTTGACGCCCCACTCGGCAAAACGCTTTTGCACGTTGCGGGTCGAGATGCGTTTTCCCTGATTGGACAGGAACATCGCGTCGTCTGCCGGGCCGAACAGGTCACGCATCGCCAACCAGTGCTCCAGCCAGGTAACGGCGGTGCGGCCAATCGGCAGTTTGCGTTCTTTGCTGCCCTTGCCCAACACCCAGATATCACCGGCGGCCAGATCGACATGGCGGCAATCCAGCCCCACCAGCTCCGACAGACGCAACCCGGCGCCGTACATCACCTCCAGCATGGCGCGATCGCGCACCGCCAGCGGATCGTTAAGATCGATATTCAACAGCTGGTTTATTTCATCGACATCGATATTTTTCGGCAGATGACGACCGCTGCGTGGCGTTCGGATACCTTTGGCGGGATTGGCGATCAACGCGCCCTGGCTAACCTGCCAGTCGAGAAAACTGCGCAACGCCGACAAGCGCAGCGCAAGGCTGGAAGACTGCAGGCCCGCACGTTTACTGCGTGCCGCCAGCATGCGGACTTTGGCGGCGTCCAGCGCCGGCCATTCGGTCACGCCCATCTCCTGCGCCAGCGCCATCAGCGCCTGCAGTTGGCGAGAATAGCTGAGCTGAGTGAGCGGGCTGAGCTGACGCTCAACCTTCAGATAGCGCAGGAAAGCGTCCACCGGCTGTTGCAGGCTGGCCGCTACCGGGGTCATGCTCGTTCTATCCAGCGTTCCAGCAGTTCAGGCAGCATGCGCGCCAGCTGATTGAGCATCACGGTACCCATGCCCTGCTGATAGTGTTGCGTATCGCGGCTGCTGAAAATCACCATGCCCAGTTCGCCGTCTTCACCCAACATCGACAGCGCTACCGAGCCGACCAGCTTGGCCTGCGGCAGCAGCAACAGCAGCTCAGGGCCATTGAGGCTGCCGAGGAAATGCTGTTGATCACCCAGGCGCTGAATGCGCAGCGGTTCGAACGACGAACGCGTCAGGGCAAGGTGGGTGAAATCGGAAGGCGCACCGATTTTCCAGCTTTCAGAAAACAGGCGAATATTGGCGCCGGCCAAACCGAAACCGCGCGCCCAACGCTGCAGGCGGTTGAGCATATCCTGCAGGCTGTCGGCGGTGGCCAGATTGGCCTGCAAATGCAGCAGGCTGGCAAACAGCGTTTCGTTGGCGCTGGCCTGCTCCATCAGCAGGGTGATTTCTTCTTCCAGCCGGTTGATATGGTTGCGCTGGCGGGCCAGATGCCACTCGACCAGCGACACGGTACCGCGAACGGGATGGGGAACGCGCATCTGTTCCACCAACCGCGCATTGCGGATAAAGAAGTCCGGGTTTTGCAGCAGAAACTGCATCACGGTGTCGTCGTCAAGCTCAATGCCTGCGACAGCCTGGTCCTCAACACTCTTCATAGATGAATAAATCCGTCATATACATGGGTTGCCGGGCCGGTCATAAACAGCGGGCTGCCCGGTCCTTTCCAGCGAATATGCAGGCTGCCGCCCGGCAGTTCTACATGCACCTCTTCTGACAGCAATTCCTGTTGGATCCCCACTGCCACTGCCGCACAGGCGCCGCTTCCACAGGCCTGGGTTTCGCCGGCACCGCGCTCATACACGCGCAATTTGATGTGCTCACGGCTGACAATTTGCATAAAACCAATGTTGGCCCGTTCAGGGAAGCGCTCATGCCCTTCCAGCACCGGCCCGAGCAATTCCACCTTGGCGGTTTTTACATCATCCACCTGTAAAACACAATGCGGGTTGCCCATCGACACCACGCCGCACAGCACCGTATGTTCCGCCGCGCGCATGATGTAAGTCTTTTCTTCTTTGGTCGCGCGAAAGGGCACCGTCTGCGGATCAAAGTTCGGCTCGCCCATGTTCACACACACCAAATCGTCATCGGTGACACTCAGCACCATACGTCCGGTCTGGGTGCTCACGCGAATATCGCGCTTGTTGGTCAGCCCTTTCAGCCGCACAAAGCGGGCAAAACAGCGAGCGCCGTTGCCACACTGCGCCACTTCACTGCCGTCGGCGTTAAAAATGCGGTAGTGGAAATCCAGTTCCGGATCGTAAGGCGGTTCTACCACCAGCAGCTGGTCAAAGCCAACGCCCAGGTGCCGATCGGCCAAACGGCGGATCAGCTCGGATGAAAAATAGACATTCTGTGTAACGGCATCGACCACCATAAAGTCGTTGCCCAGACCGTGCATTTTGGAGAACTGCATATCATACTCCGCTATCCGTCTTGGGTTTGCGGTGACTCACGCCGCCGCAAACAAGGTGTTACTGGTCGCTCATCGACGGTTTTTGCTGAGAGCCAGAAAGTTCCTGCTGATTTTTCTGTACCTGATCGCCGGTCTGAACCTGGGTAGCCGGTTTCTTAGTGCTGGCCGGATCGGCTGGCGGGAAGTACAGCGGGCCCTTCAGGCCGCAGCCGGAGAGCCCGGCAAGCAGAACTGCCATCAGCGCATAGCGTAGTTGTTTTTTCATTTGCATTAATGCCTGTAATTCATGCGTCCAAGGTCTCTATAATCGCAGGTGGATCATGAAAAGCAATAGGAATTGAATATGAACGACAGTGAGTTTCACCAGTTGGCTGACCAACTGATGCTGAATATTGAAGAGACCCTGGACGATTTTGACGGCGATGCGGACATCGATTACGAAACTAACGGCGGCGTAATGACGTTAAGCTTCGAAAATGGCACCAAGATTGTGATCAACCGCCAGGAACCGCTGCATCAGGTATGGCTGGCAACCAAAACCGGCGGCTATCACTTTAACTACCGGGACGGCGCCTGGTTCTGCGATCGCAGCGATCGCGGATTCTACCCGTTGCTCAGCGAAGCGGCCAGCGCACAGGCCGGCGAAGACGTGCATTTTTCCTGATAAGCCGCTGATTCCGTGGGGCCTGCCCTACGGAATCAATGCAACTGGAATTGTTGTTTCAGCGGCTGAGCGGCGCCATCGGCCAGGGTAACGCACAGGCTCGACAGGACATTGCTGCGGAACGGGATCACCTGGGTACGACCATCCAGCTGAACTATCTGGTAGAACTGCGGCAGGTTGAAGTTGATAAAGCTGGAACCGTAAGTGAAGCGATCGTGTGAAGAAGAATAGAAACGGCTCACGTCACGCACCAACTCCTCTTTACTGCCTTCACAATGGTGGTAAACCTCCACCCGGTTAGACTCATCCAGAATATAGATGTTAAAGCCTTTATCGTCCGACGTGTCTTCGAAGAAGAACTGAATGATCCCCTCACTGGCGAAACCATCCACTACAGGCGGCAAGTGCACCTGATCGGTTTCCACTTTGATCGACAGGCCGTGCAATTTGTTGTTGGAAATGGCGCCGTAGAATTCCACCGCGTTCTCCAGCTTTTGCACCGATACGCTCAGGCGCTCAAAGAACAGGCCCCAGGTTTGGCCGGCGACGCGCACCGCTTTGAAACGGCCCGGTTCCAGACGGGTGCTGGACAAACGCAGCTCTATGCATTCCGACACCAGTTGCTGTATGCGGGTACGGATAAGACCGCGCAGGTGCTGGCTGTAGCAGAACACTTCTACCGATTCCGGTGGCGCGGCGTCCTGATGCATTTTACCGAGAATGGTCTTCAGCGCTTCCAGCACCGATTGCTCGCCGCTGAAATGCAGGGTACGCACTTCGTTCCATGAGTTGCGGTACAGCAGATCGATACTGCCCACCAGGCACTGCTGCTGCTGGCCGAAACTGAACACGTCGAGCTTGCGGAAATCGAAATGCACCACCTGATTGCGGAAGGCGGCGGTCGGATCGTTTTCCAGATTGACGATAATCGCCAGATGGCGGATTTCACACGGGCTGTACAAGGCTTTTGGCGTCGGCGCCGCCAGGCGCAGCGGGAAATGGTGCGACACATCCGCCACCAGCTCCTGCAGTTTGGCCGTATCGCACAGGTTGCCGCTCTTGATGTGCAGGCGGGTCTGCGGCGTCAGCAGGCCGTTGAAATAGGCCCAGGCCACCAGCTTGTTCAGGTAGCGGTTATATTCCAGCGGTTGGTGGCTGACGATGGAATCCATCGCCGGCGCCTGATTGTACAGATACCAACCGGTACGGTTGGCGCGGCCAATCGGCACATGAATAAAGGTTAAGTCGTTTTCCGACAGGTCCGGTGAGATCTGCGGATTCACCAGCGTTACCTTGCCGGGCAGGGCTTCAAACGCCGCATACAGCTTGCGGGTGAGCACCCCGATATCCTGCGGGCTGGCGCTGACGCTGAGGTTGTTACGCCGCGCGAAGCGGATCAGGTTGCGATAACTCTGCATCATCGCATCCAGCAGCTCGTTGTGCGCTTCACGCACCCGTTCGATCTTCCAGTTGGCGCGGTTATCCAGGATTGCCAGGCGCTCTTCGTCCCAGCCCCATTCGCTGACCAACTGGCTAAGGATTTCGCGACGCCAGCCGACGCAGGCGTTAGCGCGCGACAGTTTTTCGCAGACTTTCAGATAGAAACAACGGCGGACGAGATCGAGGCGAGTGGTGTCGTTGATTTGGTTCAGATAATGCGTAACGCGTTCGAGCATCATGCAGTAAGAGTCGAGCCCGAAGCAGACGATCTCGCCTTCATGCAGACGGTGTTTAATGTCCATCGCCAGCAGTTGGGTATTCGGGTATTCCCAGGAATAGGCTTCCAACAGCAAGGTCTTCAGCACGGCCTTGTAAGGCGAATCGATGCTTTTGTACAACTGCCACAGGCTGGCGCCAAAATATTCTTCCGCCGACAGCGTGCTCAGGCCGCCGAGATCCAGCCATTCGTTCGGCGTCAACGCGCCTTGCGAATACAGCGACAGCACATACTCATCGTAATGCGCTTCTTCTTCGCCCGGCACCATGTTCCACAAAATACGTTTGCCGGCCAGGCGCACCGCGGTGCGGTAAAACTCATCCAGCAACAGGATATGTTGGGTAGAGCCGCAGTTCTCGCCACCCAGGCTGCCGCTTTCGTTATGGCGGAAGCGGTTTTCATCGATCAGGAAGAAGCTGACTTCCACCCCCATCGACGCCGACCATTTTTCCAGCAGGCTGCATTTTTGCTGCAGGCGGTTACGCTCTTCGTTGTCCAGCCAGGATTGGTGGCACACCCAGATGTCGAGATCCGAGCTGCAACTCTGGCCGATCGACGAGGTGCTGCCCATCGAGTAAACCCCGGTAATCGGCAGTTCACCGCTGGCCATTTTGTCAAATGGGCTGCCCCATTTGTCTTCTAAATCATTGAGGTAATCTTGTTGAGTTTCATCAGGCGTGTAGAGGCAAACGCCATGGGGAACGTTACCGTTCAGGTAACCTGGCATCAGTGGGTGGTGGTGGTGCAATAAGGTAGGCAGCAGACTGTATACCCGTTGAAACGCGGGCTTCATGGCCGCTAGGGCGCGATCGACTCGTAATTGGTTGATCGCATCCAGTCTCTGCTTCAGTGTCTCGATGTAGAGGTACAAGACGTCTCGCCTGATTATCCCGGTGTTTAGAAAAAACCCGTATTCCATAAGCGCCGTTAGTGTTGGAAGAATATTTGGCAACTTATTGTTGGAAACGTGATCAATTTAACACCTTGCTGATTGACCGTAAAGGAGGTAACGCTCCACTATTATTGTAGCGCTTCTCTAAACGATTTACCCGCAGTGTCAACTGCCCCAAAATACATCACACGTCCCGTTGATTCCGTTGTCCTTTCTTCGCCTGTGGCTTCTTGCACTGACAGTTTTCGCACTCAGTGGTAGGATGAACGGCGAATTATAAAAACGGTAACAAGCATGTTAGACAAAATTATTCGAATTGCCACCCGACAAAGCCCACTCGCGCTTTGGCAAGCACATTATGTGCAGCAGCGCCTGATGGCCAGCCACCCCGGCCTGCAGGTCGAACTGGTGCCGATGGTCACGCGAGGCGACATTATTTTGGATACGCCGCTGGCGAAAGTCGGCGGTAAAGGGCTGTTTGTTAAGGAACTTGAACTGGCGTTATTGGACGGCCGTGCGGATATCGCCGTTCACTCAATGAAAGACGTCCCGGTCGATTTCCCCGAAGGCTTGGGTTTAGTGACTATTTGCGAGCGTGACGATCCTCGCGACGCATTTGTTTCCAATCGTTTCGCATCGCTCGATCAACTGCCGCAGGGCAGCGTGGTCGGTACCTCCAGCCTGCGTCGTCAGTGCCAACTGCGTGAGCGCCGTCCGGATCTGATCGTGCGCGATCTGCGCGGCAACGTCGGTACCCGGCTGGCAAAATTGGATAACGGCGATTACGACGCCATTATTCTGGCGGTCGCCGGGCTTAAGCGCCTGGGGTTGGAACAGCGTATCCGCAGTCCATTGAGCCCGGAAGAGTGCCTGCCGGCCGTTGGCCAGGGCGCAGTGGGTATCGAATGCCGCCTCGACGACGAAACCACCCGCGCGCTGTTGGCACCGCTCAATCACGTTGCCACAGAAACCCGCGTACGCGCCGAACGTGCGATGAATACCCGGCTGGAAGGCGGTTGCCAGGTACCGATCGGCAGCTATGCCGAACTGGATGGCGACAGCCTGTGGCTGCGAGCCCTGGTGGGCTCTCCAGACGGCAGCCAAATGGTGCGCGGCGAACGCCGCGGTCCGGCAGCTCAAGCAGAGCAGATGGGCATTGAACTGGCGGAAGAACTGCTGGCGCAAGGCGCTCGTGAAATTCTGCAGGACGTTTATCAGGGGAATCCCCCTGCATGACGATTCTGGTAACCCGCCCCTCTCCTTCCGGAGAAGAACTGGTCAGCCGACTGCGTGCGCTCGGTCGGGTTGCCTATCATGCTCCGTTGATCGACTTCGCCCCCGGCGGCGATTTGCCAAAATTGCCGCAGGCGTTACAGCAGCTTAATGATGGCGATCTGGTGTTCATCCTGTCGCAGCACTCGGTGAGCTACGCCCATTCTGTGATGGGCCGCGTCGGGCTGTCATGGCCTGCCAGGCTGGCCTATTACGCTATCGGTCGTACCACGGCGCTGGCAATGCACCGCATCAGCAGCCTGCCGATAGAATACCCGCGTGAGCAGGAGATCAGCGAAACATTGCTGTTGCTGCCGGCACTGCAGAAGCTGGAAGGTAAACAAGCGCTGATCTTGCGCGGTAACGGCGGCCGTGAGCTGCTCGGCAACACACTGAGCGAGCGCGGCGCTGCGGTCAGCTATTATGAATGTTATCAACGCAGCCCGGTGCACTATGATGGCAGCGAGCAAAGCGCCCACTGGCAGCGTGCCGGTGTTGATACGCTGGTAGTCACCAGCGGTGAAATGTTACAACAGCTCTATACTTTAGTTCCTGATTACTACCGTTCATCGTGGCTGTTGCGTTGCCGCCTGGTCGTAGTGAGTGAACGCCTGGCTACCCTCGCCCAGGAATTGGGCTGGAGCACAATTCGGGTAGCTGATAACGCCGATAATGACGCGCTGATCCGCGCGCTACAATAAACCTGACTATGGGATGTGCCACTATGACGGAACAAAATACCCCATCCGCCCCGGTTGAAGAACCAACCCCAGCGGTTGAGATCTCCCAGCAGCCAGATGCTGACCGCCGCAAAGGGAAAAATACCGGTCCGGTGCTCGGCGCGATCGCCATCGTGCTGGTTATCGCTCTGGGTGCGGGCGGTTATTACCACACACATCAGCAGGCACAACGGCTCATCGCCGCCAATCAAGCTTTGCAGCAGCAGCTTGACGGGCTGAAACAGAGCCAGCAGCAAGAAAGAAACGCGTTGGAAGGTCTGTTGCAGCAACAGGGAAAAACGCTGGACGCAGCCGACCGCGAACAAGCCACTCTGGCCCGGCAGCTTAACGAACTGCAGGAAAAGGTCGCGACCATCTCCGGCAGCGATGCCAAAACCTGGCTGCTGGCACAAGCCGATTTCCTGGTGAAAATGGCCGGGCGCAAGCTGTGGAGCGATCAGGACGTGACCAGTGCGGCGACGCTGTTGAAAAGCGCCGATGCCAGCCTGGCGGACATGAACGACCCCAGCCTGCTAGAGGTTCGTCGCGCCATCACCGAAGATATCAGCACGCTGTCCACCCTGACCCAGGTCGATTTCGACGGCATCATTCTCAAGACCAATCAGCTGTCTAACCAGGTCGACAACCTGCGTCTGGCGGATAACGACAGCGACGAAGCGCCAATGGATCAGGACAGCAGCGAGCTTTCCAGTTCGATTGGCGAATGGCGGCAGAACCTGGCCAAAAGCTGGCACAACTTTATGGCCGACTTTATTACCGTCCGCCGCCGCGATAGCAATGCCGAGCCGCTGCTGGCCCCGAACCAGGACATTTACCTGCGCGAAAATATCCGTTCGCGCCTGCTGGTTGCCGCACAGGCCATCCCACGCCATCAGAACGAAGTGTATAAGCAGTCGCTGGAGACCATTTCCACTTGGGTTCGCGCCTACTTCGATACCACCGACCCGGCCACGAAAGCGTTCCTGGAAGAGTTGGATACCCTGAGCCAGCAGTCGATCACCATGGACGTGCCGGATCAGCTGAAAAGCCAGCCGCTGCTGGAAAAACTGATGCAGACCCGGGTGCGGAATCTGATGGCCCAGTCCCCTGCCGCTCATCAGGAGGGATAAGCCATGTTACGCGTGCTATTTCTGTTCCTGGTGCTGATCGCCAGCGTGGTGGTCGGGCCGATGTTGGCCGGCCATCAGGGCTATGTGCTGATTCAGACCGATAACTACAATATCGAAACCAGCGTCACCGGCCTGGTGATCATGGGTATCTTGCTGTTTGTGGTGCTGCTGGTGATCGAGTGGATCCTGCGCCGCATCTTCAGCACCAGCGCCCGCACTCGCGGCTGGTTCCTGGGCCGCAAACGCAGCCGTGCGCGTAAGCAGACCAAGGCCGCGCTGATAAAACTGGCCGAAGGTGATTACAAGCAGGTTGAAAAACTGCTGACGCGCAATGCCGATCACGCTGAACAACCGGTGGTGAACTACCTGCTGGCCGCTGAGGCCGCACAGCAACGGGGTGACGATTTCCGTACCAATCAGTACCTGGAACGCGCCGCCGAAGCCGCCGACACCGACCAGTTGCCGGTAGACATCACCCGCGTGCGCATCCAACTGGCTCAGGGCGAAAACCATGCGGCACGTCACGGTGTCGATCGCCTGCTTAACCAGGCTCCGCGTCATCCCGAAGTATTGCGACTGGCGGAAATGGCTTATCTGCGCACTGGCGCTTTTGCCTCATTGCTGGAGATCCTGCCGTCGATGAGCAAGATCAATCTGCACAGTGAGGCTGAGCTGCAGGCGCTGCAACAACAGGCCTACATTGGCCTGATGAATCAGGCGATGGCGGATGAGGGCAGCGATGGCCTGAAACGCTGGTGGAAAGATCAGAGCCGCAAAATCCGGCATGAGGTGCCGTTGCAAATCGCGATGGTGGAACACCTGATCGAATGCAATGACCATGAACTGGCGCAAGAGATCGTACTCGACAGCCTCAAACGCCAGTATGACGAACGCCTGGTGTTGCTGATCCCGCGTCTGAAGTCCGGCAACCCGCAACAGCTGGAGAAAGCGTTGCGTCAGCAGGTGAAGCAGCATGGTGCCACACCGCTGCTAAACAGCACCCTGGGCCAGTTGCTGATGAAGCACGGCGAATGGCAGGCGGCGGCCGATGCATTCCGGGAAGCGCTGAAACAGCGCCCTGACGCCTACGATTACGCTTGGTTGGCTGACGTGCTGGAGAAGCTGCACCGCTCGGATGAAGCCGCACAGATGCGTCGTGAAGGCCTGATGCTAACGTTGAAGCAGAACGGCGAATAACGCACAATGCACTGTCTTCAAGGCGCGCCCACAGGTCGCGCCTTTTTTATCTAACGTTGTTTATACCCAAGATAGTTGGAGTCACAGCAAGGCGGCAAGCTCACGAATCCCCAGGAGCTTGGTC
>RCUM01000341.1_pt1 | contig 29957 bp, 30 predicted proteins | sample 2166141 | NCBI WGS metagenome assembly RCUM01 (sample SAMN09932756, study PRJNA488358) | compost metagenome | isolation source: compost soil in crotonic acid-enriched | place: Germany: Experimental Botanical Garden
TTACCGGCACCAGGATCACCACGGTTGCCAAACTCTCAATCATTTCTAACATCGTCGTTTCCTGGTTTTAAACAGAGAACCCTCTTCCGAACCCGAGGTTTCCCCTTATTTATCTTGAGGTTATTTTTTTGGTTGGTTCCAATCTGTGATACAGATCACACCACCATTTGGCTAATGTAACTGACACAGTTGCATTACCGCAATACAAAAAAATGCTCTCTTCCGGAGGCCAGAACACGACCACCGGGCACTTGCCTTTCCCGTAGGGGCATCTTCAATGCTGCCGAACAAGGGTATGTCCGGCAACTTGGGTTAACTCAATCCTCAGCGTTATCCATCAGCATCTCAACAAATACGATTAGCATTGTATTTATTCAAAATTTAATTTTATTTAACCGGAGGCCTTCTCTCTCCATCCAATTGTTTTTGATGGGAATACATATTTTTAATTGCCACAAAAAGCAATTATTAGAAATCAACAGCAAGAATGAAGTAGTTGATGCCGTCCAGATTATGCAAAAATAATAGAAGTAGCTTATCGCCACCTCAGCAAGCATTATTAAATTCAGATATAAAACCTCAGGTTGTTAAATTTTTGTTTCAGGGAGAGACTAATGAAATTAAAAGAAAAGAAACGTTTAGGGGCTTCAGCGATCAAAATTCCTTTCGCAAATATGAATAGAATACAAGTTGTTAGCCGCCACAATCGCCAGCAAAAGCCTAAGCCAGGGATAATCACCAAACTGACATCCATGACCGTCAATCATCGGGCATCGACGTCACCGGTAAAAATGAAAAAAACGGCCATTCAATGGATGGAAAATTATGCCTGGCATGGCGTATTTATAATCAGTGGGTTATTTTGGTTGGCGGTTATGGGGTTTATTTGGTTTTTAACTTCACTGTAGAAACCGGTATGGTATTTCATCTCCAGTCCAACCAGATGAAATACCCTACGTATAAGTAACACGATTCTGTTTTATATTTACATCCATGTTTATCAGTCATGTGTAAATGTGTTGGATACATGTTGCACCGCGGTGTCCATCCGCAACATCTTGCTGCTTTGCACCAGCACCTCACCCAATGTCCCCTGACCGGAAACCATAATGTGCGGATGAACCTTCGGATTTTTCACGGTTCCGCATGATGACCGTTCCAGTCGCCGTACAAACTGGCGATTTAATCAACAAACCAGCGTATGACTGCAACGAGTTAAAATCTGGCCGCTCAAAATTAAGAATATTTACCTATTCTAATTTCCTGCGCAGGAATACATTCATCTCAACTTTTACCGGCCGATTAACCTGTGCTTTCTTTGTCGGTTAATTAGGCAATTTACCAGGAAACTCTTATGAACTTTAAACGTGCCGCAGGTGTGATGGTTGTTGTTATGGCAACTCTTTGCGTAACTGCATGTGGGAATATGTCTCACCGCGATCGCAACACCGCGATCGGTGCCGGCGTCGGTGCATTGGGAGGCGCAGTATTGACCGACGGTAGCACGCTGGGGACCTTGGGCGGCGCAGCGTTGGGCGGCATCATCGGTCACCAGACCAGTCGCTGATCCCAGCAGCAAAAAATATCAGTCTCAGATCGGTTATTATCTATTTAAAATAACCGATCTGAAATTCACACCATTCTATTACTTTTATCATCTGAGCTAAAAACTTAATATCCCCACGTCATTTCATCCCAATAAAATAAAATCCACTTATAATAGAAACACTGGCACTACCGCCACCCACTCTCGCTTTTCAACGACGCCACGACGGATGTTACTGCTGTTCTGACTCGGCCATTTTTATTTCTTGACTTACACAACCTCAGGATTATAGTTTTCAAATAAAATTTGAAACAAAGTTTCGTATTTGAAACTTTACCAAACTTAAAATAATAAACACTTAACTAAAACTTGTCTCATATATAAAACTCAGCGAGAAATTCCATTATTTCATGGCGGAATAGGCTCGTTTTTTAAAACGTCAGCTTTCATCAGGGGAAAGTCATGCGCAAAGCCTTTATCGCATTTTTACTATTTTCACCAATGAGTTACGCTAACACCCTCACCCCCGTCAGTGAGAAGCCTGCCACGAAACCTGAGGCAAAAAAGAGTAGTCCGGCATTCCCGCATCTGCATTGGCAAAATGAGGAAAATAATAAAAACATTGATATCGGTGGTGCATTACGCGCCAACTATCGTTATGAAGACTGGGGCAGCAGTAATTACCGCAACCCACCCCACTTGCGTTTTGATACCTTTCGCATCGATGCCAGTGGCAATTATAATGAAGCCTTCTTTGATTCCGGCTTTTGGTTTCAGGATCGCCGAAAATACGCCATCGACCGTGCCTATGTCGGCTATCACCTGAGCGGGAATTCTGACCTGCAGCTGGGCGCACCTTTCAAACCCTTTGGTTTGCAGCCTTATCCCCAGTTCGGCTGGTCCTACGGCATCCCGTTTTATCTCGGTTTCGGGGTCAATAACGGGCTGGGTGCCAAATACCAATTCCATGACCAGGGTTGGGCGCTGGATGCCGCCTATTTCCCCCGCATGATGCCGGCAGGCGTGCGCTATGCACCGGAAGTGGGCAATTTCGACGATCTGAAAAATACCAACTACGGTTCGCAACATTTGCAAGCTAACGAGAAGCGCGACCAGGTGAACCTGCGCCTGGCGCGTGAATTCCATCAGGGTGACTGGAACAACGAACTCGGCGCTTCGCTGGCGGTTTCCCGGCTCTATAATCATGACACCGGGGATAATGGCACCTACTGGGCGACAGGTCTGCATGCTTTGGTGAACTACGATCCGTGGCATCTGTCGTCACAAGTAATCCGTTATTCTTATGACGCCAAGGGACCTGAGGGAGCCAACAACTCGGTAATCTTAATGGGCGGTAACGGCCTGACGCCTGCCTATTTAATTCCGGCGCAGGCCACCACGGCGTCAATCAACCTGGCGCGTGATGTCGAGGTGCCCTGGGGGCCGGTGAAAAAACTGCGTTTTTATAACGACTACAGCGTGCTGTGGAAGGATAAGGACGGCGGTTCTGATTCTAAAATGAATACCCTTGGGGTGCAGATCTTTGCCCTGCCGGTGATGGTGTGGGTTGATCTGACCTGGGCGCAAAACGCCAATCCCTGGGGCGGTGCCGAAAACGCCACCGGCTGGACCAGTACTCAGTCTTCCGGCAGCAATAAATGGTATTTCCGCACTAACCTGAACATTGGCTATTACTTCTGATCCTTTTCCCCCTCCAGCGAGGGGGAAGATGGTGTTAGCCCTTAACCTGAGACACCACATTCAACGGTTGGGCGTCAGGCAAGATATTCATATGTTCCAGTACCTGAGCCATGATTTTGCCAAACACCGGGCCGGCTACCGAACCACCGAAGTGTTTGCCGGCTTTCGGGTTGTTAACCATTACCACCAGCGCTACCTGCGGATCGCTGGCCGGGGCGACACCGGCGGTGTAGTTGATGTAACCGCCGTCGTATTTGCCATTAGGCCCCATCTTCTCTGCGGTACCGGTTTTAATCGCCAACCGGTACCCCGGCACTGCGGCGCTGAGCCCGCTGCCACCCGGTAAAGCATCGCTTTCCATCATATGCACCACGGTTTTTACCGTATCCTCCGGCAGGATGCGCTGCCCCATTACCGGTGGCGTGACTTTGGTTATCGACAATGGGCGATAAACGCCGTAGGAACCGATGGTCGCATATTCACGCGCCATCTGTAGCGGCGTTACCCGCAGGCCATAGCCGAAGGAGAAGGTCGCCCGTTCGATATCCGCCCAGCGCTCACGGTGTTGCGGCAGGTAGCCGCTGCTCTCGTTACCAATCCCCAGGTCAGTCGGCAGCCCCAGGCCAAAGCTTTTGTAAACGGCCGGCAACACGGTGGCAGGCAGTGCCAGCGCGATATGTGAAACGGCGATGTCACTGGATTTTTGCAGTACCCCGGTAATGGTCAGTTTCGACCAGTGGCCCACGTCCTTGATTAAATGACCATTGACCCGGTAAGGCGTGGTATCCAGCACGGTATCCGGCCTGATTAAGTGGTGCTCCAGCCCAACCATTACCACCACGGGTTTTACCGTGGAGCCTGGTTCGAAACTGTCGCTGCTGCATACGTTGCGAATATCTTTTGACGGCGTATCCGCATAGTTGTTTGGGTTAAATGACGGGTAGCTGGCCATGCCCAGCACCTCGCCGGTGTTCACCTTCACCAGCACGGCGCAACCGGAGTCTGCCTGGTTGGCGACCACGCCGTCGCGGATCTGCGCATACAGCACGTACTGGATAAATTTGTCGATGCTCAGCGTGACGTTCGGCGGCGGCACAGGATCGACGTTCTTGATCACGCCAATCACCGCCCCGCTGCCATCCTTCTGGTATACGCGCAATCCGTTCTTGCCTTGCAGCAGGTGGTTAAAGCCCAGCTCGATGCCTTCCAGCCCCTGATTATCCTGTCCGACAATACCGATCAGCCCGGCGGCATCCTGGCTCATCGGATAAAAGCGGCTGAAGTCCTGCTCGGTGCTGACGCCGGTCAAATGCAGCTTACTGATATAGCTGGCATTATCATCTTCAACCTTACGGGCCAGATAGACAAAACGCTTATGGGCGTTGGTCTGGATCTGCTTTTGCACCTCGGTCAGCGGCATTTTCAGCACGTTGGCCAGGCTCTGCCAACGTTCATTGGTGAGGTCGGTATGGCTATCGAGAATATGTTTGGGATCCAGCACGATATCGCGTGAAGACACGCTCACGGCCAGCGCTTCACCATTGCGATCGGTGATCATCCCCCGGTTGGTCGGCAACACCTGGGTGCGGATCGAACGCTGATCCGCCTGGTCTGTCAGTTGTTGATGCTCCAACAGTTGTAAATAGCCCACTCGAAACGCCAGCAGGAAAAAGCAAACCAGTATCCCGGCGCAAATCCAGCCAAAGCGAAGGGTTGAATAATTTTTACCGCTTTTTTTTATTAATGGCGCCACTGTTAACCCTGCGTTTTTATTAAGGTTATGTAATGATTTCAGTCTAACCTGACGAAAATCTTTAGAAGATTGCAGTTTGTAAGAAAGTAAAAACAAACGCGTTTACTGTTGCACATCCGCGCTGTCGTTTAACTCCGGTTTAACTTCCTGCCCTTGTTCAGGCTGCGGGGCGTTGGCCGGGTCAAATATATGGTCGAGGATCGCCCGCGCCGTCGGCCCTGCCACCACACCGTCACCACCGCCGTTTTCCAGAATCAGCGCCATCGCCACCCGTGGATTTTTATAGGGGGCAAACAGCGTATAGAAAATATGGTCACGCAGCCGCACCGGGATCATTTTGGCGTTATAGGTCTGATTTTCTTTCAGCCCAAACACCTGCGAAGTCCCGGACTTGGCGGCAATTTGGTACGGCGCGGTGTGGAACAGCTTGTAGCCGGTACCGTTTGGCAGGTTGGCCATGCCATACATGCCGTTACGCACAATGCCCCAATACGGCGATTTGGCATCGCCAATCTGCGCAGCCTGCTTCGGCGGCAAATAGCGCGTGACCTGGTTACCCTGGCGCATGGAATACAACAGATGAGGCGTCTTCACCTTACCGTTATTGATAAGCGTAGTGAGTGCCTTCACCATCTGGATTGGCGTGGCGACCCAATAGCCCTGGCCGATGCCCACCGAGATTGTGTCCCCCTGGTACCAGGTTTTTTTATGCACCCGCTGCTTCCATTCGCGGCTTGGCAAGACACCGCGATATTCTTCGTTAAGGTCAATTCCGGTAGCCTGGCCGTAACCAAATTTGCTCAGCCAGCTATGAATGCGGTCAATGCCCATTTCATAGGCCACCTGATAGAAGAAAGTATCGGCGGACTCTTCAATCGCCTTGGTCACGTTCAGCATCCCATGGCCGCTTTTTAACCAGTCGCGATAGCGACGCTGGGTCCCCGGCAACGTCCAGGTCGGTGCGCCAAAGAAGGTGGTATTGGGGGTGATCACCCCGGCGAACAGTGCAGAGGTCGCCATGTAGGGTTTCACTGTGGATGCCGGTGGGTACAGCCCCTGAGTTACGCGGTTTATCAGCGGCAAATCGGGGTTGGCCAACAGAGATTTATAGGCGGAGTAACTGATGCCTTTCACGAAAGGATTGGGATCGTAGCTGGGGCTGGAAACCATCGCCAGAATGCCGCCGTCACGCGGGTCTTCAACCACCACCGCCGCTCGCTGCCCTTTGAGCACCGATTCGATATATTGCTGCAGTGGCAGATCGAGCGTCAGGTAAATGTTTTTGCCCGCCTGTGGCGGTTGTTCTTTCAGCAGGCGTATCACGCGGCCGTGGTTATCCACCTCCACTTCCTGATAGCCGGTGGTGCCGTGCAGTTCAGACTCGTAATAAGCCTCAATGCCCTGCTTGCCGATATTGTGGTCGGCGGCATAGTTCTCACTCAGACCGGCTTTATCCAGCCGCTTCAAGTCACTATCGTTGATTTTCGATACGTAGCCCACCACATGAGCCAGTTCGGCACCGTACGGATATTCCCGTTGCTGGTAGGTATCGATGGTTACCCCATCAAAGCGGTACTGATTGACCGCAAAGCGCGCCACCTCGGTCTCGGTCAGCCCGCTTTTCAGCGTCACCGGCTTGTAGCGACCGTTATGGTGCATATCATCGCGAAAGGCGGTGATATCTTCCGGGGTCAGATCGACAATCGGCGTCAGCTCTTGCAGCAACGCGGTCATGTTTTCGATTTTGCTGGGAATGATCTGGATTTGGTACAGCGTGATGTTACGTACCAGCGGGGTGCCATTGCGGTCGAAGATCAGCCCACGACTCGGGGCAATGGGCACCATTTTAATGTCGTTCTGATTGGAGCGAGTTTGGTAGAACCCATGCTGTTTGACCTGTAATCGATACAGGTTGGCGACCAGCACGCCAAAACAGGCAACGACCAGCACCATTGCCACGCCGGCACGGCGAATAAACAGCATTTCCTCTGCGGAATGGTCACGAATTTTATCTTTTAATAGGGCCATGCGTGGCGAGTTACCTGTCAGACGTCACAATTTCCCAAGATAAATCAGGGCAGTGAAAAGTCGGCAAGCATAGCGTTATTGGCAAGGGCTCCCCATTAAAAGGTTGCTAATGAAATGGCATAAATGTTTCAGCATGTTGGAATGTTACCAAATGCCGATTTTTCTGCCGCTCAGGGATTGAGCCGTGATTTATGCCGGGCTACAATGTGACGCAGATCACACTAATTCATTTTTGCCCGCACGGCCCCCCGCCGACTGCGGCTTTTTCCAAGGACCATGTTCGATGAGTGCCATTGCCACAGGTTTTATCATGATGCGCTGGGAGTTACTGAGCGCCGTTATGATGTTTATGTCCAGCCAGCTAAACGTCGTTTGCCGCAAGACCAGCCGCAACGGCATGGCATTTATGTTCAGCAGCCTGGGGCTGTTCACCACCTGCTGGTTCGTCATGGGCCTGATGGGCATCAGTTTCAGCCAGGAAGGCTTTACGCAGTTCTGGTCCCACGCCTGGGATATGTATGTCGAAGTCGTCAGCAACACCCCCACCGACTGGCCACTGCCCTGAGCCAGAATGGAGAGGCAAGGCGTGACGCGTTTTGCCTGTCCTCTATATTGCGTTTGAGCGTCGGTGGTAACATCCCGTTATTACCCAAAGGTTCATAAAATAAATAAAATATAAAGTAGCCGTCTGAAACGCATACCGGCTTATGCTGGCCCCAGACAACCTTGTCACACTGACGGGAAGGCAAACTTCCTGCTCACCTTTCCTGTTCCCCCCTTAATTAATCCAGAATCCGGCTTAATACTTAACCGATGACTGGCCTGGCTGATGGATAGCCATGCGCCGCCATCAGGATGCGTCATGATTTCTGCTTCTGCCCGTATTGCCGACAACAGCGTGATTGAGCCTGGCGTGATTATCGGTGCCCACGTGAGTATCGGCCCTTTTTGCTTCATTTCCGCCGGGGTTGAGATAGGTGAAGGCACCACTATCGCCTCGCACACGGTGATTAATGGCCTGACGCGCATCGGCCGCGACAATGTTATCGGTCAGTTTTCCTCGATCGGCGAAGCCAGTCAGGATCTGAAATATGCCGGTGAGCCGACCACGCTGACCATCGGCGATCGCAATCGCATCGGCAAATACGCCACCCTGCATCGCGGTACGCTGCAAGGCTGCCAACGCACCGTCATCGGTCATGACAACGACCTGCGCGACAATGTGCATGTTGCCCATGACTGCATCATCGGTGACGGCGCTTACCTTGGCGATCACAGCGGCCTGGCGGGTCATGTTGAATTAGGCGATGCCGTCTGGGTCGGTGTTCGGTGCGCGGTACATCAGTTTTGCATTATCGGTGCCCATGCGCGATTAGCCGACGCCACCCTTCTGGTGCAGGACCTGCCTCCCTTTGTGCAGGCTGGCGGTCATCGCGCCAAACCTGATGGTCTGAATCTGGCTGCACCGGCTTTTCTGGCCGCCGATCCGCAACAGCAACGGGTGATTCACTCGCTGTATGACATGCTCTACCACCGGGCGATACCGCTGGAGGAGGTTCGGCAGGAAGTGACTCACCTCAGCGTGGAATACCCGCTGCTGAGCCTGTTCCTCGATTTCTTCACGCGCTCGACGCGCGGCATTATCCGCTGAGCAACGTGGCCGCTATGCCACCTTATGGCAACGCACCGCTGAGCCACCCAGATTAACCCGTAAATTTTGCGGCAGTTGGCAGCCTTCTCCGGCATAAGGGCAACGTTCGCGGAAGAAACACCCTTGCGGCAACTGGCGGTTGCCCGGCAGTTCGCCCTTGCGATCTTCAATCGTGCTGTCGGTCAATGAGCGCCCTGCGCGAGGCACCGAATCCAGCAGCAATCGCGTATAGGGATGCTGCGGCTGGCGCAGTACCTGCGCGGTCGGCCCCAGTTCCACAATTTGTCCCAGATACATCACGGCGACACGGTCACTCATGTGCTGAATCACCGAGACGTTATGCGAAATCAGCACATAGGTCAGATTGCGTTGGCGCTGCAATTCCACCAATAAATTGAGGATCTGCGCCTGCACCGAAATATCCAGCGCCGAGGTAGGTTCATCGAGCACGATGATATCCGGTTGCGAAGATAGCGCACGAGCAATGGAGATACGCTGCCGCTGTCCGCCGGAAAACTCGTGTGGCAAGCGGTCAATCGCCTCCGGCCGCAGGCCGACCTGTTGCGCCAGTTCCGCCGCCTGTGCCCGCCGCTGCGCCACGCTGGTATGCTGCTGCACGTACACCGGCTCGGTGATAATCCGCCACACCGGCAGGCGGGGATCGAGCGACGACTGCGGATCCTGAAACACCATCTGCATACCGCTGCCAAACCAGGATCCATCGTTGCGCGCCCGCAGCAACTCACCGCTACTCGGTTTCAACAATCCCATCAGCAACTGCGCCAGCGTACTCTTGCCGCAGCCGGATTCGCCAACGATACCCAGGGTTTCCCCGCGCATGATGTTGAGATCCAACCCGTTGAGCGCGTGGACATACTCACGCGGCTTGCCACGCCAGTTATAACTGGCGGGAAAGCGTAGCCGCACGTCGCGCAGTTCCAGCAGCGCTTCAAGGTTCATTTCGCACCTCCAAATCAATAGACTGCGGATGCCAGCAGGCCACCCGCTGGGCCGGTTCTGCGGCTAAGGGCATTAGCGGCGGTGTTTGTCGGCACTGGCCGTCGGCGTGGCTGCAACGGTTGCTGAAGGCGCAGCCCGGCGGCAGCGCACTGAGATTAGGCACCGTGCCGGGAATGGCCTGCAGCAGGCTGCGCGGCTCGGCGCGTTCCGGCGCCGCCAGTAACAGCCCAATGGAATACGGGTGGCTTGGGTGTTCGATCACCCGCTCTGTAGTACCACTTTCAATCACGTGCCCGGCGTACATCACATACACCCGGTCGCAAAGCTGCGATACCACCGCCATATCATGGGTGATAAACAGCACCGCCGTGCCGCTGGCACGCGCTTTTTGTTGCAACAACCTCAGCACCTGGCGCTGCACCGTTACGTCCAGCGCGGTGGTCGGTTCATCGGCGATAATCAGCTCCGGCTCGCAGGAGAATGCCATGGCGATCAACACCCGCTGACGCATACCGCCGGACAGCTCGAACGGATAACGTTCCATCACGCGTTCCGCGTCGGCAATTTGCATCTCCTGCAACAGTTGAATCGCCTTGTCACGCGCTGCCCGAGCAGAGAGCCGCTGATGCAGACGGATCACTTCACACATCTGGCGACCAATCTTGCGCGTCGGATTCAGTGCGCTCATCGGTTCCTGGAAAATCATCGATACCCGCGCGCCGCGCAATTGACGCATTTGCCGCTCACTGGCATTGAGGACGTCGGTGCCCAGCATCTGCAGCGCTCCGCCGGTCACGCTGTAGCCGTCCTCCGCCAGCAGCCGCAGGGTCATCATCGCCGTCACCGACTTGCCGGAACCGGACTCACCCACCACGCCAACAATCTCGCCGGCCTTAACCTGCAGCGAAACGCGGTTAAGTGCCTTGACGCTGCCGCCGTAGACCGGGAATTCCAGTTGCAGCTCTTCGATAGATAAAACGGTAACTTCACTCATCAGCGCCCCCGGGTTTTAGGATCCAGCAGGTCGCGCAGACCGTCGCCGAACAGGTTGAAACCGGTGGCGGTGATCAGGATCGCCGTACCGGGAAAGGCCGAATACCACCACTGGTCGAGCACATAGTTGCGGCCGTTGGCCACCATCGCCCCCCATTCGGCGGTCGGTTGCTGGGCACCAAGGCCGATAAAGCCCAGCGTGGCGGCCATCAGGATGGCGGTACCGATATCCAGCGACGCCTGTACCACCAACGGCGGCATGACATTGCGCAGGACATGCCAGCCAATCAAATGCCAGCGCGAAGCGCCAAAGGTGCGAGCCGCCTGCATATAAGCCTGATGCCGCAGCGTCAGCGTCTGCCCGCGCGCCAACCGCACGTAAAACGGAATGCGCACCACCGCAATCGCCAGCATGGCGTTGAACAGGCTTGGCCCAAGCGCGGCCGCCAGCGCCATGGTCAGCACCAGCGAAGGCACCGACAGCATGATGTCCATGCAGCGCATGATCAACGCATCCACCGTGCCGCCCATCACGCCGGAGAAACAGCCGAGCAGCGAGCCAATTCCGCCCGCCAGCACCACCACCGCCAGCCCGGCGGCAACCGACTGCCGGCTGCCGACCAGCACCCGGCTGAACAGGTCGCGGCCTACTTCGTCGGTGCCGAACCAGTGTTCGGCCGAAGGCGGCAGCAGCCGCGCGGCCAGGTCGATGGCGTCCGGATTGTGCGGCGCCAGCCAGGGGGAAAACAGCATCAAAAACAGCACGCAGAACATGATGGCGCCACCCAACAGCGTCAGCGGGCTGCGCCGCACCCGATACCAGGCGCGCCGCGCGCCGACAAAGCGCAGCGCAGGTTCCGCCGCCGGCGGTGGCTCGATTTGAGACGGCGGTGGTTCAAGTTGAGACGACGGTTGTTCAAGTTGAGACATAGTCATTAGCCCTCGCGCCCCATTCGCGGGTCGATCCACAGATAAAGCAGATCGACGATCAAATTAACCATCACATAGGCAAAAGACACCACCACGGCAAAGCCCATCACCGCAGGGAAATCCAGCGCCTGAATGGAATCCACCACGTAAGCGCCCATGCCTGGCCAGGCGAATACCGTTTCGGTCAGCACCGCGCCGTACAGCAAATCCCCCAACGCCAACCCCAGTACCGTCACCGAAGGGATCAACGCGTTCGGCAGCGCGTGGCCGAGTACCACCCGCCAGTGCGAAAGGCCGTTGGCGCGTGCGGTGCGGATATAGTCTTCGCCCAGTTGCTCAAGCATCGCCGAGCGGATTTGCCGCGCCACCACCCCGAGGTGTACGAACGCCAGGGTCAACGCCGGCAGGATCAGGTGCTGCAGGCTGTTCCAAAACGCTTCGCCGTTGCCGGTCAGCAACGAATCCAGCAGGTAGAACCCGGTAATATGGGTGGGCGGATCCAGCCAGTCGTCCAGCCTGCCGCCGCCGGGCAAGACGTTCAGTTGGCCGTAAAACAAAATGATCACCCCCAGCCCCAGCCAGAACGCCGGCGTGGAGATGCCGGTCACCGACAGCAGGCGCACCAGATGATCGGGCCATTTATTGCGGTAAACCGCCGACAGCACGCCGAGCGGCACCCCCAGCGCGATCGCCAGCAGCAAAGCGCAAAACGCCAGCTCCAGCGTAGCCGGGAAGAAGGCGCGCAGGTCGTCCAGCACCGGCCGCCCGGTGCGGATAGACGTGCCCAGATCGCCGTGCAGCAGATCCAGCACATAGCGGCCAAACTGCACGTATAACGGCTGGTCCAGCCCCAGTTGCTGGCGAATATGCCGGACGATTTCCTCGCTGGCGCGATCGCCGGCCAGCAGCCGCGCCGGATCGCCGGGGATCAGATGCGAGATGGTAAAGGTGATGACGCACACCCCGAACATCACCAGCACTAGCCCCCAGCAGCGCTGGCGGATAAGGCTCCAAACGTTCATAGTCGTTTCCCGTGGTGCAAGGGGGCAGCCAAACGGCTGCCCGAAAGAGAATTACTTGCTCATCTGCCCAACGTTGAACACCTGTTCCAGCATCGGGTTATACACAAAGCCCTTCACCTCTTTGTTCATCGCCACCTGATAGTTTTTCTGGAACAGATAGACGTAGGCCGCCTGGTCGATGACGATTTTCTGCGCGGCCTGATAATAGGTGGTGCGCACTTGCTGATCGGACACCGAAACCGCTTTTTTCAACAGCGCATCCACCTGCGGATCGCTGTAGAACGAGCGGTTGCCCGGCAGCCCTTTCTTGTCGGATTCGAACCAGTAGTTCATGAACATGTAGGGGTCGGCGAAGTCCGGGCTCCAGTTGCCGATGGCGATGTCGTAGTTACCCTGGCCGATACGGTCACGCATGGTGGCGTTGGCCAGTTTCTCAAGTTTGACGTTGATGCCCACCGTCGCCAGGCTGGCCTGTACCGACAGCGCTATCGCCTCCCAGTTGGGGTCGCTTACCGAATACAGGAAATTGAGCGAAGCCGGTTTGTCCTTCACCGCCGCCAGTGCTGCTTTGGCCTTGTCCGCATTCTGGCTATATTGCTGCGCGGTGGCGTCGTATCCCCACATGCCTTCCGGGATCGGGCCACGCATCTGTTTGCCGTTACCGCCGAGAATGCCCTTCACCATGCCCTGGTAATCCACCGCGTAGGAAATGGCGCGGCGCAGATCAACCTGATTCAGCGGCGCTTTGCCGTTGTTGAGATATAAGTAGGTCACACGCAGCGACGGATACTCATTGACCGCCACCTTGTTTTCGCTCTTCAACGCCGTAAGCTGGTCGATCGGCAAGGATTCGGCAATATCCAGGTCACCACGGGTCAGTTGTAAACGACGGGTGGCGCTTTCGCCGATGATTTTCACCGTTACTCGCTTAAAGGCCGGTTTGGCGCCGCTGTAATGCGGATTCGGTACCAGCACCAGCTGCTGGCCTTTTTGCCAACGGTCCAATTTGTACGGGCCGGAACCGGCGCTGTGGTTCGCCAGCCAGGCTTTACCTTCGTCCGCCGGATTAGCCTTGGCGATGGCCGGGTTAACAATACCGGCCCCGTCGTTGGCCAGGGTGTACAGGAACGGTGCGAACGGGGTTTTCAGAGTGAACCGCACGGTTAGCGGATCCACCGCCGTCACCTGCAAGTCTTTCGGGAAAGCTTCGGAAGGCCCCTGACCAATTTTCATCAGGCGTTCGAACGACCACTTCACCGCCTCGGCATTAACATCCGAACCGTCATCAAACTTGTTGCCGGGTTTGAGTTTAAAGGTCCACACCAGCTGATCGTCAGAAGCCGTCCAGCTTTCTGCCAGCTCGCCTTCCACCTGAGTCGAGCCTTTGCCGCCCTCGGTTTTGTACTGCACCAGTCGTTGGTAGGCCGGATAGGTCACCGTCCAGTCGTTGTTATCTATGGTCACCGCCGGATCCAGCGTTTGCGGGTCGGCCGCCTTGCCAATCACCAGCATGTCTTTGGGTACAGCGGCCTGCGCCTGCCCCATTACCGCCATGCCCAACGTCACTGCAGCCGCCAGAGCGGCGTATTTGATCTGATTCATAAACAAAGCTCCTGATGCGTTGAATGTGTGTTGTTTTAATCGTAAGAAAAACAGCCGAAGCGATCGGCCAAAAGCGGATACTCGCCCGCGTTGGGCAGCTCAAAATGCCACCATTCGCTGGCGATAGCGCGAAAACCTCCGGCGGCCATCACCGCATTCAGCAGCAGCCGGTTGCGCTGCACCTCCGGAGGGAAATCAGGGTAAAACGGGTGGGATCTTTCGCTCATCTCATCAAAAGCGGTGCCCATGTTCAGCGCCACACCGGCGGCATCCAGCAGCGTCACGTCGATCGCCACGCCCCGGCTGTGGTGCGAACCGGTTAGCGTGCTGGTGACATATTGTGGATCCGGACACGCCTGCCACAACAATGCCTGCGCCTGCTGTGGCCGATAAGCGTCGAACACCAGCAGGGAAAAACCGGCCAACCGCGCCGCCAGCAAACAGCGCCCTAATCCCTGCACCGCGTCGGGATGCAGCAGGCAGCGGCTCTCAAGATAAATCGCCCGGCCGGTCAGGTTGTCGGCGCTGGCGTATTTCAAGTCGATAGGCAACTCGGGAAAGGCTTCGGCCAAATCGACTAACGTTACATTGTCACTCATTGCGTTTTCCCATAGTGATTAAATAGTGATTAAGATTCAAATTGCCCCAGCTCTTTTTGCAATATGCGGTTATTGGCCAGCCGTTGCTCCACCGCCGCGCCGCCCTGTTCCAGCACCGAAGACAGCAGCAGATTGAACAGACAGCTCAGCGGTGCCAGTGAGTCCCAAAACTGGCCGGTGTCGGTTTTCACCTGCAGCAGATCAATCGGGTAATCCCTTGCCCAAGGGCAGTAAATATCGGTGATCAGCGCCAGCCGCAGCCCGCGGGCACAGGCAGCCTGACAATATTTTTGGGCGATAGTGGAATAGGCGCGGGTGTCGGTCAGCACCAGATAAGGCGCGCTGAATTCCGAATTGAGTGATTCCACGTAGGTGCCGGACAGTCCGTCGGCGTAATAGACTTTGGGCCGCAGATATTCCAGATGGCTGTAGAAGGCGTTGGCGATGCCGCGCGTGGATTGAATGCCGACCACAAACACCGCTTCCGCCTGCGCCAACTGTCGGCTGACCTGGGCAAAGGCATCACCGCCGGCCAATTGGTAAACATGCTCGACAGCCTCCAGCTCCAGCGTTAACGACTGGCGCAGTTTTTGCGGCTGTGGCTGTTCGCGCCGTTGGCGATAAGCGCCCAGGCGGTCGGTCACGCCCCAGGGCTGATACAGCGCCGTCCCCTGTTCACGCAGCGTGCGTTTCAAATCGTCAAGATTGCGGTAACCCAGACTACGCAGGTACCGTCCCACAGAGATGCCACTGGTGGCGGTGCTGCGGGCGATGCTGTCTGCCGTTTCAAACGGCACCTGCGCCAAGTTGGCCAGTAGATATCCGGCGATACGTTTCCCGGTCGGGGTCTGTACCGCAAATGACGCTTCTATTTGTGCGATCACATCTGGATGCTCAGCCATAGTTCGCCCGTTGTTGTTGAGTTGTCATTACGCCACCCTCTGTTACTCAGGTAACAAAGACTGATGATGACAATGCATGGCCCGTGCCAATGGCGAACTGCTGGGGGAAAATTATCGCGTGGCGGCGTATGGCGCTGCAGAAGCGGTAGCGCCTGCGGTTACAACATAGTCATCAGTTGATAACTATTGCACAACAATTGGGCAATGCATCTGGCAATGCACCGCCGTGAACCCTTAATTTCAATTTTATGAGCAGGCTTGCGAAACCAGTGCAAAAGTCTGTGCAAGATGGCAATCCGGTCTATGAGGTGTACCACGAACCATGATGGTGGGCGTATCCACGCAAGGCAGGCCGCGCTGGTTCAGCCATTCGCCAAGACCGGTGGCCAGCGGCGTATCTACCCGCACGAACTGACCGCTGCAGGGTTGGCATAGGGCATCAATCAGGATAACCGCGTCGGCAAGTTCAGGCGCCACCACCGGGCCGATCATGCTGCCATGGCCAAAACGACGGCGCAAAGCAAAACCGACGGCCATCCCGTGGCGTTCCAGTACCAGCGCCTGCTCGGCGCTGGCCAGTATCTCCGCCAACAATGGCTGACGTCGCAGGCCACTGGCGGCAAAATCCAGCTCACTCAGTAAGGCAATATCCGATGCTAATGCCGGGCGCAGGAGTAAACCTTCCGGTAAAGGCTGGGCATTGCGCATTGGCAACTCCCGGCATTGATGCTGCGCCAACGCCCCTTGTTCGATAAACCCCAATTGCCGATACAGCGGTTTTCCCTGTTCAGTCGCTACCAAATGAATCTGATAAGGCGTCAATGGTGCCATCAGCCACTGCAACATGGCCCTGGCGATACCTTGCCCGCGGTGCTGCTCGGCAACAATCACCAACCCCAGCGTGGCACGCTGTTCACCCCACAGCCAGCGCAGCGCACAGCCCACCACCTGCCCTTCGGCCTCGGCTATCACACCGGCACCCAACGACCACGCCTGCTGCCAATCCTCCAGCCGGTGGGGCCACTGTATCTGTTGCGACAGTTCGAACGCGGCCGGAAGATCCGTGTCGATCATTGGGCGCAGAATAATGCTCGGTTTTTCCTGGGGCACCTTTACCTCCTGATTCATTTAGCGGCGAAAATCGCCCTGTCACAAAGTAGCAAATTCGGTTGTGTCTGGCACATTGCTTATGGTCTTAATATGGACTAAATTTGACACATTCGTTCAGCGAGGAGAGCAGTATGAAAGTTGAAACCATTAGCTATGTAAAGAAACACGCCGCCGCGCTCGATTTGTCTGAACCTATTCTGGTTACGCAAAATGGCACACCGGCTTATGTGATCGAGTCTTATGAAGAGCGCAAGCAACGGGATGATGCTATTGCCCTGCTTAAATTGCTAACGCTGTCTGAAAAAGACAAAAAAGGAGGGAAAGTTTATACCCGCGACCAGTTACTGGCTGATATAGATAACTAATGCGGTAAAAAGGAGATGTCGCATGAAGGAACAGCTTGATATTGAGTATACCGCAACGGCAAAAAGCACCCTGGTCGAGATTATCCGTCATCTTAAAGCCAATAATATCCCTCCGATGCCTGTCGTGGGCGAGATCATCACCGCGTTTGAAGCAAGGGTAAGTCAGTTCTCAACCGGTTGTCAGATATGTCCTGAACTTTTAAAGATTGGCTGCGATAAATACCGTGAATGTAATACGGTAAATGGTTATCGCGTCATCTATTCGCTCGAAGATTCACTCATTACCGTGCACGCTTTTCTTGCACAAAAGCAGGATATTCAGCAAATATTATTTAATCGACTGATAGCCCCCTAAGCCCGCAGGGCTCCCTGATACTTCCTCATTTTGCCGCGCAAAAGCAAAGGTTCCCTGTCACCCGCGTTGGCCAAAACTTGCGCCCCCGCCGATAACCCGTTAGGGTTAATTGTGATTTGCATCACAGTTTTAAGGTGCGTGCGGCGATAAATCTCCCTCTCGGTCTCCCGCGTTAAAACAAAGTAATCCGCCTATTTATCAGCGAATTGTGCACGATAGAATGGAGATGAAATGCTGAAACTGAGTCCCGACCTGTTGATTTTTACCGATCTGGACGGTTCACTGCTGGATCACCACAGTTACCGCTGGCACGCGGCGCAGCCCTGGCTGGATCGTCTGGCACAGGCCCAGACGCCGCTGATCATCACCACCAGTAAAACCGCCGCCGAGGTCTGCACGTTGCAACAGCAACTGGGGCTGAGCCACTGGCCCTTTATTGCCGAAAACGGCGCGCAGATTGTTTTTCCCGAGGGATGGCACGACCAACCCGACTACCCGGCGAAAACCCTGGGGGCCGATTACCACAGCCTGACGGCAACCTTGCGGGCATTGCGCCACCAGACCGGTTTCGCCTTCCAGGGATTTGCCGATGTGGATGCCGCGACGGTGGCAAACTGGACTGGCTTAACCCTGCCCCAAGCCCGCCAGGCACGGCAACGTGCCGGTTCTGAACCGCTTCGTTGGGCAGGCACCGATCGCCAACTTGAACACTTTCGCACCCTGCTGGCGCAACACGACCTGCATCTGACTCAGGGGGGACGCTTTTATCACCTGATGAGCCGAGAGGTCAGCAAGGGCAATGCCGCCCGCTGGCTGGCCGCGCGTTATCAATTAACCCGGCGTCAGCCTTTAACCACCCTCAGTCTGGGCGATGGCCCCAATGACCTCTCCCTGCTGCACGCCAGCAATCTGGCGGTATTGATCCGTGGCCAGCAGGCCCAGCCGCTTACTTTACCGAACGATTTCTCCGGCCGGCTGTACCGCACGCAACAGCAAGGCCCACAGGGCTGGTGCGAAGGATTGGATCATTTTCTGCTTAACGGGAGATCTCAACATGAGTGAATTTTACCAGGACGGCATCATCACCAACTTCCACAATCTGGCCCAACGTGACTTGGCCGAGCTGGAATATGAGCTGCAAGTGTTCTCCGGCCGCAACACCATGGGGTTGATTTTGCCTTCACTCTATTCCGAGCTGGAGGGCCCCGCGCTGGACAAGATCGTCGATACGCTGGCACAGGTGCCCTATCTGGAGGAAATCGTGATTGGCCTGGATCGCGCCAACCATCAGCAATTTCTGCACGCCAAAGCCTTCTTCTCGCGCCTGCCACAGCGCCACCGGATTTTGTGGAATGATGGGCCGCGCCTAACGGCGATTGCCGAACAGCTCAGCGCCGAAGGACTGGCACCCAACGAGCCGGGCAAAGGCCGCAACGTATGGTTCTGCGTCGGTTATACCCTGGCATCGCGCCGCAGCAGCTGTGTGGCGCTGCACGACTGTGACATTGTCACCTATGATCGTCGCATGCTGGCGCGTCTGCTGTACCCGGTGGCCAACCCGCAGTTTCATTACGACTTCTGCAAGGGCTATTACGCCCGGGTGGCTGGCGGCAAGCTGAATGGCCGCGTGGGTCGGTTGCTGGTGTTTCCGCTATTGAAATCACTGCAAAAGGTCTATGGCAACTCGGATTTTCTCGACTATCTGCGCAGCTACCGCTATCCGCTCTCCGGTGAGTTCGCCATGCGCACCCATATCCTCAATGACTTGCGGATTCCCAGCGATTGGGGACTGGAGATTGGCGTACTGTCGGAAATCCACCGGAACACCGCCACCAACCGCATTTGTCAGGTCGATATCGCCGACCATTACGACCACAAGCATCAGCCAATGTCGGAGGATGATCCGAACACCGGCCTGCAACGTATGGCGAGCGACATTACCAAGGCGTTGTATCGCAAGCTGGCGATCCAGGGGGTGCCGATCACCAGTGATTCTTTCCGCGTGCTGCGCGCCACTTATTACCGCACCGCATTGGATATGATCGACGCCTTCGAGCACGACGCCAAAATGAACGGCCTGGGTTTCGATCGTCACAGCGAAGAATCGGCGGTCGAACTGTTCTCCCGAGTCATTTCTCAGGCGGGCCACGCCTTTAGCGAAAATCCCGGTGACAAACCCTTTGTGCCTAGCTGGAACCGCGTACAGTCCGCCTTCCCGGACATCCTGCAACGGCTGTATGACGCAGTGGAGCAGGATAACCAGCAGTAAACGCCCCCGCCGCCCGGCGGGTTTTACTTTTGTTCACCGATTTCGCCCGGCAGCCTCTGATAACCGGTGTTATTATTACTCTGCTCAATAAATTCCTCCCAATTCAAAGTGGTACGACAAGCTGATGGAAGCGTGGAAACTCAATCTGATCTCAGTCTGGCTCGGCTGTTTCTTTACCGGGCTGGCGATGAGCCAAATCCTGCCTTTTCTACCGCTGTACGTCGAACAGCTCGGCGTCAGTGGCCACCAGTCGCTGAGTATCTGGTCCGGACTGGTGTTCAGCGGCACATTTTTGGTCTCAGCGCTGGTATCACCGCTGTGGGGCAGCCTGGCTGACCGCAAAGGGCGCAAATTGATGCTGTTGCGTGCTTCGCTGGGGATGGCGGTCGTGATTGCGCTGCAGGGTATGGTCACCAACGTTTATCAGCTGTTTGCACTGCGCGCACTGATGGGGCTGACCTCCGGCTATATCCCCAATGCCATGGCGCTGGTTGCGTCGCAGGTGCCGCGAGATAAAAGCGGCTGGGCTTTGGGCACTTTGTCTACCGGCCCGGTGACCGGGGTGATCGTTGGCCCACTATTGGGTGGCCTGATGGCCGACCATCTGGGGCTGCGCGTGGTGTTCTTCGTCACCGCGGTGCTGATGTTTGTCAGTTTCCTGATTACCCTGTTCCTGATAAAAGAACGCCATATCGAGGTAAAAAAAGCCGATCGATTAAGCGGTAAAGCGGTATTCCAGTCGCTGCCCTATCCGGCGCTGATTGTGACCTTGTTTGTCAGCACTCTAATGATCCAATTGGCCAACTCATCGATCAGTCCGATACTGACGCTGTTTATCAAGGATTTGTCCGGTGATAGTGGCAATCTGGCCTTTATTAGCGGCATGATCGCCGCCGTTCCTGGCGTTGCCGCATTGATGTCTGCCCCACGCCTCGGCCGACTTGGCGACCGTATCGGCACCGCACGTATTTTATTGGCCGCGTTGGGGTTGACTACGGTGCTGTTCGCCATCATGGCCTGGGTGGAAACGCCGCTCCAGTTGGGGATCCTGCGTTTTCTGTTGGGGTTTGCCGATGGTGCCTTGATGCCTGCCGTGCAGACGCTGCTGCTGAAGTACTCTTCCGATCAGGTCACCGGACGCATCTTCGGCTATAACCAGTCATTTATGTATCTCGGTAACGTGGTGGGGCCGCTGATTGGCTCTGGCGTTTCAGCGCTGATGGGCTTCCGCTGGGTGTTTGTGGTCACGGCAGTGCTGGTGCTGATTAACTGCCTGCAACTGCGCAGCCAGTTTAACAAGGTCGAAGCGAAGTCCTCTCCCTCCGGGCAAGAGGGAGAGCGTTGATTAACGGTTAATCACGCAGCCAGGGGGTAAAGGTCACGCCGATCAACATCCCTTCCGGGCTGAGCAACCGGGTGACGCTCTGGCCCCAGGGTTCTTCGCGGTTGGCTACCAGCAAACGATAACCGCGATCGATCAACCCCTGAGTTGCCAGTGCCATATCGGCAACGTCAAACTCCATCCAGGCCTGCGGCACCGGCAAATCGGCCGGCCATTGATCGCTGCCGAAGCAGGACTGTGCGGCCTGCGCCAACGGCCACAGGGCGAAGTGTTTAACCCCCTCCAGTGCGCCATGCTCGGTCAGCAAATAATCGGCATTGCCGTCCATGGGCTTCAGCGGCAGCCCCAGCGCGTCAGCGTAGAACGCCTTGCTTTGTTCCGTATGCTGGGTAATCGGCCCAAATCCGGCGATAAACAACACGCCCAGTCCTGCGAACTGCTGTTCCATGTTCTCTCCTGTTGGCTATCAACGCCCCTGACGCATTTGCGTTGGGGAAAATCCATAGGCCGCCTTGAAGCGGTTGCTGAAATGGCTGGAGGAACTAAAACCGCACTCCAGCGCAATTTGCGTCAGTGGCAGCAGGCTGTGGCGCAGCAGTTTTTCTGCCTGCTGCAGCCGCGCGCGCATCACAAACTGATGTGGTGCCAGGCCCGTGTCATGTTTGAACATCCGGGCAAAATGGAACTCACTCAGCCCTGCCTGTGCCGCCAGGTCTGCCAGCAACAACGGCTGGTCGAGATGCTGCTCAATATACTCTTTCACCCGTTTGGCGACCGCCGGAGCCAGACCGCCGCGGACCTGCGGTAACGCCCATTGCAATTGGCTGTAACGCTGGATCAGGTGTGACATCAGCAGGGTTGTGGCGCTGCTGAGTGCCAGTTGATTGGCGCGCTCCTGCCAGTCGCAGTTGAGTAAAAACTGGCGATACAGCAGTGTGATCTGCGGATCCTCGCCAAAAGCGTAGGGTTCGAGATTGATCGCCGCCGGGCTGCGATCCCAGGTTTGCTCTGCCACCTGACGCAAATGCTGGTCGGTGCAGTAAAGGTGCACGAAAGACAAATCGCTGCGCACGTCCCAGGTAGATTCATACTGGCGCGGCATAATGCAGAAGCGATCCGGCCCGCCGCCGTTCTTCCAGCCACCGGGCACTTTTTGATAGCACTCATAACCGTCGGCAATATACAGACTCAGAGTATGGTGATCGGCGCTTTCCTGGGTAATTCGGTCATTGCAGTTGGACCAGGCGGCCAGTTCCACGCCGGAACCCAGCTGCACGCTGTTGTGCAACCGCGCTTTATGTTCCCGCAGTGTTTCAAACGCCTTGTAGCCGGACATCGCCGTCCCCTTTTTCACCCATCCACCCAGTGTAGAGAGTGGCGCAGCGCCACACCAGCCGTCAGCCCGCGCTTTTGCCAAAAAAAGCGCAAGAATATGCAATTGTACGCAAAGCGCTGAAAGCACGCCGACAGGCAACGACGGATACTGAGCCGGTCTATTTTGCTGGAGTCTATTATGAATACGCTGCTGTACCTTGCCGTGGTGCTGATTTGGGGCACCACCTGGATTGCGATTACCCTGCAGCAGGAAGGCCCGGTGGCTATTCCCGTGTCCATCAGTTACCGCTTTGTGGTCGCCGCGCTGGTGATGTTGGTTATTTTGCTACTGGCGCGCCGCCTGCGCCGCATTACGCTGCGTGACCATCTGTTTTGCATCCTGCAAGGCTGCTGTGTGTTCGGGTTCAACTTTTACTGCTTCTACCATGCGGCGGCCTATATCAGCAGCGGGCTGGAATCGGTGATTTTCTCAATGGCAGTGCTGTTCAACGCGGTCAACGGGGTGATTTTCTTTCGGCAACGTCCCAGCCCGAACCTGCTGCCGGCGGCGGTGCTGGGTATCACCGGGATCGTCGCCCTGTTCTGGCAAGATCTGGTCGCCACGCAAATGGCGCCGGAGCTGTTGAAAGGCATTGGGTTGAGCGCGCTCGGCACTTTCGGTTTTTCTCTGGGCAATATGATCAGCTCCCGTCACCAGCGGCGCGGGCTGGATATTCTGTCCACCAATACCTATGCCATGAGCTATGGCGCTATCCTGATGGCGCTGATCGCCCTGGCCCAGGGTGCGTCATTCCAGATTGAGTTCAGCACTCGCTATATCGGCTCACTGCTGTATCTGGCGATATTCGGTTCAGTGATTGCCTTTGCGGCCTATTTTAGCCTGCTGGGCCGTATCGGTGCCGGTGCCGCAGCCTACAGCACCCTGCTGTTCCCCCTGGTGGCACTGAGCATTTCGACCCTCTATGAAGGCTACCAGTGGCACCTGAATGCGGTGATTGGCCTGTGCCTGATCCTGCTGGGTAATCTGGTGATGTTCGCCAAACCGGGCCGGTTCACTGGGTTATGGCGACGCCGGGCGGTGTAAAATAAGTAAATAACGCCTTCTGGAAGGCGTTTTATCCTGCTCTAAACGATCACAAGTGAATCCCCCTCTTTATTATGACTAATAAAAATTAACAATTAATGCTGAAAGCCTGAGATCAGCATTGACATTCATGTCATCAAATCAATACATTTAATACTAAACCGTTACAGTATTATGGTAATTTTTTGTATTTTATTAACCAATTGGTTTGGAAAACAAAGATGAGCAATAAGATCCCTCATTTAATGATAAAGATCCTCGCCGGTTTTATCGTCACGGCAATCTCTTTATCTACTTCTCTGAGTTACGCTGAAGTTGTCGATGCAGGTAAGGATCTCAGGCTGATAAAAGGCCGCTATTTAGCTATCGCCTCTGACTGTGTAGCCTGTCACACGGCATCCGGAGGCAAACCTTTCAGTGGCGGCTTAGCCATGCCTCTGCCGATGGGAAATATCTATTCTACCAACATCACGCCAGATAAAATCTACGGCATTGGCGAATATTCACTGGACGACTTCAAGAAAGTGTTGCGTGAAGGTATCAGGCGCGACGGCTCGAATCTTTATCCGGCAATGCCATTCCCGTCTTATACCAAGCTGACTGATGATGATATTTCCAGCCTTTATGCCTATTTTATGCATGGCGTTGAACCTGTTAATCAAGAAAATAAGGAGCCCGACTTCCCGTGGCCACTCACTATGCGCTGGCCGCTGATCGCATGGAATACCCTGTTCCTGGAAAAAGGCGCTTATCAATACAAATCTGACCGGAGCCCAGAGTGGAACCGTGGCGCTTATTTGGTACAGGGCGCGGCGCACTGCGGCTCCTGTCATACCCCCCGCGGGCTAGGCATGCAGGAAAAAGCCTATGACGAAAGCCAGAAAGGTTTCCTGGCCGGTGCGAAGATTGGCGGCTGGGAAGCTTTTAACATCACCAGCAACACGGCCTCGGGAATCGGTAGCTGGTCACAGCCGGAAATCGTGCAATATCTTAAAACCGGCAATGTGCCGTTTAAAGCTCAGGCTGCCGGTTCAATGGCTGAAGCGGTCACCCATAGTTTTAGCAAAATGGACGATGCGGACCTACAGGCTATCGCTTTGTATTTAAGAGATATCCCGTCCATAGGTGATAACCAAACGCGACCTCGCTCATCAAAGATTCAGCCAATAGAAAATAACAAGCCCACCGGAGCCAACGTTTACCTAAACAACTGTGCCAGTTGCCATGGCAGAACAGGCAGCGGAACAACGGACGGCTATTACCCTTCCATGGTCGGCAACAGCGTTGTCGGTGCCATGGACACCAACAATCTGATCAAAGTCATCTTACAAGGTGCCGAGGTGAACAATGGCAAGGAACACTACTTTATGCCGGCGTTTGCCGACCAATTAAGCAATGAGCAAGTGGCACAACTGGCTGAATACCTGGTGGAAAGTTTTGCGGGGCACAAGCTCACCGTGGACGCCGATCAGGTTAAAAAGCTCCGTGATTCCAGCAATTAGGACGTCGTATATGAAAAATAAATCGAGCTATGGCTTATCCCGACGTCGCCTGCTGAAAAGCAGCGCTATCGTGGGCGCCACCTTGCTGTCTATCAATGTCGTTTCAGCCCCGCTCAAGTTGGTGGATGATAGACCTGGTGTGGATGCCTTTTTGAAACTGGCCCGGTTGCTGACCAACAGGCCGACACTCGAACCCGCATTTTCCGCCGCTATGTATTCGGCCCTGGTCTCCCATACGGAGCAGTTTAATCACCGCCTCAACACCCTGGAAAAAGCGCTGTCTATCAGCGGCGCGCAAGACGTTCAATCCTTCATTTCTGCCCTTCACTCCGAGGATGAAAACCGAAAACTGGCGTTGCTTATTATAGAAAGTTTTTACACCGGCAATGTTGGGCGCGGTCGCCAGGCGGTAGTGGTGAGTTATGAAAAGGCATTGATGTTCCAAAAGACCATTGATGTCACCGTGATCCCTACTTATATCCGCGCCCAGCCTAATTACTGGGTGGCTACGCCAAATTTAGACAATTAAAAATTTATAGTGAGCAAATATGGCCATTGAATATGATTGCGACATTCTCGTTGTGGGTGCCGGTATTCTGGGCGGAGCCGTCGCCAACAGCCTTGCCAAACAGGGACGATCAGTCACCATTTTAGAGGCTGGCCCTCGCGTTAAGCGTTCGGAAATCCTTGAAGCATTTCGCCAATATGGCAATAAATCGGACTATAACGGTCCTTACCCTGACGTACCCTGGGCACCCAAATCCGCTTCGGGTAAATATTCTGACGACTATATCGAGAGCGTCGGCAATATCACCCAAAAGCCTGCTTTCTTGCGTTTGGTCGGTGGAACCACCTGGCACTGGGGCGGTGCAACCTGGCGTAATCTGCCCAGCGACTTCAAATTAAAAACGCTGTACGGCCATGGCCGTGACTGGCCGCTTGACTACGATATGCTGGAACCCTGGTATCAACAGGCTGAAGAAGAGATTGGCGTGAGTGGTTCAAACACCGACGATCAGCGAGGTCTGGGGCAACAACCTTATCCCCCGCGCTCTAAACCTTATCCCATGGCAATGCAGCCCTGGAGCTATTTGACTCAGCAAGTGGCCGAAAAGGTATCAACAGTCAATCACCACTTTGTTGATGAACCTAATGCACGCGCGACGCGCCCCTATCAAGGGCGACCGATCTGCGCGGGCAATAATAACTGTGCGCCTATCTGCCCAATTGGTGCACAGTTCTCCGGCGATAAACCTGTTGTATGGGCCGAACAGAATGGCGCTAAACTGTTAGTCAATGCAGTGGCTTACCGCATTGAAAAAGGACCGGATAACAAGATTGTCGCTATCCACTATAAAAATCCGCAGGGTGAAAGCACACGCCTTACTGCACGTTACTTCGTATTGGCCGCACATGGGGTAGAAACGCCGAAACTGATGCTGATGTCGGACATCGGTAATTCATCCGATCAGGTAGGTCGTAACATGATGGGGCACACCGGGCGGTCTATCTCTATGCTGGCGAAAGATCCCGTTTGGGCGGGACGTGGTCCCACGCAACAAGGAAGCATCAACACCTGGCGCGACACGCCGCTGCGGCACCAGCATGCGGCTATTCGCCACTTCCTGGATAATACCGTTCCTAACGAACTGATTACCCGCCGATTGCTGAGTCAAGGTATTGTAGGCCCGGAGCTTGATCGTTTGATCCGCCACAATTCCGCGCGCTACCTGAAGATTGCATCTTACGTCGAGGTATTGCCCGATCCGACCAACAGGGTCACCCTGAGCAATAAGCGCGATGCACTGGGTCTTCCTACGCCACGCATCAACTATGACATTGCCCATGAATACACCATGAACGCCATGGCTTTGCTCTATAAAGACTATGACCAATTCAGGAGTCTGTTCGGTGCGACTGAGGTACTGAATGATATTCAGGCTTGGGTACCAAGTTCCCATATCATGGGCACCACCATTATGGGGAGTGACCCACGGGACTCAGTGGTCAACCATGAATGCCGCTCTTTCGATCATGCCAACCTCTTTATCACCAGTACCAGCGTACACCCCAGTTCCACCGTGGTTAATCCAACCCTGACCGGGTATGCGATTGCGCTGCGCGTCGCCGATATTATTAATAAAGAGATTTAATAACGCATCGCCGTTGCGCTGGCAGGGCTGAACCGCAGCGCACTGGCCGATGTCACGTCTGGCAATGCGCCATTCGTCGCTCCAACCGCAGATAATCCGATCTGCATCAGCTTCAACGAAAACCCGCTCGGCATGCCACCCAAGGCACAAGCGGCGTCGTCGCCCTGAAAACTCAACCATTAGGGCTATACTCAGACTCTTGCCGATTTTTCATAAGGACATCAGGATGCTGAGATTTCCCCGCCTCTGGCTGTTATCCGTCGCCCTCACCGCTTTTACCGCCACAGCAGCGACCGAATCGCCAAAATACGGCCAAGAGCTGCAGGGTTTTCACTACCCTTACCCCTTGCAGCAGTTTAGCTTCACCTCTCAGGGGCAGCAGTTAAGCATGGGGTATATGGACGTGCCGCCAGAAGGTGAAGCCAACGGTCACACTGCAGTGCTGATGCACGGTAAGAACTTCTGCGCCGCCACCTGGCAAGACACTATCAAAGCGCTGAGCAAAGCCGGTTACCGGGTGATCGCACCGGACCAAATCGGCTTTTGCAGTTCGACCAAACCGCAACATTACCAATACAGTTTCCAGCAGTTGGCGCAGAACACCCACGCGTTGCTCAATAACCTGAAAATCAGTAAAGCGACTATCGTCGGCCACTCCACCGGGGGCATGCTGGCGACGCGTTACAGCCTGATGTATCCGCAGGCGGTTGAGCGACTGGTGATGGTGAACCCGATTGGGTTGGAAGACTGGAAGGCCAAGGGTGTGCCCTGGCGCAGCGTCGATCAATGGTTCGAGCGTGAGCTGAAAACTTCCGCTGACGGAATTCGGCAATATGAGTTGAATACCTACTACGTCGGCCGCTGGAAACCAGAGTATGACCGCTGGGTCGATATGCTCGCCGGGCTGAACAACGGGCCGGGGCATCGCCTGGTGGCCTTGAACTCGGCGCTGATTTACGACATGATTTTTACCCAGCCGGTGTACTACGAATTTAAGGATCTGCAAACGCCAACCACGCTGATGATTGGTACCGCCGACACCACCGCCATCGGCAGCGACATTGCCCCACCGGCGGTCAAGGCTACACTTGGTCATTACAATATGTTGGGCAAACAGGTGGCAAAACTGATCCCGCACGCCCGCCTGATCGAGTTTCCGGGGCTGGGCCATGCGCCGCAAATGGAAGAACCCGCACAGTTTAATCAGGCGCTGATTAAGGCCTTGCAACCATAACGATCTCGCTACAGGACAGGAAACCACCAATGCTTGATATAAAAATTCGCCGGCTCCAGGCAGAAAACGCAGATGATTTTCGGGCTATTCGGCTTGCCGCCTTAAAAAAATCCCCCGAAATGTTCGGCTCCTTTTACGCGCTTGAGGCTGAGAAACCGCTACAATTTTTTGCTGACAGGCTCACCAACTGTGCCGTATTCGGCGCCTATTCTAACGGCAGGATAGTTGGGGTCATGGTATTCAAGCAGGCCGAAGGCATTAAAGATGCGCATAAGGCCTCGCTGACCGGGGTATTTGTTGAACCCGAATTCAGAGGCCAGGGGATCGCCAATGCATTGCTAAAAGCGGTTATTGACCATGGTTCCAACCAGGTCGAACAGATACTGCTTACCGTTGTGGCGGACAACGATGCCGCAATCAGTCTCTACAAAAAATACGGTTTCGAGCCCTATGGTATGGAGCCTCGCGCCTTGAAAACCGAACAGGGTTATCTCGACGAAATGCTGATGGTGCTTATTTTCCGCCGGTAAACGAGCATTAAAACCCCTTACCCTTCACTCACCCGGAAACTGGGATCGTGCTATGGTATTAACGGATTTCAGTAAGGAGTGGCCGATGCCGAGATTTCTCTCTATACGCGCAGTACGGCGCGTTGCCCTGACAGGAGTTGTTATGAGCATGATGTTAAGCAGCACTACCTTTGCCAGTTCACTGCCCCTGCTGGCCCCCTCTGCGCTGAAAGGGCACTGGCAGTTGAACGATGCCGAAGGCAAAGCCGCCGCCTGCGAAGTTGAGTTAAGCGATGAATTGATCGAAGGCACCAACGCCTACCGTTTTACCGCCTCTGCACAATGTCTGCAGCCGCTGGCCCTCGCCGAACTGCCGGTCGCCTGGCGTCCAACGCCGGACGGTATGACGTTAACCAACGCCGACGGCAGCATGGTCGCGTTTCTGGCGCTGACGGCCCCCAAACGCTACGAAGTGATAAATCATCACGGCAAGCCGCGCTTTACGCTGACGCCACGCCAATAACCGTCTTTTCTGGCATGACGGCAGCGTAAAAAACCTGTCGTCACGCCACCAACAATCCCATTAACGCACCGCCCGCCAAAACCCACAGCGGATGAATACGCTTGCTCATACTCACGACCGTGGCCAGCAGAATAATCGCCGCCAGCGGCCAGCTTGGCGCGGAAGCCTCGGCAATCAGCACCCCACTCGCCGCCACCAAACCGACGGTAACCGGCACCAGGCCACTCTGCACTCTGCGCCGCCAGGGTTTATCCTTGAAGCGTCGCCAGGCCCCCATCACCAGCAGGGTGACGATCGACGACGGGCCGAACTTGGCAACCGAAGAGACTAACAGCCCCGCCCAGCCGGCCACGTGCCAGCCAATCAGCGGTACGATCATCATATTCGGCCCCGGTGCAGCCTGCGCCATGGCGAACAGCGCACTGAACTCCTGTGCGCTCATCCATTGATGAACCTCCACCACCTGGCGCTGCATTTCCGGCAGGATGG
>RCUM01000342.1_pt1 | contig 29814 bp, 23 predicted proteins | sample 2166141 | NCBI WGS metagenome assembly RCUM01 (sample SAMN09932756, study PRJNA488358) | compost metagenome | isolation source: compost soil in crotonic acid-enriched | place: Germany: Experimental Botanical Garden
GTGGTCAGCACCTGGCGCAGCAGCTTCATGCGCTTGTGGATCTCCTGCGGCGTTTGCGCCGGCACCATCAGCAGTTCGCGGATATTTTCCTTCACCGCATCCGGGTGATTGAGCAGGATAAGATAGGTCTCGCAAGCCTGAGTAATCAGCGTCAGCGACAGAGTATGCAGCGCCCGCACGCGCCGGTTGACCTTCTGCCAGCGCGATGACTCCATCATCAGGTTGCTGCGCATGCCGTTCAGCGCGGTCGTGCTTTTGACCAGATTGCTCCAGGCGCGGTCAATGTCTTCTTTCTCGGCGTTACTGACGCACATCTGCATCAGCAAATACTGATCCACCAGCAGCTTGTCTACCGCCCGGTCGATATCCAGTTTGATCGAACGCGGCGAGAACAGCAGGTCCGCCAGCACCGCGCTGACGATCCCCAGCACAATCTCGCTGCAGCGTTCAATAGCGAACTGCGGCGCCTCCAGCAGATGGGCTTCGCTGGTAGCGACAGTGACGATGATGATCAGCGCGGTATAACCGGCAAGCCCCCAGGCGTAGGAGTTTTCAACCTTGATCAGCGAAGAGATCCAGGTACAAAACCCGGCCCACATACAACACAGCAGCAGCATCACCACCGGCGCACGCGCGGTGGTGACGATAATCACCAGGCCGACGAAGCAGCCGATAAAAGTACCGATAATGCGCAACCAGCCGCGGTGGCGAATGGCGCCGGAGAACGGCTCGCCACCCGCCGCAAAAGCCGGACCGGCGGCCACGATGGCGGCGGTCATCGCCGACCAGCGCGGGGTTTCCAAATTGAGATGGAAACCGACAAACAGGGCAAACACAATCGCGAAGCTGAGCTTGAAAGCAAATCTCAGCCGAATAAACGTTGGGCTATTCATTAGCCAAACTCACGTAGCCGATGCATCAGGCGAACAAAAGGCGAGCCGCTGTCGGCCTTGCGATCGTTCTTGCCGGTGATCACCACGGTTGCGGTGGTGCCGGCCGGGTACGGATGCAACTGGTCTTTGTCGTCCAGCAGGATTTTAACCGGCACGCGCTGCGCCAGGCGCACCCACTCCAGGTTGCTGTCGATAGACGCCAACCCTTTGCTGTTTACGGTGCTGCTGCTGTTGTTAACGGCGGCGGCCAGGCTATCGACGGTGCCGTGCATGATGCGGTTGCTGCCCAGTGGGGTGATTTCCACACGGTCGCCCTTGTTCAGGCCATGCAGCTTGGTTTCTTCCAGATAGGCCAGAATGTAGAAGGTGTTTTTCTTCACCAGCGCCACGGCGACCGAGCCGCGGGTGATGTATTCGCCGCTGTGGACGTTCAGGTTGGTGACCCAGCCGTCGGCCGGCGCGCGCACCGTGGTGCGATCCAGATCCAGCTGCGCCAACTCGCGGGTCGCCACGGCTTTCGCCAACTGATGCTGCACGGTTTGCAGCACGTTGTTGGCCTGGTCGATCTCTTCTTGCGACATCGCCTGCACGCCCAAACGCACCCGGCGGCCGGCTTCACGTTTTTTCTCCGCCGCCAGCGTCTGATAATAGGCGACGTCGGCACTGGCTTCCGCCAGGGCCTGCTCATAGCGCGGCCGGTCGATAACAAATAACACCTGGCCTTTTTTCACCAGTTGGTTATCCACCACCGGCACGTCGGTCAGCAGGCCGGTGACGTCCGGCGCTATCGCCACTACGTCGGCGGTAAACTTGGCGTCACGCGTCCAGGGGGATTCGGTGTAGAACACCCAGGCTTTGAATATGGCGACGATCGCTAACAGGACCAGAAACAAAGTGATCGCGATTCGAACTATTTTTATTGAGAAATTTTTCACAGCGACCTCAAACGAAAAGACGTGAAATCAGATAGAACAGACAGCAATACAGCGCGGTATTAAACAGCGCCGGATGCCAGACAAAATCGTAAATCCCGGTGGGTTGCAGCAGGCGGCGCAGCAAGAAAAACAGCGCCAGCGATACCAGCAACTCAAAAAATACCGGGGGAAACGACAGTCCGAAGATGACCATAACCGGAAGCAAACTCATCCATTTTTCCTTATTGTTCACTGCACCGGGCGTTACCCTTTCTTCTCATTCACATTCTCTTTACATGTTAGCTGACGCGCACCACAAATTTCGGCCCAGACAGGTCAGGAACCTGAAAAAAGGATAAACTCAGGGGCATACATCCGCGATAGGGATTGCGAGGATACCGGAGGGATCGATCAAGGCTGCTCTGCCGATCGCGCTCGCGCATTGGTAAGGTCTTTCCACCCGACCGGTTTATATTAGCGTGCTTACTATCAACTCATCAACAATCTGTGATCTAAATCACTTTTAAGCCAGAGTGAATAATGGAAAGACTAAAACGGATGTCGGTGTTCGCAAAAGTCGTTGAATGCGGGTCGTTTACGGCGGCTGCGCGCCAGCTTGATATGAGCGTTTCATCTATCAGCCAGACCGTCTCCAAACTGGAGAATGAGCTGCAGGTCAAGCTGCTCAACCGCAGCACGCGCCGCATTGGCCTGACGGAAGCCGGGAAAATTTACTATCAGGGCTGCCGCCGCATGCTGCAGGAAGTGAGCGAGGTGCACGAGCAGCTGTACGCGTTTAACAATACGCCGACCGGCACGCTGCGCATCGGCAGTTCGTCCACCATGGCGCAAAACGTGCTGGCGACCATGACTGCCGATATGTTGAAGGAATATCCCGGCCTGACGGTGAACCTGGTGACCGGCATTCCGGCGCCGGACCTGATTGCCGACGGGCTGGACGTGGTGATCCGCACCGGCGCGCTGCAAGATTCCAGCCTGTTCTCCAAACGCCTCGGTTCAATGCCGATGGTGATATGCGCCGCTAAAAGTTACCTCAGCCAGCACGGCACGCCGCAGAAACCCAGCGACATGGTCAACTTTTCCTGGCTGGAATACAGCGTGCGGCCGGACAGCGAATTCGAACTGATAGCCCCCGAAGGCATCACCACGCGCATCTCGCCGCAAGGGCGCTTTGTCACCAACGATTCGCAAACCATGATCCGCTGGCTGAAAGCCGGGGCCGGCATCGCCTACGCACCGCTGATGTGGGTGATCGAAGAGATCAAACGCGGCGAGATCGAGATCCTGTTCAAAAGCTATCACTCGGATCCTCGCCCGGTATACGCCCTGTACACCGAGAAAGACAAGCTGCCGCTTAAGGTGCAGGTGTGCATCGATTACCTGACGGAGTACTTCAAGCGCGTGGCGGAAGTCTATCAGGGCTACCGCTGAGCAGAAAACGGCGCGCCAGAGCGCCAAGCAGCAACAGCGCCAGCATGCCCAGCCCCCAGATTAACCAAACGGCGTAGCCCGCCCAGGTGAGCAACAACGGGAAAGAGCCGGCCAGCCAGCGCCCCAGTTCTTGCAGCATCGGCAACCAGCCCTCCAGCAGCGCCTGCGGCACCAGGCTGAGCAAGCCGGTAAACTGGGGTGCCAACTGCGCCGAGCCGTTCTCCGCCAAGCCCACCAGTGCAGGTAACCAGGCCAGCACGCCGGAGACGCCCCAGGCCAGCAGCGTCCATAATCCCATTGCCGCCAGCACGGCAGCCAGCGCCCATCCGTTCTTTGTCATGATTTCCCCCCTTTTCTGTGTTGCACTAAGCAGCAATGTAAACCATGGACTCCACTCCAGGGTAAAGCGCCGGCGAGGGGATTTACGTTTAATTACACCGCAACATTGGCAATGCTTTGATGCGATTAACAAAAGCACCATCGGCATTACTCCGCTCTGCAACGCTGCGCTATGCTGCGGGCACCTCTCCTCTGCATCGGGAATAAAAATGAAAAAAATCATACTGGATTGCGACCCTGGGCATGACGACGCCATTGCCTTGCTGCTGGCCTGGGGCAACCCGCAGATCGAACTGCTGGCGGTGACCACCGTGGTCGGCAACCAGACGCTGGATAAGGTCACCCGCAACGCGCTGGCCGTCGCGCGTATCGCCAATATCACCGGCGTCCCCTTTGCCGCCGGCTGCCCGCGCCCGCTGGTGCGGCAGATTGAGGTAGCGCCCGATATTCACGGTGAGTCCGGCCTTGACGGCCCGGCGCTGCCGGAACCGACCCTGACGCTGGAGCCACGCCATGCGGTGGACTTGATCATCGATACGCTGATGGCGCATCCGCCGGGTAGCGTGACGCTGGTGCCGACCGGCGGCCTGACCAACATTGCCATGGCGGTGCGCAAAGAACCGCGCATCGCCGAGCGGGTAAAGGAAGTGGTGCTGATGGGCGGCGGCTATCACGTGGGCAACTGGAGCGCGGTGGCGGAATTCAATATCAAGATAGACCCTGAAGCGGCGCACATCGTGTTTAATGAAAAGTGGCCGCTGACCATGGTCGGGCTGGACCTGACCCATCAGGCGCTCGCCACGCCGGAGGTGTGCGAACGCATTGCCGCCATCGGTACCGGGCCGGCGAAATTCGTCGGCGAGCTGCTCGCGTTCTTCGGCAAGATGTACCAACAGGCGCAGGGATTTAGCGCACCGCCGGTACATGACCCTTGCGCGGTCGCCTACGTGATCGACCCTGAAGTGATGACGGTGCGTAAGGTGCCGGTGGATATCGAACTGACCGGTACCCTGACGCTGGGCATGACCGTGGCCGATTTTCGCGCCCCGCCGCCGCCGGACTGCCACACGCAGGTAGCGGTAACGCTGGATCAAGACAGGTTCTGGGATTTGGTGGTGGATGCGCTGGAGAGGATTGGGGAAGCAGATTAAGGATCTGGGCCTTATTTTCTTGCTGCATTACAGCTCGGGGTGATAGGAGTGCATCTCGGGCTACGGATAACGGGCAATATCGCCACATCAGAAAAGTCACTCTTTCACCTACTACTGGCATGAATAATGTCTTTGATATTTTAAATAGATAAGCATGATTAAAACAATTTAATTACTCATAAAATATTTTATATATCCATATAAAGCATTCAATTTAATTATTAATAATTAAAAACCAATTCACCATAATTATATTAATTACTTTAACCATAAATCATATCCCCTTGCTCAAAGAAAAATGTAGCGATAGAGTAATAAGTGCAATTCTGCAATTACAACCTCTATTTGAAAAAGGATTTCCCATGCAAAAAACCGCTATGATTTTAGCCAGTACGCTACTCTTATTCGCCAGCCTGTCACAGGCTGGCGTCTCTGTTAACGGGCAAACTCTGGCGCCTGGTGGCTATACCGTTGATGCTTCAGGCAATCTCGTTCGCACCAACGATGTTGACGCAAAAGGCAATGGCGTCGGCGTTAACGTCGCCAAAGGCAATAATAATGTACAACAGGGTGACAACCAATCTCAGGTCAATGCAAAACTGTGCGCCAACGTTTTTTTGAAGAAAATTCTGCCACAGTGCCGCTAATTTAATTCTTTATCAAAAATACGCCATGACGGGTAATGCCTAACCGATAGCTGGTGTAAAAGGGCCCATATTCATCAGCATGGGCCCTTTTTTAAATGGAACGTTCACAGGCTCTTGGTTTTATCCATTTCACTTCGCCGAGTCTGCCCGCTCCCTCTCCGACCTTATTCCCGCAGAGTTTATTCAGCAGACACTGACTCTCACCGATACCGTCACGCTGCGTAAACGAAAACTTCCTCTTGAATCGATGATTTGGCTCGTTGTCCGCATGTCCGTTTTCTGCAACCACCCTATAACCGAAACCGTTGGCCTGACGAACATCCTAGATCCTCGTTTTACGGCCCGTAGTTCAGTTATCCAGAGCCAGATACGGCGCGGCACCGGCCGCCAACGCCCCCGCCAGATTGTTGCCCGCCAGCCCCTGCAGCGCCCCGGTTACCGCTTGCGCTGCCTTCTGCAGGTCGCTGCCGGTACCGTATTTCTGCATCTCCGCTTTGTATTCCGGCGTTTCGCGCAACGCTTTCGCATCCAGTCCCGGATACTTCGCTTTCGCCGTTTGCAACCCATTGATGTCACCCTGCGTGCGGATAACATCCATCGCCTGCCCGCCTATCTCGCCGATAAGCTGCGCCTGCTTCAGCCGGTTCTGCTCTTTCTCCTTGTCGAAGATTGGCCCGATGCTGCCGTTGGCGTTATCGGTATCCCGGCTCAGTTGATTAACATCCTGCTGCTGATTCGCCGTGTCCCGAATGACCACGCTACCGCCCGACACCGCCGCCTGCGTGGTGCCTTCTGCGTGCCCCTTATTACCCGCCCCGGAGAGCGCTGCGCCCGCAAGGTTGGTCAGCAAGTCCGACCCCACCGGGCCACCGCTGCTGAGACTGCCGCCCTGATGTTCGGCCTTAAAGTCCGCCTGGTTATGGATATCGCTGAACCCCAGCGTGCCGGTGTCAAGGCGGTTTTTATCCGCGGGAGCAGGAGTTATTCGGTTGCAGCAGCGAAATATGGAGGTTTTTTTAGGGCTTAAAAGCAAATCCCCCGACCAGCATCCGGGGGATTTCATACTAATTTAATAAATTTTCAGCTTTTATTCACTTCACCAATATACCAATGTTCAGAGTGATAAAGTTCACCTTCATCATTCTCACTTACTCTGAGGACTCCTAACTCTGAAAAACCATTTGGTAACTTTAGATTCCACTCTTTGATCAGGCTACGATCACTCAATAAACTCAGCTGACCAAAAAAACCATTTCCCACCTGCGTATGCTCATTGAAGTACTCCTCAGAAGTGAATAAGCATAATTCGCTTGAAAACATATCAGGTAGAACAATGCAGCAAGTTACTCTTATATTACTTCCATTATCCCCCCTGGCTCGATAAATATTATAAGCAGCATCTATCAAAGCTTGAGCACAGAAGGATTGAATATTGCTATTCGTTTGTTTTCCTTGAACCAAGGCCAGATGAACAGGAATCTTCACATTCCAGTAACCGTAAGAGTAATCACTTCCCTGAATATCAGGGAAGTGAGATTCATATGATTCCGACCACTTTTTCAATGAACGTAATCTACGAGGAATCCCCCGTAATTTTTTATTGCTTAACGCTAACCTGCGCATTGTCATCTATAGTTCCCTTCCCTTAGCCGCTTCAGTTTTAGCCTGATTTATAGACCCATCAAGATTTAAAACAGCTCTAAAATCACCTCTTTTATCAAAAACTTCCAAGTGGTTTTTATGCTGTCCATCTAGATAGAACTGATCGCCTTTCTTAATATACTCACCAATATCACCCGTTGCTTTATATACGCTTTGCCCCTGATATTGCTGGCTTGATTTTTGGGTAGTATTTTTTATCTGACTACCAAAACCCGGTTGCTTAAGGAATTCACTCATATTTCCAACCGAACCCTGATTAGGTTCATAAGGCTGTTTACCAGCTTTACCTATAACCCCAAGCGCCGCCAAAGCCTTACCACCAACCGCAGCTCCCAGCCCTATCGCCTCTACGGCTTCCTTACCATTCAGCGCCACCTTCACATAGTCTGGCATCGCTTGGTAAATCGCTCTGGCGCTGCCTTCATTTTCCGCCAGTACGAACCGGTCAAGCTGCGCCAGGTCGTCACTGCTCAAGTCGGAGAACAGCGGCAGGCGTTTCAGGCTATTCGCAATATCTGAACCTGCACTCGCTTCTGACAATGCCCCATTGGCACAGAACGGATTACCGGAACACCCTTCAGCTACCGCCTCTTCACGGTTTTTCTTGCTAACATCAGCATACTTCTCGTAAATATCCTGTTTGTCAGCACCGGTTTTATCCGCCTCTTCAAGCTCTTTGTGCAGATTCAGTACATCTTTAGAGCTTAAGAAGTTATTCTCCACCGCCGTCTTACCGGCCACGCTACCGCTCACGGCGCCCGCCGTGCTGTCCGCTATCAGTCCACCCGCCAGCCCGGAAGCCAGTTGGCTCAGCGCGCTGACGTTTTGCTTCTCGGCCTCCGTCAGCGCCGACGGCGCCTTGCCATAATACTGCTCGCTGATGATTTTAGCAGCCAGTTCACCGCTCGCCGCACCCGCAGCTCCCACCGCCACGTTATTGCCCGACACCAGCGCCACCAGGGCACCCGCCACCGCATGCGCTGCCGCGTTCGCCGCCGTGTTGCCCTCCGTCCGGCTTTTGATTTCCTTCGCCAGATAGGGGGCCAGCGCACCACCCGCTGCCGCCCCGATATCACCGCCGCTGAGCCCCGCCAGCGCCGCGCTGATGGCCGTACCCGCGGCCCAGAAGTTGCTGCCGACCCCATACGCTTCTTGCGCCGCCTTATACTCCGGCGAGGCTTCCAGCATCTGTTGCCGCTGCTCTGGCGAAGCACTCAGGTAAGCCGGGTCCTTGCTCAGCGTCTCCGCTGCCGCACGCTGCGCCTGCAACATCTGCTTGTTACCGTAGTCGCTCACCAACTGCGTCGCCAGCTGTGTGACTCCCTGGGTAAACGCCAGATTGTCCTTCACCTTCGCCTCATCGAAGATTTTATCGATGCGCCCATTGGCGTTGTCCGTATCCCGGCTTAACTCTGCGACATCCTGAGTTTCGTTCGCCGTATCGCGGATATCAATATTGCCCGCAGCGATGGCCGACTGCGTGGTGCCGCTCGCCTTACCCTTCTCCTTCGCCAGTCCGCCACCGGTTGGCCCGCCGGTCGACAGGCCGAACCCGCTACTGCTGGCCTTGTATTCCGCCTTGTTATCGATGGCATCCCAGCCCAGCGTGCCGGTCGACAGCTGGTTTTTGATACTGTCCGCCGTCGATGCAATCACCCCACCGTTAAGCTGAGTGTGTTTGCCGACGTTGATATCAAACCCTTTATCACCCGCGAACAGCCCGCTCTGGTCACCCACGCTGGCGTATTCGCTGTCGATTTTGGTCTGGCTCATGCTCAGCGATGCCGAACCCGTCATCGAACCGAAGGTAAAGCTCGCACCCGCGCTGCTGTCCTTCTGCCAGCTGTGGTAATCGTCGGTATCCTGCAGGCTGCTGATGGACAGGTCACGACCGGCATCCACCTTAATCTTCTCCCCCAGCGCCTGTGCGCCGGACAGCACCGTATCGCGCCCACTGCTCAGGCTCAGTTCATCCCGCGTGTTAACGTACTAGCTGGAGATCACTGCCGTACCCGATGTGATCTGGTCACGGCGGCGGGAAAATGAGGTTTTGGGGGCTTAGAAGCAAAGATCCCGGCACAAGGCCGGGATCTTTGACTTAGATAAGATTTCTCTCTGCTTGTTCTACCAGGGAACGGAACTCATTAAAGCTAAAATTCCAGCTCCCACTATCAGGACAAGTAAAAATCTCTATTCGCATACCAGCATCAGGTTCATTTGAGATCTCGGCAACTTGATTTGCACCGAAGTAGATCTCATAAACAACATTTTCTCTATCCGGTAAGCTTGCTATTTGTGCTGTCAGTTTATTTATCATTTGGGTGGCTCCAAGAAGCCAATTAATTTACCCTGCGCATCATAACGCAACCCGCGACCACTAGAAGAGATCACATCTGTTACTTGCCCATAGCGCCCCGTATTACTTTGAACAACGGACTTATTAGGATCGCTCAAAATGCTATCTACTATTTTTTGGCCTTGTTCATTTATAGCCGATGGATTGCCCTTAGCAGTAGGAAAAGCACTACCTTCTCGGCTTCCATGTTTTTGAAGTGCGCGTCCTGCCAGAGTTAAATCGCCTTTCTTCGAGGCTGGGTCTATATGTTTAGCACCATTAGATAATTCATCAATCGACCACTTTCCGATTTGAACATTTTTATTTATATCATTTTGTTTACTCTCATTATTCCGAGCATTCTCTTCATCCTGAGGCTCCCAGCCACCTGGCGTTCCAGATCCTGTCCCACCCGCTTCTGCTTTCTCTTCATCCGTCAGATCCTGCGCCACATTCGGCTGACGCGCATTCTCTTCACGAGACTTACTTGGATCGGAGCCATCATCCGCATCCCACGCCTCATTTCCGCCTGTCCCATTAATGGACGTATTCGGCACTGCAACCGGTGGCGGAACCGGCGCAGGAACCGCCAGGAAGTTATTCTCCACCGCATTCTTCCCGGCCTGAGAACCGGTCACCGCACCGGCTGTATTCCCTGCCGCCACGCCACCCGCCAGCCCTGCCGCCAGTTGGCTCAGCACGCTGACCTGCTGTTTCTCGCTTTCACTCAGCTCGGCGACTTTGCGTCCCGGGAACAGCTCGCCGGCTATCACCCGTGCCGCCAGTTCACCGCCGCCGGCCCCCACGGCACCGGCAACACCCGACTGGTGGTTCAGCTCCGCCGTTATCGCACCCAGCACCGCATGCGCCATCGCGTTGGCTGCCGGGTTCGCTTCACCGACCCGCGTCTTGATTTCCGTCGCCAGATACGGCGCGGCACCGGCCGCCAACGCCCCCGCCAGATTGTTGCCCGCCAGCCCCTGCAGCGCCCCGGTTACCGCTTGCGCTGCCTTCTGCAGGTCGCTGCCGGTACCGTATTTCTGCATCTCCGCTTTGTATTCCGGCGTTTCGCGCAACGCTTTCGCATCCAGTCCCGGATACTTCGCTTTCGCCGTTTGCAACCCATTGATGTCACCCTGCGTGCGGATAACATCCATCGCCTGCCCGCCTATCTCGCCGATAAGCTGCGCCTGCTTCAGCCGGTTCTGCTCTTTCTCCTTGTCGAAGATTGGCCCGATGCTGCCGTTGGCGTTATCGGTATCCCGGCTCAGTTGATTAACATCCTGCTGCTGATTCGCCGTGTCCCGAATGACCACGCTACCGCCCGACACCGCCGCCTGCGTGGTGCCTTCTGCGTGCCCCTTATTACCCGCCCCGGAGAGCGCTGCGCCCGCAAGGTTGGTCAGCAAGTCCGACCCCACCGGGCCACCGCTGCTGAGACTGCCGCCCTGATGTTCGGCCTTAAAGTCCGCCTGGTTATGGATGTCGCTGAACCCCAGCGTACCGGTGTCAAGGCGGTTTTTATCCGCGGGAGCGGTACTGGCAAATTACCCGCGCAAGTCTGTATTTCACTGCTGCCTCACCTGGTGTGGTCCGGTTACAGCGGCGGGAAGATGGTGCTTTCAGGGCATAAAGCAAAGATCCCGGCCGGTTGGCCGGGATCTTTGCTACTTCAAGATATAATCAAACCTCTCATCCCAGTTAAATCGAATGTCTTGCTGTTTTGTTTGTTCAAATATTTGAATGATTTTATTAAAGTATTCACCAAGGCATTTCTTTGATTGCTCGGAATCTAACCAAATTATTTTTATTGGTCTTTCAACATCTGTGCTTAGACGATCCCATAATGCGTTGAGATTACGGCCATAATAAGGTCCAAAATTCAATAAATCAGACATAACCCTATGAAAGTCAGATTCATTCTTTATGGTTGCACCATCTAAAATTACTTCGTTCATATTCACTTCCACTTGCCTATTGAAGTCGCAGTCTCATAGTGATCTGTCGTGATATAAAGCAAACCATCGTTTGAATATAGCAAACGAGTTCCCGGCTGGTTACTTCTAGACATTTTGCTATCTAGACCAATATCAGCCTCAAGCCAAACTCGTCCCGGCACAGACGGTAATAAATTATCAGCATCTCTAAATACATCTCCGCCAATTTGTCCATTTGGTACACTATTATTTAACGCTTTACCTGCTTTCCACCCACTTCCCATTGCCGTGCCTTTTGTAACGTAGTTTGGTGGTAAGCTCCCCGTATTACGTAAACTATCTACAAGTTCATTTGCTGCCTCAGTGGTTTTCAAATCCATCTTCAAGCCAGCATAATTAGCTGCATTATGCGCTGTATTACTAGCATTTTTTGTTACCGCAACAACAGCCTTAGCAAGGACATACTGCACCAGCTTCGCCTCACTGGTCGGCACACCACTCGCTAGGATTTCCGCCGCTTTCTCTGGTGTCATTTCTCCATTTGCCGTCAGAGCACTGACCGGCACACCGAAGAACTCACCCCAGGCGGTCAACAGACCTTTAACTGCGTCCTGACCTTCCGGCATATCGCCTTGGGCATTCTTAACCAGCGCCGCCGCGATTTCATCCGGTGAAGCACCACCTTGCAGCATGGAGGCACCGAGCGAGGTTTGCGACATACTTATATCTGCCATGCCCTTGCCGAACCCTTCCAGGCCGCTCAGCGCATTATTCTCAACCGCATTCTTCCCGGCCTGAGAACCGGTCACCGCACCGGCTGTATTCCCTGTCGCCACGCCACCCGCCAGCCCTGCCGCCAGTTGGCTCAGCACGCTGACCTGCTGTTTCTCGCTTTCACTCAGCTCGGCGACTTTGCGTCCCGGGAACAGCTCGCCGGCTATCACCCGTGCCGCCAGTTCACCGCCGCCGGCCCCCACGGCACCGGCAACACCCGACTGGTGGTTCAGCTCCGCCGTTATCGCACCCAGCACCGCATGCGCCATCGCGTTGGCTGCCGGGTTCGCTTCACCGACCCGCGTCTTGATTTCCGTCGCCAGATACGGCGCGGCACCGGCCGCCAACGCCCCCGCCAGATTGTTGCCCGCCAGCCCCTGCAGCGCCCCGGTTACCGCTTGCGCTGCCTTCTGCAGGTCGCTGCCGGTACCGTATTTCTGCATCTCCGCTTTGTATTCCGGCGTTTCGCGCAACGCTTTCGCATCCAGTCCCGGATACTTCGCTTTCGCCGTTTGCAACCCATTGATGTCACCCTGCGTGCGGATAACATCCATCGCCTGCCCGCCTATCTCGCCGATAAGCTGCGCCTGCTTCAGCCGGTTCTGCTCTTTCTCCTTGTCGAAGATTGGCCCGATGCTGCCGTTGGCGTTATCGGTATCCCGGCTCAGTTGATTAACATCCTGCTGCTGATTCGCCGTGTCCCGAATGACCACGCTACCGCCCGACACCGCCGCCTGCGTGGTGCCTTCTGCGTGCCCCTTATTACCCGCCCCGGAGAGCGCTGCGCCCGCAAGGTTGGTCAGCAAGTCCGACCCCACCGGGCCACCGCTGCTGAGACTGCCGCCCTGATGTTCGGCCTTAAAGTCCGCCTGGTTATGGATGTCGCTGAACCCCAGCGCTGCCTTGCCGGCCTGCAGGTTGGGGTTATTCTGGATCAGGCCGCCCAGTTGGCTCTGGTTGAGCTGACCGGTAGCGTTATTGAGGATCAGACCTTCTTTGCCGACGTTGAAATCGTCGTATTTATTATGAGAAATACCGGCCTGGTTCGGTGTGGCGATATTAATCACCGGCACACCATTGGCGGCCTGATCGACGCGGGTATTGCCTTCGGCGACGTTAACGCCGGCGGCAAAAGCCGGAAGCAGCGGCTGGCCGGCCAGCAGGCCGCACAGGGTGTAGCTCAGCAGGCGCTGATAGGCATTGAGCGGTTGATTATGTTTGTGTTTCATCCCTGAAACCTTCCTGTACGTTAGGGTTAAAGTACGATATTGACCCGGTAATACACCGACACCCGATCCGGCTTCAGCCAGTCTGGATAAGCCAGCGGCCAACCGACGGTCAGTTGGCAGCCGAAATGGCGGTTACGGCTGCCCAGCCCGACGGCGCCGCCCCACAGCGTGCCGGAAGCGTTGGCGTCCAGCGCGTCGTGATGCAGCCAGCCGCCGTCCAGCGCGGCCAGGGCGTCGATACTGCCCAGATACGGCAGCGTCACCAGCGTCCGGTTAACTTCATTGCGCCAGTAGCCGCCCTGGTCGCCGGAAAGATACTGCTCTTTGAAGCCGCGCACCGAGCTCTCGCCGCCGATAGTCAGGCGCTCGCTGCCGTACAAACGTTGGGGTGTCCACTGGCCGTACAGGCTGGTGAGGTAAGTCCAGTCCTGCGTCAACGGCAAGTAGTAACTGCCGGAAAGCGAAAGCTTGTGAAACTCGGCGCGTGGCGCTTCCTTGATTTTGCCGCTGTCGTCTTCGGCACCCAGCCAGGGCACGCCGCGGCTGTAAGCCGGGTTTAACGTGGCAAAGCCACCCAGCAATTTCTGGCTATGGCTGAGCCCCAGCGTAACGCTGGTCAGCTTGCGGCTGCTGCTTTCCAGCCGGGTATCGTTGAGCGCGTTACGGTTAATGCGGTGCGTCAGCCCCAGAGACAGGCCGGTTTTCATTTCACCGTCACGAAACAGCACCCGCGACAAACTCAATCGGTGGGTCTGGCTGTCGCCGCTGGATCGCCAGTCAAAGCCCTGATTGTCGATGGTGGTCAGGTAGTCGCTGTAGGCATAGTTATAATCCAGCAGCCAATAGCCATAAGGCAGGCTGACGCCGGCCTGCACGCTGCGTGCGTCGTGATCCTTGGCGAAATCGCTGCTGCGCGCGCCGGAAACGAACCACTGGTCCGCCACGCCCAACAGATTATTGCCGATCAGCGAGCCGTTGATTTGACCGGTGCCGGTGCTCTTCTGACCGCTATTATCAAACCCCAGCCCCAGCATCAGCGGGAACTCGGGTTTGGCGCTCAAATTGACCACCGAATAACCCGGTTTGCTGCCGGGCAGAATTTCAATCTGCACCGGCTGCTGCCGCAGGCGATTAATCTGCTCCATGCCCTGTTCGATATCCCGCAGATTGAGAAGATTGCCCGGCAGGCCGGGGAAAGCCATTTTCAACATGCGATCGTCGCGCTGTTCCAGCAGGATCTTTTCCAGCTTGCCTTCCAGCACCAGCAACCGCAGCTCGCCACGCGACAAATCCTGCTCGGTCAGGAATGCGCGGCTGGTGATATAGCCGCGGCTGATATACCAATCGGAGATCTTCTGTACCAGCGTTTGGATTTGGCCCAGATTCAGGCAGCGTTGCAGGTAGTCTTGGGTTAGCTCCTGCCGCGCGCCGGCCGGCAGGTGATCCGCGCCTTCCAGCCGAAGGGTGGTGATGGTGAAGCAGGGTCCTCCAGAACTGGCGTTTGATTCTGCAGGCGCGGGCAACGTCGGCGTCAGGCTGCGTTGCAGTTCCTGCCGCTGCTGCTGATTTTGCTCAAGCAAACCACGCTGCTGCTGTTGAATACTGTCGCGATCCGCCGGGCTAAGCAGGCTAGCGCCGGCAGTGGGGGAAAAGAAAATGCAGAGTAAAGCGGCTGAGAGCCGCCGAGTTACTGAATCCATTCAGAAGGCCATCCGTATGATTTTTCGGCATTCTAAAGGCTACGCACGGCGGGGAACAAGGCATAAATTATGGGTCAACCATTAGATAGCCTAACCAAACAAGAAATATCTTAAACAAAAACTCCATAAGATCAGTTTTTACACTTAAAAATGGCTTATTGGTTTTCTCTAATCGGAAAAAGCAGCGAATCCGTCTTAATTATGGCTAATGCGATAAGCGCCGCAAAAAACGAATTTATTGGGGCCGTGAACCGGCCCCGGAAAAGGACTAGGCGGTACCGCCAACGGTCAGCATATCCAGCTTCAGGGTCGGCTGGCCGACGCCCACCGGCAGGCTTTGCCCTTCTTTGCCGCAAACGCCCACGCCTTTATCCAGCGCCAGATCGTTGCCGACCATCGAAATCTGCTGCATCGCCTCAATGCCGGAGCCGATCAGCGTCGCGCCCTTCACCGGCTTGGTGATGCGGCCTTTTTCGATCAGATAGGCTTCGGTGGTGGAGAACACGAATTTGCCGGAGGTGATGTCCACCTGGCCGCCGCCAAAGTTCGGCGCATACAGGCCATACTCCACGCTGGCGATGATCTCTTCCGGCGTGGACTTGCCCGCCAGCATGTAAGTGTTGGTCATGCGCGGCATCGGCAGATGCGCATAGGACTCGCGGCGGCCGTTGCCGGTCGGCGCAACGCCCATCAGGCGCGCATTCAGCTTGTCCTGCATGTAGCCTTTCAGGATACCGTTTTCGATCAGCACATTGTACTGGCCCGGCACGCCTTCATCATCGATGGCCAGCGAACCGCGGCGCCCCTGCAAGGTGCCGTCATCCACCACGGTGCAAAGCTCGGAAGCCACCAGTTGGCCCATCTGGCCGCTGAATACCGAAGTGCCGCGACGGTTGAAATCGCCTTCCAGGCCGTGGCCTACCGCTTCATGCAACAGCACGCCAGGCCAGCCGGCGCCCAGCACTACCGGCATATTGCCGGCCGGGGCCGCTACGGCGGAAAGGTTAATCAACGCCATGCGCACCGCCTCTTTGGCGTAGGCGTCGGCGCGGACGTCGCCATCGACGACTTCCAGGAAATAGTCATAACCGAAACGGCCGCCGCCACCGCTGGAGCCGCGTTCACGCTTGCCGTCTTCTTCCACCAGCACGCTGACGGAAAGACGCACCAGCGGGCGAACGTCCGCCGCCAGGGTGCCGTCGGTCGCGGCCACCAGAATTTGTTCATACACGCCGGTGATGCTGGCGCTCACTTCCTGCACCCGCTTGTCGGCCGCACGGGCAACCTTGTCGACGCGGTGCAGCAGGGCAATTTTCTCTTCGCGCGGCAGGCTTTGCAGCGGATCGAGCAGCGGATACAGCGCCTTGTGGCTGATTTCACCGAGCGTATGCACCCGGCCGTCACCGCTGTCGCGCACGATGCTGCGCGCCGCCTGAGCGCTTTGATTCAGGGCGTTCAGGGTTATCTGATCGGCATAGGCGAACCCGGTTTTCTCGCCGCTGACGGCGCGCACCCCAACGCCCTGGTCGATATTATAAGAACCATCCTTGATGATGCTGTCTTCAATCACCCAGGCTTCGTGGTAGCTGGACTGAAAATAGAGATCGGCGTAATCGAGGCGGCGTTCGGCCAGTTGCCCCAAGACAGAAAACAGGTCCTGGTGGCTCAACTTATTCGCAGCAAGTAACTGCTCACTGACAAACGTCAGGCTCATAATTTTTTCACTCTTTATTGGAGGAGGTTTTTTCAAACGGCGCCGTCAGCGACGTCTGGAATCTGTTGTGTTGCAATACCGGCATTTGCGCGCGAAGGGTGTTGAGGCCGGCCGTATCGACCCGCACTTTCAACGCCGAAACCGCATCCGGGTTTTCGGCCAGCACCTTGCCCCAACCGTCCACCGCCAGCGAATGGCCCCAGGTGCGGCGGGTCGGGCCGTGGCTGCCAACCTGCGCAGGCGCCAGTATCACACACTGGTTTTCAATCGCCCTGGCGCGCAGCAGGATTTCCCAATGCGCCTCGCCGGTTACGCGGGTAAAGGCGGCAGGCACGGAAATCAGCTCTGCGCCCTGAGCGCGCAGCGCCTGATACAGGGCCGGGAAGCGCAGGTCGTAACATATCGTCATGCCAAGACGGCCGACCGGCGTATCCACCACGGTCAACTGCTGACCATGTTGGTAAGTGTCCGATTCCCGATAATGGCCGTGGGAGTCGTTAATGTCCACGTCGAACATATGCAGCTTGTCGTAGCGCGCCCGGATTTCACCCTGGTCGTCAAACAGCAGGCTGCTGGTGGTGATCAACGCAGGATTTTCGCGGCTGATCAACGGCATCGAACCGACCAGCAACCATACGCCATAGCGCCGCGCCAACTCGCGTACCGCCTGCTGCAGCGGGCCATCACCCTGCGGCTCCGCATGCTGGCGATAAGCGGCAGAATTGGCGAACAGCAGCGCGTTCTCCGGTGTCATGACCAGCTTTACCCCGGCATTGAGCTGCTTAATCTGCTGTTCGATCTGGGCCAGGTTATCGCGCACCCGATCGCCACTGCACAACTGTAACAACGCAACGTTAGCATTTCTCATGACGCCTTATTCTCCTTTGGCTTGCGCAACACCTCGTTAATTTTCGGCTGGTCCAGATCGCCGCTGATATGGTATCGAATCAGGGAGATCTTGTTCCACAACGGTGCCAGTACCTTAGATGCGGCAAACACCGCCGCGCCGACGATCGGGTTGATCACGAACGCCGTCGCCACGCCGACCGTGGCTGAGATCTCCGGCGCCACCACCGCTTCCATATCAATCTGCCGACGCGCCAGATCGATCTGGCCGTTCATGGCGATATCCGCCGCCAGCCCGTCAACCAACAGATTGTCGGTATGCATTATGCCATCTTTCATCCACGCGGTGCTGCGGATGGAATCAAAGTAGAAGCCTTTCCCGAAGGTATCGCTGAAATCAAACTGCAGCTTGCGTAACAGGGCGTCGAAACTCACCAAACGCAGCAACTGGCCGGCACGGCCGCCGCCCATGCTGTCGATCTCGCCCTTGCCCATTTTAATCGTCAACGCGCCGCTGAGCGTTTCTACCTGCGGTTTCCACGGTTGGCCACGCCAGTAGAGGTCGAAATCGACATCGTAAGGCGCGCCCTTCAGCGGGGTGGTGATACCAAAGAAGGCGGCGGTTTCGTCGATCTTGCCGCCCAGCAACTTGCCTTTCAGCGAGCTGCGCTCTTCCTGCGCGTTTTGCTTCCACAGGCCGCTGGCGGTCATGCGCCCTTTGCCGGTGTCGATCAGCCCATGCTCCAACGTCAGAGTATCCCCCTGATTGGCCAGATCGGCTTCGACCTTACCGAGGTTCTGCCCCATCACCCAGCACGACTTGCAGCGCAGCATCAGCGAAGGCCAGTCACTGAAGGAGACTTTATCCGCCACGGCCAACGGGTTGGTCGCCGCAGGGGCGCTCTTGTCCGCGCTGAACTGCGGGTTGTAATAGAGGTAGTTGATGTCCGCACGCCATGGCCCGCGATCCGCGATCCGCAGATTGCCGTCAACTTCATCGCCCTTGGCGCTGACCAGCGTGCCACCCAGCTGTTTTTCCGCCGTCAGTTGCAGCTTGTGCCATGCCTGGCCACCCAGCATCAATTGCGGCGTTTTCAACGCTACTGTGGTCGGGAAATTAAAACCGCCCACCTGGCCTGAACCACCGCCTTGTTTTATCGCAGGCGCCAACAGCGCCAGCCATTTCTCACCGTCCAGCGGCGGCAGGTTCAGCGTCAGCGAGGGACTACCCGGCAACGGCGGCGTAGCGCCGGCGTCGGTTTGCCATGCGGCACGCGCCAGCGTCACCTGCTTTTTGGCAAAGATCCATTCGCTGTTGAACCGGTTCTGCTTGCCTGCGCTGCCGGTCAACATGAACCCATTCAGGCCACCCTTCACCTTAACGCTCAATGGCAGGGGCTCACCCGCCGGTTTATCCAGCGGTGACGGTAAGTGACTGCTTACTTTTCTGAGGTCGGCATCGAGGCCAATGTCGTAACTGGCCGCGCCCTGATGTGGCAGGACGATCGCAACCTGGCTCTGCCACGGCGCGCTGCCGCTCAGCGCGTCACTCGCTTCCTGCGGTATGCCGGGGAATTTGGCGGGCAACCAGTCAGCTTTCAGGCCAACATTGACCTTATAGTCACTTTTGCCCTCTTGGGTGGTGAAATTCACCGCCACCGGCTGCCCGAACCAGTTAGCCGACAGCGTGTCGCTTGTCAGATTGCCGTTATCGAAGCGGAATTTGCCGCTGACCTGTTTCAGTTCGCTTTCAATCGGCTTCACCAGCAGCGAATTGTTGTTCAGCGCGACCTCACCCTGCGCACGCACCAGCTCGCCGTTCAAGGGGATATCGAGATGTAAGCGCCCACTGACATTACCGCCAATCTGCAGCTCATCCAAGGCGGAACCGAGCGAATCATGCAGCGGGGTCTGGTTAAAATAGTTATGGATCTCTGCGCCTTCGCCCGCCACGTCGGCGTCAATCAGCAAGCGTTCTTTCAGGTAGTCCGGAATCACCGCCGTAATATTCTTGCCGTCCACCTTGCCCAATTTGGTTTGCGGGGCATTCATCCACAACCCCTCGTTGGCAAAGTCGAGATCAATCGCCAGATCGGTCAGCGCCGGCCAGCCCGGCTGGAACTGGAAGGTAGAATGACGCAGCGGCACAAACACTTCAAACTGCCCTTCGTTCTTGCGATAAGGGAAATGTTGCGGGTCGCCGGCGTAAATCAGCGTGGCGTTATCCACCTGCCCACCCTGAATCGCACCGCCAAGATAATCCACCAGGTGCTTGCCCATCAGCGGTTCGGGGAAGTAACGCCAGGCGTCTGCGCCGTCATACAAACGAATACCGGCCAAAATGCTCAGCCAGGGATCGCCTTTCGCCGGCTGCTGATAGCGGAAATCGCCGTTAACCCACAGCGATTTGGCCTTCACATCCAGGTTCTTGCTGGCCAACTCCCAGCCCTGGTCGTTGTTAAGCCAGGTCAGCGCACCGCGCGCGCTGCTGATTTCCAACGGGGCGCGGAACATGTCGCCGTAAGGTAAGGTGCTGTTGTCGAGATCAAGCTGCAGGCGGCCATTCTCCACGCCGCCGCTCAGCGCGCCGGAGAAGTGATTAACCCCCGGCAGCAGTTTCCAGTGCTGCCAGCTGACATCCTGCCAGCGGGCCTGGAAACGGGTTTTTTCCGGCTGTTTCAGCGGAATGTCCAGCGCCAGCGCATCGAGTTTGCCCTTCGGCTGCAAGTCGTTCCAGCGCTCCAGTACGTCCGGGCTGAGGAATGAGAACGTGGGCAACAGCGCCGACAGTCGCTCAAGCTGAATATCGGTAGCGCGGACGCGTAATTCTTCGTTCTGCCCCGGCCCCATAAATTCGGTATTTTCCGGCAGCCACAGCGCTGAAAGCCGGCCCTGCGGCCAGGTCTTGCCGTCGGTTTGCAAACTGAGCTGCGGCACGTCAACTTGCCAGCCGTTGCCTTGGCGACTGAGCGCCAGCGCCTGATTGTCCACATCCAGCCGGTGCTGTTCGGTTCCCACGCGCCAGTTGGCCGCGCCTTGTTTCAGCAGCACATTGCCGCCGGCTATCTCGCCGTTTTTGATCTGCAGCCAGGCCGCCAGGCTGAAATCCGCGCTCTCCAGGCCGGTATTGGCGCGCAACCAGCGGGTAAACCACGGCTTCATGTCAATGTTATCGGCCTGCATATAGACCGTACCGGTGTTTAATAACCCCTGGTTATCACGCAGATCCATGCGCAGCTGCACCACGCCGTGCTGGCCATTCAGCGTCGACAGGCTAAGCTGCCCTTCGGCACGGTGGCGATCGCGGCCATTAAGCCAGGTGAGCTGCGGGATTTCGAATTCGGCGCGTGCGCCGGAAGGCATGAGAAAAGAGATACGGCTGTCGCGCAGATCAAAATGATCGAGCTGATGCAGCATCAGATCGCTGATTTTACCCGGCTCGATGGTGTTGCCCTTACGGTCATCACCGCCCAGCGTGGTATTCATGTCGAGCTGGAATTGATAAAAGGTGAGATCGCGGAACTGCCAGCGCCAGTGCAGCAGCGACTGCCACACATCCAGCGCCAGCGTCACGCGTTCGATGTGCAAATTGCTCTTGGGCAGCGTGGCGCGCACGTTGCGCATTTCAAGCTGTGGGCCGAAGGTTTCCCAGCTCCCCTGCATGAAATCGACCTGGAAAGGCACGCCGGAGAGGCTTGCCACTTTTTCCAGCACCTGAGGGCGGTACTTGTTCAGTTCAGGCAGCGCCAGACGCAGCCCGCTGACCAGTAACGCCACAACAACAACCAGAGTGGCGCCTGTTGCTAACAAAATCCCAGGCAGTCGCCTCACGCAGTTCTCCTTGCTTCCGCTGCCTGGCAACGGGAATCTCTCGACTGTTCGTCCTCACCCTACCTCGGGGTGAGGTATGGAGTGAGGGCCAACGATCACATCATGACAACGTCAAACTGTTCCTGGCTGTACAAGGGTTCGATTTGCACCTTAACCTGTTTGCCAACAAAGATTTCCACTTCCGCCAGCGCATGTGACTCTTCGCTTTTCAGCGCTTCGCCAACCGCCGCAGAGGCATATACCAGGAAACGATCGGAATCGTAAGCATGGTGTACGCGAACAATTTCACGCAAAATTTCGTAGCAGACGGTTTCCACCGTTTTCACGGTGCCGCGCCCATTACAGGTAGGACAATCATGACACAGCACATGTTCAATGCTTTCGCGCGTGCGTTTACGCGTCATTTCAACTAAGCCTAGCTGAGAGAAGCCGTTGATCGTGGTTTTTACCCGATCTTTACTCAGCGCCTGCTCCAACGAGTGCAGCACCCGGCGGCGATGTTCGTCATTGTTCATGTCGATGAAGTCAATGATGATGATGCCGCCGAGGTTGCGCAGCCGCAGCTGGCGGGCAATGGCCTGCGTCGCTTCGATATTGGTATTGAAGATGGTTTCGTCGAGGTTGCGGTGGCCGACAAAGGCGCCGGTGTTGATATCCACGGTGGTCATCGCCTCGGTCTGGTCGATGATCAGGTAACCGCCGGACTTCAGCTCCACCTTGCGCTCCAGCGCCCGCTGGACTTCGTTTTCGACATCGTACAGGTCGAAGATCGGCTGCTTGCCGACGTACAACTCCAGCTTGTCGGTGATGTCCGGAATGTATTCGCCGGTAAATTCCACCAGTTGATCATGGGTCTGGCGCGAATCAATGCGGATCCGGTCCAACGCCGCACCGGCGAAATCGCGCAGAATACGGTGCGCCAACGCCAGCTCGCCGTACAGTTTGTATTTGGTCTGATTGCGTTTTTTGCGCTCCATGACCTTGGTCCACAGGCGCTTGAGGAATGCGGCGTCCTGCGACAATTCTTCTTCGCCGATGCCTTCTGCCGCCGTGCGGATGATAAACCCCCCCAGCTCGTCGCAGTAGGCGGATACGGCCTTTTTCAACCGCTCGCGTTCGGCCTCGCTTTCAATGCGCTGCGAGACGCCAACGTGCGCCGCACCCGGCATGAACACCAGATAACGCGAAGGCAGGGTTATGTCGGTGGTCAGGCGCGCGCCTTTGGTACCAAGGGGATCTTTCACCACCTGCACCATCAGATCCTGCCCCTGGCGCACCAGTTCGGCGATATCGCGCACGTGGAAATTCTTCTGCTCATCACCGGCGACACATTCGGTGTGCGGCATGATATCGGAGGCGTGCAGGAAAGCGGCCTTGTCCAGGCCGATATCGACGAATGCCGCCTGCATACCCGGCAAGACGCGGCTTACGCGCCCTTTATAAATATTGCCGACGATGCCGCGTTTGGATTCGCGCTCGATGTGGATCTCTTGCAGGATGCCGCCATCAATATAGGCAACCCGCGTTTCAGACGGTGTGATATTAACCAGTAGCTCAGCTGTCATGCCTTCTCCTCAGAGCCGGTCGATAATGGCAGCGCCCATCAACCGGTTCTTACATCACGTAATGCGACAAAATTACTGAGCAGCTCATGTGTTTCGACCAACGGCAAGCCCATCACCGCGTGATAACTCCCGGTTATCGTTCTGACGAAACAACCACCCTTTCCTTGAATTCCGTAGGCGCCCGCTTTATCCATCGGCTCGCCCGTTGCAATATAATCGCAGATATCCTGTTGTGACAGGTTGCGGAACGTCACGTCCGTGACCACCAGTTGGCACAAAACGTCCTGGCTATCGGCGATCGCCACTGCGGTCATCACCTGATGCTGCTTGCCCGAGAGCACCGCCAGCATTTCTGCCGCATGCGCTTCGTCGCGCGGTTTTTCCAACACCCGGCCGTTGAGCACCACAATGGTATCCGCACCCAGCACCGGCCAGTCCTGCTGCGCCAGCGCCACGCCCGCTTTGGCCTTGTCCTGCGCCAGACGGCGCACATAGGCTTCTGCGGCTTCCCCTTCCCGACGCTGTTCTTCGGTATCCGTCAGGATAATTTCAAACGCAACGCCCAACAGGGTCAGTAATTCGCGTCGACGCGGAGAGCCGGAGGCCAGATAAAGCGAAGTCATTGATATACCCTTACTGTACGGCGAACTGACGGCGGATTTTGCGCATCAACAGGAACAACCACGGCCACAGAATGCCGTTAACCACACTACTCCAGAACACCTCTGGGCGGAAAGAGACGTTGATCACTAAAAACTCAGCCCAGAACACCACAACATCCATCGCCAAGGATAACAGTACGACGATCAGCGCCTGTTGCCATAGCGCCATGTTGCGGAACAGCTGGAATTTGAACGCCACCAGATAGGCGATGATGCCCAACGCCAGCGCACGCACGCCCAGCGTGGAGCCGAGGATCAGATCCATGACCAGCCCCAGCACAAAGCCGGTGCCGACATTCACCCTGTGTGGCAGCGCCATCACCCAGTAAATCAGGATCAAAGCCAGCCAGGACGGCCGGAACATATAGATTTGCTCCGGCCACGGCATGATTTGCAGCACCAGCGCCACCAAAAATGACAGCCAGATTACCCAGCGCCCGTTGCTGCGGTAGCGGTTCATTGCGTGGCTCCCGCAGCCGGTGCGGCGGTCTGCGTCCCAGCGGCACCGGTTGCAGCGGCAGGCAGGGAGGGTTGCGGGCCCATGGCATCGGCCGGCGGCAGCACCTGCGGCATCATCTGCATCAGGCGTTCATTGGCGACGCGGTGAACTTCGTCCGGTGGCAGCGGCATATCGCCATTGCGATCGGCGCCCCACAGCAGCAGCAGGTAGCGCAAGCGTTGCAGGCCTGCGGTTGGCCGCGCCTGGATCACGGTATAAGCACGCTGGTTATCCACTTTAACCGAGGAGACCACCGCTACCGGATAACCTTCCGGGAAGCGGCCGCCCAGGCCGGAAGTGACCAGCACGTCCCCCACACGGATGTCGGTATTGTTGGGCAGGTGCTCTAGCTGCAAATCGTCGGCGCAACCGCTGCCTGCGGCAATCACCCGGATATCGTTGCGCAGCACCTGAATCGGCAGTGCGTGCGAGGCGTCGCAAATCAGCAGCACGCGGCTGGTGAACTTCGCCACCGCCACCACCTGACCGACTACGCCTTTATCGCTGATCACCGGCTGGCCTTCATAGACGCCGTTGTCCGAACCTTTGTCGATCACAACCTGATCGCTATAAGGATCGGAACCGGTAGAGATCACCTGGGTGACCATTTTGTGTTCATCCTGGCGCAGCGGCGAGCCTAGCAGCTCACGCAAGCGGGCGTTTTCCTGCTTGAATTGGCCAAGAAGAAGAGTGTCGCTGTTTTTCAGCAGCAGTTCCTGCCGCAGAGCTCGGTTTTCCAGCTCCAGCTGTTGGCGGGTAGCCAGCGTTTCTGAAACGCCGTCCAAAACTTTACGTGGCCCATTGGCCAAAAAATAGAAAGGGCTGACGGCCGTGTCCATGTAGTTGCGAATTTTCACGAACGTACCGAGACGGCTATCGGCAACGATCAGGCCAATGGCCGCAATCACCGCCAAAAAAAGTCGGAGTTGCAGGGAAGGCCCCCTGCTAAAAATCGGCTTCATAAATTATGCGAGTTCCTCGACAACAGAAAGAGGAACCGTACCTGATTTTCGCTTTGCGCTGTCATCCGATACGATTCCTCCTTCCTGGGGCTGACTATTCTTCGCTGAACAAATCGCCGCCATGCATGTCGATCATTTCCAACGCCTTGCCGCCGCCGCGGGCTACGCAGGTCAGCGGATCTTCTGCCACGACAACCGGGATACCGGTTTCTTCCATCAGCAGGCGATCCAGGTTGCGCAGCAGTGCGCCACCGCCGGTCAACACCATACCGCGTTCGGAAATGTCGGAAGCCAGCTCCGGCGGACACTGTTCCAGCGCCACCATCACCGCACTGACGATGCCGGTCAACGGCTCCTGCAGCGCTTCGAGGATTTCATTGGAGTTCAGGGTAAAGCCGCGTGGCACGCCCTCAGCCAGGTTACGGCCGCGAACTTCAATTTCATGCACTTCATCGCCCGGATAAGCTGAGCCGATGCCGTGCTTGATACGCTCGGCGGTCGCTTCACCAATCAGCGAGCCATAGTTACGGCGCACATAATTAATGATGGCTTCGTCGAAGCGATCGCCGCCGATACGTACGGAAGAGGAGTACACCACACCGTTCAGTGAGATCACCGCGACTTCTGTGGTACCGCCACCGATATCAACCACCATGGAACCGGTCGCTTCAGACACCGGCAAGCCGGCACCGATCGCGGCAGCCATCGGTTCTTCAATCAGAAACACCTCACGCGCACCGGCCCCTTGGGCGGATTCGCGAATGGCGCGGCGTTCAACCTGAGTTGCGCCAACCGGTACACACACCAACACTCGCGGGCTTGGCCGCATGAAGCTGTTGCTGTGAACCTGTTTGATAAAGTGCTGCAGCATTTTTTCGGTCACGAAGAAATCGGCGATCACGCCGTCTTTCATCGGGCGAATAGCCGCGATATTGCCAGGCGTACGGCCCAGCATCTGTTTGGCGTCATGACCCACGGCCGCAACGCTCTTGGGTGAACCGGCACGATCCTGGCGAATGGCAACCACCGACGGTTCGTTCAGTACAATGCCTTGCCCTTTAACATAAATCAGGGTATTGGCGGTACCCAAGTCGATGGACAAGTCATTGGAAAACATGCCACGAAATTTCTTAAACATAACTAAAGGATAATCCTGCAAGCTGGGGGCGGAAAATAAAATCCGCCTACTTTACCAACCACACGAAGCAGCGACAAGGCGCAAAAACGTTCTACTTCGGTGAAAAATAGTCTGTATTGTTTCTGCTCGAATGCACGGAAATTGGATGAGGCCTGAATTCCCTGAACAAAGGCTCAGTTTACCACCCTGTCAGCGCACGAAACGGCGTAACACAGCTCATAAAATCTAACATATTCCCTGATTGACGCGGGTGGTAAGCACCTACCAACGTACAACAGAAAAGGACTGACAAGAGCCTATATCAAATAGGCGTTCTTGTCGCAGGCAGTTTGGGGATAATCCCAAAATGACAGATAAAATGGCCCAGATGAATTGGCGCTCATTCTACGTCAATTTTTGCCCGGCATTCAGGTTAAACGCGATAACGACGCGAATATTTTTTACGCCCCACGTCTATCGGCTCCGGCGGCGCAAAAAAGTCACCTTGCCCGCCAAGGATCCCGCGCTCTTTCAGCGTCTGCCATTCGTTGCTCGTCCGCACGCTGGCGGCAAACACCTTGGCACGGGTGCCTTCGCAGGCGCCGGTCAGGCTCTGAACGAACAGCTGATTTTCATCACGTTTATCAATCCCCCGCACTAAACCCGGGTGGAGTTTGACGATCTCCACCGGTAAGGACTTGATATAAGAGGCACTGACCACGGTTAACCCCGCCTGAGAAACGGCAAGACGACACCCCAATCCTGAAAGCAATCTCAGCACCGGTCGCAAACGGTCGATATGTTGACACACGTCTGCCTCTGCAAGTTCAATCAGAATTCGTCGACGGTGGTTTTTTTCGCACTGTAGCAGGGTATCGCGCAACCAGCGCTGGAAACTGCGCTGCAATAATGAATCGACGCACAGCGTAAATGCCAGCGTCTCTTCCGGCCACAACGCCAGCAAGGGAAGAATGCGGCTGATATGCTGACGATCGTAACTTTCGGCCAGCCCCAACTGCTGCACCAGCGGCATATATTCCGAGGGTAGCAACTCTTGGGTTCCATCATAAATCCGGCTCATGATCTCGCGGTGATGAACGTCCCCTTCCACCGTTACCGCCGGTTTCTGATACAGGCGTGGGCCGCCCCGTACCAATACCTGTTCCAACAGGGTGCGCCATTTAACGCTGCCGCGCCCTTTTTCGGGCACCTGGCTGTCGTAAACGTACCAGCCGTTTTCCCCTTGTAACGTGGCGTGACGCGTTGCCTGCTCCGCGTAATCAATCACCTGTTCCGGGGTTTGCCCACTGCGATACGCCACTATGCCGATATGCAAGAACGCTTCGCGATCGATAAGCGCCGTTGAAGGCAATGAGTCAATGGCATTCACCAACTGCGCGGCGATGCCGTCCGCCTCTTTCAACGTGCGGTGCGGCAACAGCACGGTGAAATCACTGTGGAAATAGCGCGCCAACAGCGCCGCCGGATAGCGCATCACAAAGGTCGACAGCAAATTGACCAGCGAGTACATCAGTTCCTGCACCGCCGTGTTGCCGTGGGTTTCCCGCAGCGTATCGAAATCGGGTAACCGCACCATCATGACAATGCCGTGCGAGCCTTGCTCCTCCAATTGAGTGGCCAGTTGGTTATCGAAAAACAATCGGTTGTTCAGCCCGGTTTTTGCGTCCTGTGCGGCAAAAGCGCGGATCAGCGTATCGACCCGGCTGCGCGCTTCACGCGCTTCCGCCAAATCCGCCAGCAGGCGATCAAGCGCACCGCTGACGTTGGCCGGCCATTCGCGCACATCGCCCTGCATCACGTTTTCTCGTTCACCGTTAAGGATGCGGCGCGCACGACGCTCCAGCAGATCCTCCCCCTCGGCCTGCTCACGCAGCCAGCGCAGGCTGAACAACAAAATCACCACCATCGCGACAATCGACAAGGTCACAGCCCCGGTGGATTGCAGCGAGCGCACATCGCTGACGAACGGATCGATATAGGTAATGTGGAGCGAACTGCCTGGGTGCTGCAGCAGCGACCGGGAAACCTGCCGGTAGCCGTTCAGCGAATCCCAGGGCAACTTCAAAGCCGGCAGTTTATAAGTGAAGAGATTGGTGCGGTCGCTATCGACGCTGACGGCCACGATACCAAGCGGGCGCATCACCAGCGGCAACCATTGTTGCTGTTCATCGGGAGAACCATGCAGCATTGACTGATCGAGCGACGTCACCAGCGAATCGAAGCGGCGCTCCAGACGATCCTGAGTCACGTAGAAGAAACTGTATGAGCACCCCATCAGCATCAAAAACATCGCCAGAGCAACAAGCAGGGTGATCAGCGCTGACAGTTTGGTGGTAAATCGCATCCCTGTGCCTTGTCCGTTATGGTTACGTGAATTTTCACCTTTGGAGATATAAAGGCCCCGAATCCGCTCAAATGAATGCAACTCAATACCCTGATTTCTTAATTAATCACTGACTATGCACTTCATTCGTTCCGCCAACGTAAGGCAGTAAATCGTGCCGCTCAACCTATCAAGCCAGGCCTGAGAAGGAAACCTTAAAACGTCATTTTTGCCCTTTATCAAGACATAAGCGTCTTAGTAAGCATATAGTCAAATAAGTCTGATTCAGCCATATATGGCAAAAAATGATAACGAGAGGAAGAGTGACATGCGTGCACTGTTATTGGAACAACAAGACGGGCAAACTTTGGCGCACATCAAAGACATCAACAGCGATCAACTGCCCGATGGCGATGTGACTATCGACGTCAACTGGTCCAGCCTTAACTATAAAGATGCGCTGGCGATCACCGGCAAAGGCAAGATCATCCGCCAATTCCCTATGGTACCTGGCATCGACTTCGCCGGTACGGTACGCGACAGCGCAGACCCGCGCTTTAAGGAAGGCCAGAGCGTGGTGCTCACCGGCTGGGGCGTCGGCGAAAATCACTGGGGCGGCCTGGCAGAACAGGCGCGGGTATCCGGCGAATGGCTGGTGCCGCTGCCGCACGGGTTGGATGAGCGTAAAGCGATGATCCTCGGCACCGCCGGCTTTACCGCCATGCTATGCGTGATGGCGCTGGAGGAAGGCGGCGTACATCCGGATGACGGCGACATTCTGGTGACCGGCGCCAGCGGCGGCGTTGGCAGCGCGGCAATCGCCATTCTGACGGCCCTGGGCTATCACGTCACCGCGATCAGCGGCCGCGAAAGCAACGTCGACTACCTGAAAGCGCTGGGCGCCAAAGAGGTTCTGTCGCGTAGCGGCTACCTGGAAGCGCCGCGTCCGCTGGAGAAACAGTTGTGGGCCGGTGCGATAGATACCGTCGGCGACACCCTGTTGGCACGGGTGCTGGCGCAGATGAACTACAACGGCGTCGTCGCCGCTTGCGGGCTGGCCGGCGGTTACCACCTGCCCACCACGGTGATGCCGTTTATTCTGCGCAACGTACGCCTGCAGGGTGTGGACTCGGTACACGCCCCGCTGCACCGCCGCCAAACCGCCTGGGAACGCCTGGCCGGTATCCTGCCGGACAGCTTCTACCAGCAGGCCACGCAGGAAATTACGCTGGAACAGGCGC
>RCUM01000343.1_pt1 | contig 29755 bp, 28 predicted proteins | sample 2166141 | NCBI WGS metagenome assembly RCUM01 (sample SAMN09932756, study PRJNA488358) | compost metagenome | isolation source: compost soil in crotonic acid-enriched | place: Germany: Experimental Botanical Garden
GAACCCCGCCGTTGGGTTGCCTTACCCTTCGGTTTCGTAAGCCAAAATGGCGGCTACCTCCGTGTCTCCCAGTGTGATGCGCAGTTCACATAGTGAACCGCGGGTGATCCACATCAACGCTATCAGCGTGATGCAGATAATCATCAGCCTTAGAACGACCCGTTCTTGCTGCATTTTTGACCTCCTTATCCTTGCCTTGCGGCGGGGAAGAGGCTAACCTGACGTTGCTTAGACGTTCAGAGTGGCCTCGGGTTGATTACATCGACTCGGGGCCTTTCTCTTTCTATCCGTTACCAATACAAGGCTCCGGACAGAAAGATCCAGAGCACCCATCCGCAGTCTATCCGATTATCCCCGGGGTTAAATTAGTCGTTCTGGTAAGGCTGCGGTGTGCCACGCAGTTTTGAACAGAAGACTGGCAAAATGCGCCGATGACGGGGAGTTGTGACTCTGGCAGAGGGGAAGGGTGCTCATGGATCCGTCGTCAACAACCAGCAGGCGGGGCGAACCCCGCCGTTGGGTTGCCTTACCCTTCGGTTTCGTAAGCCAAAATGGCGGCTACCTCCGTGTCTCCCAGTGTGATGCGCAGTTCACATAGTGAACCGCGGGTGATCCACATCAACGCTATCAGCGTGATGCAGATAATCATCAGCCTTAGAACGACCCGTTCTTGCTGCATTTTTGACCTCCTTATCCTTGCCTTGCGGCGGGGAAGAGGCTAACCTGACGTTGCTTAGACGTTCAGAGTGGCCTCGGGTTGATTACATCGACTCGGGGCCTTTCTCTTTCTATCCGTTACCAATACAAGGCTCCGGACAGAAAGATCCAGAGCACCCATCCGCAGTCTATCCGAATATCCCCGGGGTTAAATTAGCCGTTCTGGCAACGTTGCGGAGCACTGCGCATTTTTAAGCAGAAATAGAAAAGGGGCGATGATTATCGCCCCTGGGTAAGTCAGTTTTTTGCAGTTACGCGGCTTCGGTGTGTTTCAGGCGCTTATCCTGCTTGAGCGGCTTTTCCGGCTTACTGGCCGCCAGCGCATCCGGCTCGAAGTCATCCACGTTGATGGAACGCAGACGGCTCTCTTCGGCTTTCACCAGGATCTTCGCTTCATCGGCGCTGATCTTGCCCTCTTCCAGCGCACGCTGCGCCAGGCGATCCAAGCGGGTAAACGGCAGGTTTTTGCCGCTTTCCTTGCACAGGCGCAGGTGAATCGGCTCGGCGGCAATGACGTCTGCCAGCGCGGCTTCCAGCAGGCCAACTGGGTTATGCTCGCTTGGCGTCAGGTACTGGCCGCGTCCAAGGCGGCTGCGGGTTGCGGACGGCTGCTGGATAATCTTGGCCAACTGGTGGTCCAGACGATCAGAAGGTGCGGTATGCACGCGGCCGAACGGGAAGATCACGAAGCGCATCACGCCGGCGATAAAAGGGTTCGGGAAGTTGCGCAGCAGATCGTCCAACGCTTGTTCTGCCTGATGCAGACTGTCCTGCACCCCCCAATGCACCAGCGGCAAATCTTCTTTCTGACGGCCTTCATCCTCAAAACGTTTCAGCGTTGCGGAAGCCAGGTACATTTGGCTGAGGATATCCCCCAGGCGGGCGGAGATACGCTCGCGGCGTTTCAGGCTGCCGCCCAGCACGCCCATGGAGACGTCCGACAGCAGCGCCAGGTTCGCGCTCAGGCGGTTCAACTGTTGGTAGTAACGGCGTGTCGCATCTTTGGTCGGCGTGCTGCTGGTGCGGCCATTGGTCAGGCCCAGCCAGAAGCTGCGTACCTTGCTGCTGCCCACGTGGCCCAGATGGCCGAACAGCGATTTGTCGAAGGCGTTCAGATCATTGCTTTGCGCAGCCGCCATTTCGTCCAGTACGTAGGGATGGCAGCGGATGGCGCCCTGACCGAAGATCATCATGGTGCGGGTCAGGATATTGGCGCCTTCAACCGTGATGGCGATCGGTGCGCCCTGGTAGGCGCGGGCCAGGAAGTTGGATTTGCCCAGCATGATGCCTTTACCGCCGGCGATATCCATTGCATCAATGATTGCCTGCTGGCCGCGATGGGTACAGTGGTATTTCACGATGGCCGACAGCACGGCCGGTTTCTCGCCCAGCATCAGGCCGCTGGTGATAAGCGTAGCCGCGGCATCCATCACGTAGGTATTACCGGCGATACGCGCCAGTGGTTCTTCGATACCTTCCATCTTGCCGATTGAGAGCTTGAACTGACGGCGGATATGGGCGTATGCCCCAATCGCCAGTGCCATGGACTTCACGCTACCGGTCGAGTTGGAAGGCAGGGTGATGCCACGGCCTACCGACAGGCACTCAACCAGCATACGCCAGCCCTGACCGGCCATTTTTGGCCCGCCGATGATGTAATCAATAGGGACGAACACGTCATTACCGCGAGTTGGGCCGTTTTGGAACGGCACGTTCAGCGGGAAGTGGCGGTTACCGATTTCAACACCTGGGGTGCTGGTTGGGATCAGCGCACAGGTGATACCCGGTGATTCGTTATCGCCCAGCAGGTGATTCGGGTCATACAGTTTGAACGCCAGGCCCAGCACGGTCGCAACCGGTGCCAGCGTGATATAGCGTTTGTTCCAGGTCAGGCGCATGCCCAGCACCTGTTCGCCTTGCCACTCACCCATGCAGACGGTGCCGACGTCCGGAATGGCCCCGGCATCGGAACCGGCTTCCGGGCTGGTCAGGGCGAAACAAGGGATCTCGTCGCCGCGCGCCAGGCCTGGCAGGTAGTGGTTTTTCTGCTCGTCGGTGCCGTAGTGTTGCAGCAGCTCGCCAGGGCCGAGGGAGTTTGGTACGCCGACGGTGATCGCCAGAATACCGGAAACGCCGGACAGTTTTTGCAGCACGCGCGCCTGAGCATAAGGAGAGAAGTCCAGGCCGCCGTATTCTTTCTTGATGATCATCGCAAAGAAACGGTGTTCTTTCAGATAGGCCCATAGTTCCGGCGGCAAGTCGGCCAGTTCATGGGTGATCTGGAAGTCGTTCGCCATGCGGCAGGCTTCCTCCACCGGGCCGTCGATAAACGCTTGTTCTTCGGCGGTCAGTTGCGGTTTCGGATAATTATGCAGCTTGTTCCAGTCCGGTTGGCCACGGAACAGATCGCCTTCCCACCAGGTGGTGCCGGCTTCGATCGCTTCTTTCTCGGTTGTGGACATCGGCGGCATTACCTTGCGGAACGCGCGCAGAGCCGGAGCGGACAGCATCGAACGGCGCAGGGAAGTCACGTTCAGCGGCAGAAGGACGATCGCCAGCGGCAGCAGCATCCAGAAGGTCCACAGGCCGATAACGCCCATGGCGGCGGTATATGCCAGCAGAATAAGGCTACTGAGGGTGAGGTTCACTCGGTGATAAAACACCACACCAATGAGTGCCAGTAAAACAACAATACTAAGAACCATCATAAGAAGCTCCAAAGTGGCAAGAGGTCTGACCTGTTGTGTGTATGTAATAGGTTTTAGTACAACCCCATATTTTTATCAATGCATTTACAGTTTAATTACAACTTAAGTCACAAACTGAGCGCATCAATAATCAAAAACCTCACTCGTACCTCAACCGGCGCGCTGTTTGGCTCACAGTGCTTCTCGGTTTTTCCCCGATCCGGTACACTGCAGAGCGGAAGATTGACGATAACAAGAGGTTCCTCATGTACCACGACCTTATTCGCAGTGAACTGAACGAAGCGGCCGATACCCTGGCGAAATTTATCAATGACGACGCCAATATCGACGCCATCCAACGCGCAGCAGTGCTGCTGGCCGATTCCTTTAAAGCCGGCGGGAAAGTCATTTCTTGCGGTAACGGTGGCTCCCACTGTGACGCGATGCACTTTGCCGAAGAGTTGACCGGCCGCTACCGTGAAAACCGTCCGGGTTATCCGGCGATTGCTATTTCCGACGTCAGCCATCTGTCTTGCGTCAGCAACGACTTTGGTTACGAGTATGTGTTTTCACGCTATGTGGAAGCGGTAGGTCGTGAAGGCGACGTCTTGCTGGGCATTTCCACCTCCGGCAATTCCGGCAACATTATTAAAGCCATCGAAGCTGCGCGCGCCAAAGGGATGAAAGTGATCACCCTGACCGGCAAAGACGGCGGCAAAATGGCCGGTTCTGCCGATGTGGAAATCCGTGTACCGCACTTCGGTTACGCAGACCGCATTCAGGAAATTCATATCAAAGCGATCCACATCTTGATTCAGCTGATTGAAAAAGAGATGGTTAAGGCTTAACGGCTTTAGGGGGCATATTGCCCCCGTTAATAATGCACCGGGGTGCAGCAGGTCGCGCCCTAATAAACGGTGTCAGTGTGGTTAAGGAGTGCTGGCGATGTGTGAACTGCTCGGGATGAGCGCAAACGTACCGACCGATATTTGCTTTAGCTTTACCGGGCTGGTTCAGCGCGGTGGCCGTACCGGGCCACATAAAGATGGTTGGGGCATTACCTTCTATGAAGGGAACGGCTGCCGTACGTTTAAGGATCCCCAACCGAGTTTCGATTCGCCGATCGCCCGCCTGGTGCAGGAGTACCCGATCAAATCCTGCGCGGTGGTATCGCATATCCGCCAGGCCAACCGCGGTGAAGTGGCGCTGGAAAATACCCACCCGTTTACCCGCGAGCTGTGGGGCCGCAACTGGACCTACGCGCACAATGGTCAGTTGAAAGGCTATCGCCAGTTGGAAACCGGTACCTTCCGCCCGGTGGGCCAGACTGACAGCGAATATGCGTTCTGCTGGCTGCTGCATCAGCTTTCCCTGAAATATCCGCGCACCCCGAGCCGTTGGCCGCCGGTATTCCGCTATATCGCTTTGCTGGCGGATCAACTGCGCAAGAAAGGGGTATTCAATATGTTGCTGTCGGACGGGCGTTTTGTGATGGCCTACTGCTCCACCAATTTATATTGGATCACCCGCCGCGCGCCGTTTGGCAAAGCCACGTTGCTCGATCAGGATGTGGAGATTGATTTTCAGCAGCAGACCACACCCAACGATGTGGTCACGGTGATTGCTACCCAGCCGCTGACGGCGAATGAAACCTGGCACAAGATTGCGCCAGGCGAGTTCGCATTATTTCACTTCGGTGAGCGGCTTGGTTTGAGCGAAGGGGTTGGTGCTGGCAGCGGGAGCCGTTGACGCGTACTGCGTCATCTGGTTGCTGCTCATGACGGGCTGACCCAGCACGTACTGGCCATTGGAGACGCTGACCACCGGCGGCAGGTGATTCTTGACGAAGTAGTCGTAGCCCGGTTTCAACTGGTTCCAGAAGGCGATATCGCTGGATGAGCGGTGACGCTTCAGGTTCTGTTCGGTCATGCGGAACGGATAGATGCTGATATCGATCCGGTTCTGACCATAAGCGAATGCGGCTTCTACGTAACGGTAGATCTCATCCATATAGGTGTTGGTCATCGCGTAACAACCAATCGATTTACATTCGCCGTGGATCATCAGATAAGCGCCGGAATAACCCTGCGACTTGTCGTAATCGTTCGGGAAACCGATATTTATCGCGCGATAATATTTGCTGTCGGGTTTCAGATGGCGTGAGTCGATGCTATAAAAACCTTCCGGACTTTTAAAGTCGCCTTCACGGCGTTTCGGGCCGAGTCCGCCGGAAAAATTACAGATGCGGAAGGAGTTCACCAGACGGAATTCGTTGCCCATTTTGGCATACAATTCCAGCGTGCGTTCTTCTTTGAAGATCTGAATATAGACCGGTGAACCTACTAATTGCTGTTTAACTACCGGTGCCTCGGGAACCTGCTCGCTGGCGCTGCAGGCCGTGATCATCGGCATAGAAAAAAGCATCGCAAACAACAACGCGATTTTGCTCATTATTATTCCTGCTTATATTTATCTGCTGGCTCAATGCACTTGGCCAACATGCCACTGATTATTGTTTTACGGTCTTAAAACACCGTCAGATTACCAGTGTGTTCTTTTTTAGCAATATGTGTTGTGTATAAAAAAACTACAAACTTCGATAAAAGTGAATCGACAGGCAGATTTTAACGATTAGTGGGGCGAAACAGCCGAAATTTAATTGTGTTTGCTTGACTCAGGTCACTGCCTGACACAGAAAAATGTTGTGAAAAATGTTAATATTCCGCCTCGAATTAGCGCGCAAAAAATGGACGCAGGAGTTAATCAACGGAATGTACGTTACCCCATTTTGTCAGTGCGAAAGATTTCATGTTGAGCGTGATGCCGTTTCGCTCAACCCAGAGGCTGCCGAAGCGGCCTCATCATCCAGGCATCGTCAGCACCAGCCTCTGGGGCCGGTAAGACGTGTGAAACTAACCAACATCGTATAAATCCTATGATTAAAATCAGAAAAGGGTTAGATCTGCCCATTGCCGGAGCTCCGGTTCAGGCGATTCAGGACGGCCCACCAGTTCAGCATGTTGCCCTGCTTGGGGAAGAGTACGTCGGCATGCGCCCTTCCATGTTAGTGCAGGAAGGCGATACCGTTAAGAAAGGCCAGGCGTTGTTCGAAGATAAAAAGAACCCCGGGGTTTTCTTCACGGCTCCCGCCAGCGGGCGCATTGCGGCAATCAACCGCGGTGAGCGCCGCGTGTTGCAGTCCGTGGTGATTGCGATAGAAAACGGTGGTGACGAGCAACTTGAGTTCGCTCATTATCCGGTCGCCGAACTGGCGGAGCTGCCGCGAGAGCAGGTTGAAGGCGAACTGATCGCCAGCGGCCTGTGGACCGCGCTGCGCACCCGCCCCTTCAGTAAAACGCCGCGTCCCGGCACCACCCCGCGCGCCATCTTCGTGACCGCCATGGACAGCCAGCCGTTGGCCGCCGATCCGCAGGTGATCATTGCCGGGCAACGGGAGGCCTTTAACGCCGGGCTGGCGGTGCTGGCGCGCCTGACCGACGGCAAGTTGCACGTTTGCCACGCCGCAGGAGCGAATCTGGGCAAACAGCCTGGTGCGCAGATAACCTACAACGAATTCGCCGGCCCGCATCCCGCCGGGCTGGTGGGCACCCACATTCACTTCCTCGAACCGGTCAGTTTGAAAAAAACCGTCTGGCATATCGGCTATCAGGACGTCATCGCCATCGGCACGCTGTTCACCACCGGCCATCTCGACACCCGTCGGGTGGTGGCGCTGGCCGGGCCGCAGGTGGAACAGCCGGTGCTGCTGCGTACCCGGTTGGGCGCCAGCATTGAGCAACTGACCGCCGGTCGCCTTAAAAGCGGCGAGAACCGGGTGATTTCCGGCTCGGTACTGAGCGGCACCCATGTCGCCGGCCCGAATGCGTATCTCGGCCGTTTTCACTCGCAGGTTTGCGTGCTGCAGGAAGGGCGTGATAAACAGCTGTTCGGCTGGATCGCACCTTCACCGGACAAATTCTCCATTACCCGCACCACGCTGGGCCACTTCCTGAAAAATAAGCTGTTCGCCTTCTCGACCACCACCCACGGCGGCGAGCGCGCAATGGTCCCGATCGGCAACTACGAACGGGTGATGCCGCTGGACATTCTGCCGACTCTGCTGCTGCGCGATCTGCTGGCGGGCGATACCGACAGCGCGCAGGCGCTGGGTTGTCTGGAGCTGGATGAGGAAGATCTGGCGCTGTGCACTTTCGTTTGTCCGGGCAAGTATGAATATGCGCCGGTGCTGCGCGACGTGCTGACCAAGATTGAGCAGGAAGGATAACCGATGGGCCTGAAGAACTTTTTTGACAAGATCGAGCATCACTTCACGCCGGGCGGCAAGCTGGAAAAGTGGTACCCGCTGTTTGAAGCGACTACCACGGTGTTTTACACCCCCGGTCTGGTGACGCGCGGCGCTTCGCACGTGCGCGACGCCATCGATCTGAAACGCATGATGATCCTGGTATGGCTGGCCGTTTTCCCGGCGATGTTCTGGGGTATGTACAACGTTGGCCAACAGGCCATTCCGGCGCTGCATCACCTCTACAGCGGCGATCAACTGCAACAGGTATTGGCGGGCGACTGGCACTACCGGCTGGCGCAATGGTTGGGGGCTTCTTTGGCGGCGGACGCCGGCTGGGTCAGCAAAATGGTGCTGGGTGCCTGCTACTTCCTGCCGATATACGCCGTGGTGTTTCTGGTCGGCGGTTTTTGGGAAGTGCTGTTCGCTATCATTCGCAAGCACGAGATTAACGAAGGTTTCTTTGTTACCTCGATTCTGTTTGCGCTGATTGTGCCGCCCACGCTGCCGCTGTGGCAGGCCGCGCTGGGGATTACCTTCGGCGTGGTGGTGGCGAAAGAGATTTTCGGCGGCACCGGGCGCAACTTCCTTAACCCGGCATTGGCGGGGCGCGCTTTCCTGTTCTTCGCTTATCCGGCGCAGATTTCCGGTGACCTGGTGTGGACCTCCGCCGACGGTTTCTCTGGCGCGACGCCGCTGGCACAGTGGAGCGCGGGCGGGGCACACAGCCTGAGCAACGTGGCTACCGGCCAGTCCATCAGTTGGATGGATGCGTTCCTCGGCAACATTCCCGGCTCGGTGGGTGAAGTCTCCACGCTGATGATCCTGCTCGGCGGAGCGATAATCCTGTTTGGCCGCGTAGCTTCCTGGCGCATTGTCGCCGGCGTGATGCTCGGCATGATGGCTACCGCCTTCCTGTTCAACAGTATCGGCTCTACGACCAACCCGCTGTTTGCCATGCCTTGGTACTGGCACCTGGTATTGGGCGGCTTCGCCTTCGGCATGATCTTTATGGCTACCGATCCGGTTTCCGCCTCGTTCACCAACAAGGGGAAGTGGTGGTACGGCATTCTGATTGGCGTGATGTGCGTGCTGATCCGGGTGGTCAATCCGGCCTATCCGGAAGGCATGATGCTGGCGATCCTGTTCGCCAACCTGTTCGCGCCGCTGTTCGATTATCTGGTGGTGCAGGCCAACATCAAGCGGAGAAAAGCCCGTGGCGAATGAATCTAAAAACGACAGCATCGGTAAAACGCTGCTGGTGGTACTGCTGCTGTGCCTGGTGTGTTCTGTGGTGGTGGCGGGTTCCGCCGTCGGCCTGAAGTCCAAACAGCAAGAACAGAAGTTGCTCGACAAACAGCGCAATATTCTCGACGTGGCCGGTTTGCTGCAGCCGAAAATGGAAGGCGAGCAGGTCAAGGCGCTGTTCACCCAACGTATCGAACCGCGCCTGCTGGATTTGAACAGCGGTGAATTTGTTGCGGGTAACGCGACGGCGTTCGATCTGCCCGCAGCCCTGCGTGATAACGCCAAAAGCGTAGCGCTACCGGCGGCTGACGATCCGGCCGGTATCAAACGCCGTAGCAACCAGGCGGAAATCTACCTGGTGCGTGACGACAGCGGTGCAGTGAACAAAATCGTGCTGCCGGTCTACGGTACCGGCCTGTGGTCGATGATGTACGCCTTTGTGGCGCTCGATAGCGACGCCAATACGGTGAAAGGCATCACTTACTACGACCAGGGCGAAACCCCTGGGCTGGGCGGCGAGGTTGAGAATGCCGGCTGGCGTCAGCAGTGGATCGGTAAAAAGCTGTTTGATGACAGCGGCAAACCGGCGATCCGCGTAGTGAAAGGCGGGGCGCGTCAGGGGGATGAGCATGGGGTGGACGGTTTATCCGGTGCCACGCTGACCTCCAACGGCGTGCAGCATACTTTTGACTTCTGGTTGGGCGAGCACGGCTTTGGCCCGTTCCTGAAAAAAGTTCGTGAAGGAGCGCTGAAAAATGGCTGATTCCAAAGAGATTAAGCGGGTCCTGCTCGGGCCGCTGTTTGACAACAACCCGATAGCCTTGCAGGTTCTCGGGGTGTGTTCCGCGCTGGCGGTGACCACCAAGCTGGAAACGGCGGTGGTGATGACCATCGCGGTGACCTTGGTCACGGCGTTCTCCAGCTTCTTTATTTCCCTGATCCGTCACCATATTCCGAACAGCGTGCGCATCATCGTGCAGATGGCGATTATCGCCTCGCTGGTGATCGTGGTCGATCAGCTGCTGCGCGCCTATGCGTTCGAGATTTCCAAGCAGCTGTCGGTGTTTGTCGGCCTGATCATCACCAACTGTATCGTGATGGGGCGTGCCGAAGCCTACGCCATGAAGTCGCCGCCGATTGAAAGCTTTATGGACGGTATCGGCAACGGGCTGGGTTATGGGGTGATCCTGGTGCTGGTCGGTTTCCTGCGCGAGCTGATTGGCTCGGGCAAGCTGTTTGGCATTCCGGTGCTGGATACGGTGCAGAACGGCGGCTGGTATCAGCCGAACGGCCTGTTCCTGCTGGCGCCGAGCGCGTTCTTTATCATCGGCCTGCTGATTTGGGTGCTGCGCACCCTGAAACCTGCACAGATCGAAAAGGAGTAACGGCCGATGGAACATTATATCAGCCTGTTTGTGCGCGCGGTGTTCGTCGAGAACATGGCGTTGGCGTTCTTCCTGGGGATGTGTACCTTCCTGGCGGTGTCGAAGAAGGTGTCGACCGCCTTCGGTCTGGGCATCGCCGTGACCATAGTGCTCGGCATCTCGGTGCCGGCGAACAACCTGGTCTACAACCTGGTGCTGCGCGATGGCGCGTTGATGGAAGGCGTCGATCTGAGCTTCCTCAACTTCATTACCTTTATCGGCGTGATCGCCGCGCTGGTGCAGATTCTGGAGATGATCCTCGATCGCTTCTTCCCGTCGTTGTACAACGCACTCGGCATTTTCCTGCCGTTGATCACCGTGAACTGCGCCATTTTCGGCGGCGTGTCCTTTATGGTGCAACGCGACTACAACTTTGCAGAATCGGTGGTGTACGGCTTCGGTTCCGGCACCGGCTGGATGTTGGCGATTGTCGCGATGGCGGGGATCCGCGAAAAACTCAAGTATGCCAATGTCCCCGCAGGGTTGCGCGGCCTGGGCATTACCTTTATCACCACCGGGCTGATGGCGTTGGGCTTTATGTCCTTCTCCGGTGTTCAGTTGTAAAGGCGGGAAGAATTTATGGAAATTATTTTAGGCGTCGCGATGTTTACCGGCATCGTTATGGTGTTGGTGTTGCTCATCCTGTTCGCCAAATCCAGGCTGGTGAACACCGGTGACATTGCGGTAGAAGTTAACGGCGATCTCGACAAGAGCTTTACCGCTCCGGCGGGTGACAAGCTGCTGAACATGCTCTCCAGCCAGGGGATCTTCGTTTCGTCCGCCTGCGGTGGCGGCGGTTCTTGCGGCCAGTGCCGGGTGGTGATCAAAGAGGGCGGCGGCGATATCCTGCCGACCGAACTGTCGCACATCAACAAGCGTGAAGCGAAAGAGGGCTGCCGACTGGCTTGTCAGGTGAACGTGAAACAGAACCTGAAAATCGAGCTGCCGGAAGAGATCTTCGGGGTGAAAAAGTGGGAGTGCGAGGTTATCTCCAATGATAACAAAGCCACTTTTATCAAAGAGCTGAAACTGAAAATCCCTGACGGGGAAGACGTGCCGTTCCGCGCCGGTGGGTTTATCCAGATCGAAGCGCCGGCACACGACATCAGCTACGCCGATTTTGACGTGCCTGACGAGTACCGTGGCGATTGGGACAAGTTCAACCTGTTCCGCTACCGCTCGGTAGTGAATGAAACCACGGTACGTGCCTACTCTATGGCCAACTACCCGGACGAAAAGGGCATTATTATGCTCAACGTGCGTATTGCCACGCCGCCACCGCGCGATCCTGACGTGCCGCCGGGCATCATGTCCTCTTATATCTGGTCGTTAAAGGCCGGGGACAAGGTGACCATTTCCGGGCCGTTCGGCGAGTTCTTTGCCAAGGACACCGACGCGGAAATGATCTTTATCGGCGGTGGTGCCGGTATGGCGCCGATGCGTTCGCACATCTTTGACCAGCTCAATCGCCTGAAGTCGAAGCGTAAAATCACCTTCTGGTACGGCGCGCGTTCACTGCGTGAGATGTTCTACGAGGAAGATTTCAACCAACTGCAGGCAGAGAACGAGAACTTTACCTGGCATGTGGCGCTTTCCGATCCGCAGCCTGAGGATAACTGGACGGGTTACACCGGCTTTATCCATAATGTTCTGTTGGAGAACTATCTGCGGAACCATCCGGCCCCGGAAGACTGTGAGTTTTACATGTGCGGTCCGCCAATGATGAACGCCGCAGTGATCAAGATGCTGAAAGACCTGGGCGTTGAAGACGAAAATATCATGCTTGATGACTTTGGTGGCTAAATGCGCGCATGGGCAATGAAGGGGTTGATGACGACGGTGGCGCTCAGCGCCACCCTGTTATTGACCGGCTGCGGACCGGAGCAGGTCAATCTCAATGGCAAAACCATGGGGACCTCTTATTCAGTTCGCTACGTCACCGGTGATGACACGCCGTCTGCCGCCAAAATACAGGCGGAGATCGACAAGCGGCTGGAGTTGGTGAACGACCAAATGTCCACCTACCGGCCAGGCTCTGAACTGAGCCGCTTCAACGCCAGCCGCGCAGTGGATAAACCCTTCCCGGTATCGGCAGCGACCACCGAGGTGGTGCTGGAGGCGCTGCGCATTAACCGCGTCACCGACGGTGCGCTGGACGTGACCGTCGGGCCGCTGGTTAATCTGTGGGGCTTTGGCCCGGAAGGGCGGCCGGACAAGGTGCCGAGCGCTGCCGAACTGGAGCGCCGCCGAGCCTGGACCGGTATCGACAAACTGTCGGTGCAGGGCAATGCATTGGTAAAGAGCATTCCTGAGCTGTATGTCGATCTCTCCTCGATCGCCAAGGGCTACGGGGTGGATGTGATTGCCCAGTATCTGCAATCGCAGCAGGTCAAGAACTACATGGTGGATATTGGCGGTGAGGTCCGTACTCGCGGCCACAACGGTGAGAAAAAACCGTGGCGTATCGCCATTGAACGGCCGACGGCCGGCATGGAGCAGAAGGCGCAACTGGTGATCCAGCCGGGCGAGATGTCGATCGCCACCTCGGGGGATTATCGCAACTACTTCGAACAGGACGGCGTGCGTTATTCGCACACCATAGATCCGGTTACCGGCAAGCCGATCCATCATCACCTGGTGTCGGTAACGGTGCTGAGCCCGACCTGTATGGCCGCCGATGGTTTGTCGACCGGGTTGAACGTATTGGGGCCGGAGCGCGGCATGGCGTTGGCGAACCTGATGGGGATCCCGGTGTTCATGATTGTGAAAACCGCCAAAGGTTTTGAAGAGCGCTACTCCGAAGCGTTCAAACCCTATTTGAACAAGAGCTTGTGAGGTCGCTATGTTGACAGTATTTGTCGCCAGCTTCGTGTTGTTTCTGCTGATTGTCGGCGGGATGTCGTTGGGGTACGTGTTCAAGCGTAAAAGCCTGCAGGGCAGTTGCGGCGGGATTACGGCGTTGGGGATGGATAAAGTCTGTGACTGCCCAGAACCCTGCGATGCGCGTAAAAAACGTCTGGAGAAAGAGGCGTTACGTCAGCAACAGTTGGAAAAACACCGGATTATCTGAATAACTGGGGCGCATACAGCGCCCCTTTTTACAGCGTTTTAAATCGGTTATTTGGCCTTGGCAAAGTCCCTGGCTTCAGCCGGTGAGTTAACCATAACCCCGTCTACACCCAGCGCCAGCGCCTGCTGGTATTCAGCCGGGGTGTTGATGCCGAACAGGATGATGTGCGCCGGGCCTTGCGAACGGAAGCAGTCGATCGATTCTTTATCCCAGGTCAGAAACGCCTTGGAGCGCCCTTCACCCAGGGTAAATTTCTCTACCACTTCCACTTCTCTTTTCAGTTCCAGCCCGTACCAGCGCGGTTGCTGATGGTCTGGCTTTAGCTCACACAGATGCGACAGGCTGATATTCGCCAGCAGATCGCGGGTTTCATCGCGGGTCTCAAAACGTTTGATCGCCGGCGGCAGCGCCTGCAGATATTTGGCATCGGTGGAGTACACGCGGGTGCGGTTCAGGCTGTTGGTTTTTTCCAGCGTTGCCAGCAGGACTTTGCCGAACTGGGCCGGGTCTGCGTCTGGGGATTTGATATCCAGATAGAAGTTAACCTCGGGGAAGGCATTGAGGATCTCATCCAAACGTGGAATGCCAATGCCTTTACCCCGGAACGGATGGGTTTCACCTTTGGCAAATGACCAACCGGCGTCAACTTTCGCCAGTTGCGCAGCGGTAAAGGCGGAAACCAATCCCTGCTGATCGGTTAGCGCTTTCAGATCCGAAGGGCGGTAAAGCACGATCACGCCGTCTTTGGATTCCTGCAGGGTGATCCAGATGGCGTCGGCGCCGTTTTTCAGTGCGGTTTCAATGGCGACGCGGGTATTTTCAGGAGCGTCGGCGGTACCACCACGGTGAGCGATAATGGCGGGAGCGGCGGTAGCGGCAAGGGATATCAGGGATAAGGCTGAAGCTAACAAATAGACCGATAATGTTTTCATGTAGGGCACCATCCTGTGCGTAGAGTTATTGTTGTCAGTAACTGTGGCGACTAATTTGCCACAGCGTACTATTGAAAAATTACGCTTTTTTAACAAGTCGAAGATAATTGGGTGAAACCCCGTTTTCTCCGAGTAGAGCCGAGGCTTGAGCTTTCCATTGTTGCCTGTATACTTATACAGTGTTATTGGGAGGCGCGATGCGTAAAATCATTCATGTCGATATGGACTGCTTCTTCGCTGCGGTAGAAATGCGCGACGATCCCAGCCTGCGCGATATTCCGTTGGCGATTGGCGGCAGTGCCGACCGGCGTGGGGTGATCAGCACCGCCAACTATCCTGCACGCCGCTATGGTGTGCACAGTGCGATGTCGACGGCGATGGCGCTCAAGCTTTGCCCGCACCTTAAGCTGCTGCCTGGGCGCATGGCGGCGTATAAGGAAGCCTCGCAGCATATCCGCGAAATCTTCGCCCGCTACACCCCGCTGATTGAACCGCTGTCGCTGGATGAAGCCTATCTGGATGTGACCGACTGCCGCCAGTGCAACGGCTCGGCGACGTTGATCGCCGAGCAAATTCGCCAGACTATCTCCGATGAACTCAACCTTACCGCTTCTGCCGGTATCGCGCCGATCAAGTTCCTCGCCAAAATTGCCTCAGAGTTGAATAAGCCGAACGGACAATACGTCATCACCCCGGCGCAGGTGCCGGCTTTTTTACAGCAGTTACCGCTGAGTAAAATCCCCGGCGTGGGCAAAGTAACCGCCAAACGGCTGGAAGAAGTGGGGCTGATCACCTGCGCCGACGTACAGCAATACGATCTGGCTGCGCTGTTAAAGCGCTTCGGCAAATTTGGCCGGGTGCTGTGGGAGCGTTGTCAGGGGATCGATCTGCGTGAGGTTTCGCCAGAGCGGTTGCGTAAATCGGTGGGGGTGGAGCGAACCTTGGCGGAGGACATCCATGACTGGGAAGACTGCGAAGCGTTGATTGTCGATAAACTCTATCCCGAGCTGGAACTGCGGTTGCGTAAGGTGAAACCGGATCTGCACATCGCCCGGCAGGGGGTAAAACTGAAGTTTCAGGATTTCCAGCAAACCACCCAGGAACACGTTTGGCCGGTACTGAATAAAGACGATTTAATCAACGTGGCACGGCAGGTATGGCGTGAGCGGCGCGAAGGGCGCGGGGTGCGACTGGTTGGGTTACACGTGACGCTGCTGGATCCGCAACTGGAGCGGCAACTGCTGCTACCCTGGGAATAACAAGGGCGCAATGCAGTATTGCGCCCTTGGTTTAATCACTAAGTCATCTGTAATATTACGCGCGCTCTGGGATAGCCTTCAGCAGTGCCGTCAGCAACTTCCAGTACAGGCCCACGCTTTCGATATGCACCTGCTCATCCGGCGAGTGTGGCCCGGTGATGGTTGGCCCAATCGACACCATATCCATGTTTGGGTACGGTTTTTTGAACAGACCGCATTCCAGACCTGCGTGGATCACCATGATGTTCGGCGTCTTGTTGAACAGATCCTGATAAATCTCGCGCACCAGATGCATCACCGGTGAGTCTGCGTCCGGCTGCCAGCCTGGGTAGCCGCCTTTGGGTGCCACTTTGGCGTTGGCCAATTGGCCCAGCGCGGTCAGCATGCCGACCACGTAGTCTTTACCGCTGTCGATCAACGAGCGGATCAGGCAGATGATTTCTGCTTCGCTGTCGCTGGTGGTGACCACGCCCACGTTCAGTGAGGTTTCCACCACGCCTTTCACCGCGTCGCTCATGCGGATCACACCGTTTGGCGTGCCATTGAGCAGCGCTACAAAACGCTGTTGGCTATCGCTGGTCATCGCCTGCGAGGTGCTGGTGACAGGCTCCAGCAAAACGGTAATGTTCTTCTCTTTGGCAGCCAGCTCGTTTTGCAGCGTTGCCAGGAACGCCTGGCTCAGCGCTTTCAGCGCATCGGCTTTCTCGGCCGGCACGGCAACCACCGCAGAGGCTTCACGCGGAATAGCATTACGCAGCGTACCGCCGTTCAGATCCAGCAGGCGCAGGTTCAGCTCAGCGGTATGATCAAACAGGAAGCGTGCCAGCAGTTTGTTGGCATTGCCCAGCCCCACGTGGATATCCGCGCCAGAGTGGCCGCCTTTCAGGCCTTTGATCGTCAGCTTCAGGGTCTGATAACCGGCAGGCATGGTTTCGCGCTGCAGTTGCAGGGTAGTGATGAAATCAATACCGCCGGCGCAACCCATGTAGATCTCGCCTTCTTCTTCGGAGTCGGTGTTGATCAGGATATCCGCCTGCAGCCAGTTAGGCTGTAGCCCGAATGCGCCATCCATGCCGGCTTCTTCGGTCATGGTCAGCAGCACTTCCAGCGGGCCGTGTTCGACGCTGTCGTCAGCCAATACCGCCAGCGCGGAAGCCATGCCGATGCCGTTGTCGGCGCCCAGCGTGGTGCCGCGCGCCTTGATCCACTCGCCGTCGATATACGGCTGAATCGGATCCTTGGCGAAGTCGTGCACGGTGTCGTTATTTTTCTGCGGCACCATATCCAGGTGCGCTTGCAGGGCAACCGGCTTACGGTTTTCCATGCCTTTGGTGGCCGGCTTGCGCAGCAGGATATTGCCCACCTGATCGCGTTCGGCATGCAGATTCTTCTCTTTGGCCCATGCGAGGATGTGCTGTGCCAGCGCTTCTTCATGATAAGAAGGATGCGGAATAGAGCAGATTTTGGCAAAAATATCCCACAGCGGCTGTGGCGAAAGTTGAGACAATTCAGACACTATAAGTCTCCTGTGACAGCATTCTCTGCATGGCGTGAATGCCGCTCGGTTAGGGTTGGTTGGCATCGGTGCGGTTTTGGCACGATCTCCAGAGAATATCACTTTATTCAGGGGCGCGCGCGTACCCTATTGCACTGTTTAAGGGAGGGAATGCACATATTTGACGTGTGATTGTTGGTTTATGCAGGATCAATCACCAGACAAAATACTTATGATTTCCACAGTACAACTGGTATTCGGCTCAACCAGTCTCTATAATCTCGCGCAACCTTTTTTCCCCTGATCACGAGTAAGCCACACCATTGCTGGCTGGGACACCATTCTATGAGCGAAAAATACGTTGTTACCTGGGACATGCTGCAAATGCAAGCGCGCAAACTGGCTCACCGCCTGCTGCCTGCTGACCAATGGACGGGCATTATTGCCGTAAGCCGCGGCGGCCTGGTGCCGGCGGCCTTACTGGCGCGCGAATTGGGCATCCGCCACGTGGATACCGTCTGCATTTCCAGCTATGACCATGACAACCAACGCGAAATGAAGGTACTCAAGCGCGCCGAAGGCGACGGTGAAGGCTTTATCGTGGTCGACGATCTGGTGGATACCGGCGGCACCGCGAAAGCGATCCGCGACATGTACCCGAAAGCGCATTTCGTCACTATTTTCGCCAAACCGGCAGGCCGCCCGCTGGTGGACGACTATGTGGTCGATATCCCACAGGATACCTGGATCGAGCAGCCGTGGGACATGGCGGTGACCTTCGTGCCACCGATCGGCGGCCGTTAATCCCCGCTCACGCCAGTAAAACGCCCGGTTATGCCGGGCGTTTTCGTTATTTTGGTTTATCGTCCCAGAGTTAGGTACACTACCTCCAGTTAAGTAGGCTGTTTGCGGCCTACGGCCAGATTTACGGAGGCTGTTGTTACCATGGCACAAGCCAACCTTTCTGAAATCCTGTTCAAACCCTCATTTAAACACCCTGAGACCTCAACTCTGGTACTGCGCGCGCGCAGTAAAATCAGTGCCGAGCTGCATTCCACGCTGGAGGGCAATACCGTCAGCAATTGGTATCGCATGCTCAACCCACTGTTGTGGGCCTGGCGCGGTGTCGATCCCATTGAAATCAACGAAGTGCTGGCCCGTATTGCCGTTGCGGATGTGGAACACACCAACGACAAATGGCTGGATACCGTGGTCGGTTACCGTAATGGCAACTGGATCTACGAATGGGTGCATCAGGGCATGCTTTGGCAGCAGCGAGCGCTGGAACAGCAGGATCCGCTGACCGGCGGCCAGTATTGGCTCAACGCCGCCAACTTTTACAGCATTGCCGGCTACCCGCATCTGAAAGGTGACGAGTTGGCCGAGCAGGCGGAGGCGTTGTCCAACCGGGCTTACGAAGAGGCCGCGCTGTTACTGCCGTACCAGTTGAAAGAGCTGGAGTTTCGCATTGAAGGTGGCAGCAGCATCACCGGCTTCCTGCATTTGCCGGAGAAGGGCGAAGCGCCGTTCCCGACGGTACTGATGTGCGGCAGCCTGGATACCCTGCAGACCGACTATCACCGCCTGTTCCGCGATTATCTGGCACCGCAGGGCATCGCCATGCTGACCATTGATATGCCTTCCATCGGTTCTTCTTACAAGTGGAAACTGACGCAAGATTCCAGCTTCCTGCATCAGCAGGTGCTGACCCAGTTAACCACGGTGCCCTGGATTGACCATCAGCGCGTCACCGCGTTTGGTTTCCGCTTTGGCGCCAATGTGGCGGTGCGTCTGGCCTATCTGGAGCCACAGCGGTTGCGTGGCGTGGCCTGCCTGGGGCCGGTGGTGCATCGCCTGCTGTGCGACAGCAGCACCCAGAAGCACGTACCGGACATGTATATGGACGTGCTGGCCAGCCGGATGGGCATGGCCAACGCTTCGGATCATGTGCTGAAGGTCGAGTTGAACAGCTATTCGCTGAAAACCCAGGGGCTGTTGGGCCGCCGTTGCCCGACGCCGATGCTGGCCGGCTACTGGGAGCAGGATCCGCTCAGCCCAAAAGAAGAGTCGCAGCTGATCGTTTCGTCCTCGATGGACGGCAAACTGATCGCCATACCGCGCAAGCCGGTATACAGCAGTTTCCACAAGGCGCTGCTGCAAATGTCCCATTGGATGAAAGATAAAATGCGTTAATTAGTTGCTAAATTTTAACAGTTTGTTAAAAAGAGTGGTCTACATTGAGGAGGTTAAAGAATGACGTTACCGAGTGGTCACCCTAAAAGCCGACTAATGAAACGTTTCGCCAGCTTGGGGCCGTACCTGCGTGAAGGGCAGTGCGAGAACGACCGTTTTTTCTTTGATTGTTTAGCCGTTTGCGTCAATGTCAAACCCGCGCCAGAGAAGCGTGAGTTCTGGGGATGGTGGATCGAGCTGCATGCCGAAGAGGCGCGTTTCACTTATGCTTATCAGTTCGGTCTGTTTGATAAGGACGGGCGCTGGACGCCGGAAAAGATTAAAGATACTGAAGTAAAAACCAAGCTGGAAACCACCCTGCGTGATTTCCATCGCCGCTTGGGCGAGTTGCTGGCGACGATGGAGCTGGCGCTTGAACCGGCCGATGATTTCAAAGAAAAACCGATCAAACTCTCCGCCTGACCCCGTTTGACTACAGTATTGTGCTGATTTCGCGTTGTGCCTGTTGGCATAACGCGTCTCTCCTGTTACAAAGTCCCTAGTATTATTCTTCTCATCTTACACGGCAGAAACACTATGAACGGCAGCCAGACACTGGTTGTGAAATTGGGCACCAGCGTGTTGACCGGCGGATCGCTGCGTCTTAACCGTGCCCATATTGTCGAACTGGTACGCCAGTGCGCACAACAGCATGCAGCGGGTCACCGCATCGTTATCGTCACCTCCGGCGCGATTGCCGCCGGGCGCGAACATTTGGGTTACCCCGAACTCCCTGCCACCATCGCCTCCAAGCAGCTGCTTGCGGCGGTCGGCCAGAGCCGGTTGATCCAACTGTGGGAACAGCTGTTCTCCATTTACGGCATCCACGTCGGGCAGATGCTGCTGACGCGCGCCGATCTGGAAGACCGCGAACGCTTCCTCAACGCGCGTGACACCATGACCGCGCTGCTGGACAACCGTATCGTGCCGGTAATCAATGAGAACGACGCGGTAGCGACCGCAGAAATCAAGGTGGGCGACAACGACAACCTGTCGGCGCTGGCGGCGATCCTGGCCGGGGCCGACAAACTGCTGTTGCTGACCGATCAACAAGGCCTGTATACCGCCGACCCGCGCAACAACCCGCAGGCGGAGCTGATCCGTGAAGTGCATGGCATTGACGACGCGCTGCGCGCCATCGCCGGCGACAGCGTTTCCGGGCTGGGCACCGGCGGTATGGGCACCAAATTGCAGGCGGCCGACGTGGCCTGCCGCGCCGGTATCGACGTGATCATCGCCGCAGGCAGCAAGCCGGGCGTGGTGGGCGACGTGATTGAAGGCAAACCGGTGGGCACCCGTTTCCACGCGCTGGAAACCCCGCTGGAAAACCGCAAACGCTGGATCTTCGGCGCACCGCCGGCCGGTGAAATCACCGTGGACGACGGCGCGGTCGACGCCATTATGGCGCGCGGCAGCTCGTTGTTGCCGAAGGGCGTTCGCGAAGTGAAGGGCGATTTCTCCCGTGGCGAAGTGATCCGCATCCGCAACCTGGCGGGGCGCGATTTGGCGCACGGCGTCAGCCGCTATAACAGCGACGCGATGCGCATGATTGCCGGCCACCACTCGCAGGAAATCAGCGAAATTCTCGGTTACGAATACGGCCCGGTGGCAGTGCACCGCGACGACATGATTGTGAGCTAAGGAGTGAGCATGCTAGAGCAAATGGGGAAGGCCGCCAAACAGGCCTCCTGGCAACTGGCGGTGCTGAGCACGGCGAAGAAAAACCAGGTGTTGTCGGTGATGGCCGACATGCTGGAAGCCAACAGCGAAGTGATTTTGCAGGCCAACGAACAAGACATGGCGCAGGCGCGGGCAACCGGGATGACCGAAGCGTTGCTCGATCGCCTGTTGTTGACCCCGGCGCGGCTGGCGGCCATCGCCAACGATGTGCGCCAGGTGTGCCGCCTGAACGATCCGGTCGGCCACGTATTGGACGGCAGCCTGCTGGACAGCGGGCTGAAACTGGAACGCCGCCGCGTGCCGCTTGGCGTGATCGGCGTGATTTATGAAGCGCGGCCGAACGTCACCATCGACGTCGCCAGCCTGTGCCTGAAAACCGGCAACGCGGTGATCCTGCGCGGTGGTAAAGAAACCCACCACACCAATCAGGCGACGGTGAAGGTGATCCAGCAGGCGCTGGAACAGTGCGGCCTGCCGGCTGCAGCGGTACAGGCGATTGAAAGCCCGGATCGCGCACTGGTGAATGAATTGCTGCGCCTGGATCGCTACGTCGACATGCTGATCCCACGTGGTGGCGCCGGTCTGCATAAATTGTGCCGCGAACAGTCAACCATCCCGGTGATCACCGGCGGTATCGGCGTTTGCCACACCTATGTTGATGACAGCGTTGATTTCGACAAAGCACTGACGGTGATAGAAAACGCCAAAATTCAACGCCCAAGCGCCTGTAACTCGTTGGAGACGCTGCTGGTGAACCGCAATATCGCTGCAGAGTTCTTGCCAGCACTGAGTAGCAAAATGGCGGCGGTCGGCGTCACCCTGCACGCGGCGGAGAACGCCATGCCGCTGTTGCAAGACGGCCCGGCAACGGTGGTGGCGGTCGCGGCGGAAGATTACGACGACGAATGGCTGTCGTTGGACTTGAACGTGGCGCTGGTGGATGACATCGATCAGGCCATCGACCATATTCGCACCCACGGCACCAGCCACTCCGACGCGATCCTCACCCGTTCACTGAGCAGCGCCGAGCACTTCGTGCGCGCAGTGGATTCAAGCGCGGTGTACGTCAACGCCAGCACTCGCTTCACCGACGGCGGCCAGTTCGGCCTGGGCGCAGAAGTAGCCGTCAGCACCCAGAAACTGCATGCCCGCGGCCCAATGGGCCTGGACGCTCTGACCACCTACAAGTGGATCGGTTACGGTGATGATTTGGTTCGTAGCTAAGTTTTAGTTCGGGGCTTAAAAAATTCAGGGGCGCAGTTCATTTGGACTGTGCCCTTTTTATTTTGGGATCTCAAAAGGTCTGATGCTAATGCCGTGATACATATGGCTGGTGGTATTGTTGGTCTTAGTGAAACTTAATCTGATGGTCGGCTTTGTAACAAAGTAGACGCTTGTCACATAACATTAAATTAACCGAAAGGGCGCAGGTCAGAATGGTTAAACTGTAAATGCAGCTTTAAAGCGAATTGGGTATGATGGTAACTTAGGTGTGTGACCTTTGTTCTACAGCAAGCACGGTAACGAGTGTAGCTGGGTCGAGCTCTGATGTCATAGCACCCGCTTTAGCCCATGTAGACAAGAATAAAGTCGGAGGGGCATACCATCGTTCGGCCTACCTTGAACAATGAGTAGAACTGATAGGGTAGTGGAGGAACAGCGTCTCCATATTCTAAACAAACACTATTTAATGGAATTAAAATGAGTGCTTCTGTTCATAACCCTGATACATACATGTTTGACTTTCGACAACTTGTAACTAACGGTAGGAAAAAAATTGGAATTCTCATAGGTGCCGGAGCTCCTGTCAGCATCAATATTAGCAAAGACGAACAATATGAGCCATTAATACCGAATATAGAGGGGTTGACAAAACATGTAAAAACATCCCTTTCTAGCGAATTACTCACTATATTTGAAACCTTAGAAGAGTCACCAGGTAAAAATAATTTAGAAAAAATACTATCAGATGTAAGAACACTATCCGATATAATCGGGGAGCATAGCGTTCATGGCGGTAATGCCGAAACATACAAAAAATTAGAGCTTGCGATCTGCTCTAAAATTAAAGAAGTTGTTAGTAAGCCGCTTCCAGATAGCCAAAACCCCTACAGTGAATTGATATCATGGATAAATGGTATTAATAGGGTTTTTGGTGTTGAAATATTCACAACTAATTATGATTTACTCTGTGAAGATGCTCTAGAACGTTCCCAAACTCCTTTCTTCGATGGGTTTACAGGCTCCAGATACTCTTTTTTTGATCCAGCAAGTATCTCAAAAAATGATCTGCCGCCAAGGTGGGTGAGGCTATGGAAACTACATGGCTCGATTGGGTGGACGATGAGAACAAATGGGAAAATAACTAGAGTCCCAGAGTGTGAAATTTCTAATATGGTTTATCCGTCGCACATAAAATACTCTCAAACTCAGGCGGCACCTTTCTCAGCATTGTTTGAAAGGCTTAAAAACTTTATAATGGAACCAGATACTTTACTAATAACAACTGGTTTTTCCTTTGCTGATGCTCACATATCATCGAAAATAAGTGAATGTCTTTCTGCAAATCCCACCAGTGCAGTAATAGCTTTCCAATATAAAACTATTGCTGAAGAAGTTTATGCTGCAGACTTAGCCAAGAGAACACCTAATCTTAGTATCTACTGTAGAGATGGTGCAGTAATTAATACAATTAGTGCTCTATGGAAAACCGGAGAGCTACCCAGTAAAAATTGGGGCTATGTTAGAAAAGAGTATTTAAATGATAAAAACGAATTTATATTAGGTGATTTTAAGGGGCTCGCGAGATTTCTTGCAATTGCTGGTGGCGAAGTATCCTCATCACCGATGACCTTTGAAAGGAAGTCAGAGGATATAAGCGATGAGTAAAGTACTGATGGCATCAACATCGATTGGCGTTATAATATCAATTTCTAGTTCGTCGGTTACGATTAAACTCTCTCAAAAAGTCAATTCTGGGCTACTAGTACTTGAAGGGAGGACACATAAGGTTGGCCAAGTTGGTAGTTTTGTAAGGATCCCTCAAGGCTATAATGATTTATATGGCGTAGTTGGCTATAGTAATGAAAATTCAAATATAGATCGTAATGAGAATATATCTTCAGATAATAGAACCATTATTGTTGAATTAATTGGAGAGAGTTCGTGCGGATTCTTTGACCGAGGAATTAGTCAATATCCTTCAGTTGGTGACGATGTTCATATGGTTTTGGACTCGGATTTAAAGATTGTATATGGTTCTAAAAGTGAAAACTTGATTACAGTAGGGAAATTAGCTAGTTCAGAAAGTATAGATGTTAATTTAGATATTGATAAACTTGTGACAAGGCATTCAGCAGTAGTTGGTTCTACGGGGTCTGGTAAATCAACAAGTGTATCTGGTTTGTTACGCGCAATCTGTCAATTAGATGGTAGAAACGATAATTCGGCAAGAATACTGTTAGTTGATATGCATGGAGAATACTCTTCAGCACTTAAGGATATTTCTAAAGTATTCTCAGTCGAACCATCAAATGGTGAAAGTAAATTAAATATTCCTTTCTGGGCACTTCCCACTGAGAAACTCATTGATTTTTTATGTGGCAATATTAATGAGTCTAGTAAGAACTCAATGATTGAATTTATTACTGAAAGGAAAAAAGAATCGATTAAGTCCAATAACATTAAATATATAAACGAGAGCAAGGTTACATCTTTTACTCCACTCCCTTATAATCTCAATAAATTATGGTACAACTTCGTTTTTGATGACACTGCAACATACTTGGAAAAAGAGTTTATTAGACCAGCATATAAAGACAATATTCAAGGTGATTCACTGACTCTCGCCCCTCCAAAATTCACCCCTCCAGGAACAGCAAGCAATCCTCCATTTAAAAGAGGAAATCATATTCTAACAAAACAATTGAATCTAATGAAGGCTAGGTTGCTTGATAGTCAATATTCTTTTTTTCTTACTCCTGACGGCTATACTCCAGATGAGAACGGAAAAGTTGATAATGACCTTGATAAATTATTGAGTGAGTGGTTAAACCATGACAAGCCAATTTCCATTTTGGATTTATCAGGTATGCCTTCGAATCAGCTAGATATGCTCTTAGGCTCTATTATGAGCATTGTCTTCGAGGCGTCTCTATGGGGAAGAAATTTAAGTTCTGGATTAAAGAAAAATCCTGTACTTTTCGTACTCGAGGAAGCACACCGGTACCTTTCAAATAATGATGATGGTCTTACTAAAGATTTAGTACAGCGAGTTGCCAAAGAGGGACGGAAGTTTGGTGTAGGTTTGATGATAATTAGTCAAAGACCGTCTGAAATTGACGATACAATACTATCTCAATGCGGAACTCTTTTTGCCTTAAGGCTAACAAATGCAAATGATCGCTCCAAGGTAAAGGCTGCCATGTCTGATGGATTAAGTTCTCTTATTGACTCATTACCTATACTAAGGACAGGAGAGGCTATTATTATTGGAGAGGCCGCAAAATTACCTTCACGATGTAAATTCAAATTACCTCCTGACGGATATTATCCAGATAGTCAAGATCCTGATGTTAGCAAATCGTGGTTAAAACCCAGAGATCCTAACAAGAGTTACACAAAGCTGATAGAAGCATGGCGTTTAAACAAACCAATGAAAGAGGATAAGTAAATGGATCGGATGGCTGTTAATTCATCTAACTTAGCATCGGTTGGATACGATGCCTCAAATCAAACACTTGAAATTGAATTTCATCATGGTGGAGTTTATCAGTATTATAATGTTACCGAAAATGTTTATATAGATTTAATTAATGCAGGTTCTATAGGTTCTTTTTTCAGTCACAATATAAAGAATGCTTACCAGACACAAAAGATTTAGCGTAGTAGTGTTCACACGAATATTTCCCTCTCCACGCCTACTAGCTTCTAGGTTAGATTTTGTAGCATGGACATGAAGGCATTTAGGCTGTGTTAGCACAGGTGCAATGGAGGGATTAAAGGATTTTGAATGTAAAGCCATGCTGCGTTTGTATGCTTGGCTTTTAACATTACTTTCGTATATCCGGTTTTAGCCTAACTGAAACCGTCCCACTAACCTACTTCCCATTGATTTATGGATTTAACATATAGTGGACGTACTAACTCAGAACACTGAAATTTGTAAGCATATTTCTTGCCCAGGTGAGATCCCCATAATCACATATCACGAACCACTGGGGATAAATCATGAATATGTCACCCTGGAACAAAAATAGTATCATTACGACCACTTCAGAAATCTCATATCTGGGAATTCGTATCAGAATTGAGCTGAAGGTGTCTGACATTGCGTATTAAAAAAAGATATGTCTCCTTAGCCGGAATGCTATTTATTTATCGATAAAACATGCTTTATTAGGAAATGTAACGCATTGTAATTTCATACAAAATGAGTTATTATTCTTTTGGAATTTACTATAAAGTGAACGTTTGTATTTAAATACAACTTGTTCTTTCGAATAATTATAACGCTATGAATAAGGACATTTATTAGAGAATGTATGCTTTCCTAATATATGGTTTTCCCCTCACATTACTCGGATTTGAATGGGGGCTGAGGACTATGCTATCAGTTGACTCTACTGGTTTTTCTGGACCAACTCTTGCTGCAGCTGGGTTATCATTTTTGATGCCACTAATTAAACCTAAGGAAAAATCAATTCCTGGTCACGATGATGTTATAGCGATGTCAAAGGCGGAAGCAAAATTTATGCCATTTTTATGGTGTTTTGTGTTTGCCTTTCTTTTTTGTTGGACATGGTCTTGTTATATGTCATTAAAGTTTCCAGCAGACAAAACTTTAGGATTTGATAGTCACATGGTAATTGGTGGAGTACTATATACTATAAGCTTGATACTAACCGGTATTAAGGAGAAAGTGTAATGGAGGAACTAACTAGCTTACTTTTGGCTGGCGCACTAATCCCTACAATTGCGATTATTGTGAGGAAGTTAATTGTAGACAAAGTTTTTGAAAAGTTAGGGAATGAGATTTTAGTTAAGGATAAAAATGGGAAGGAGCTGAAATTCATTACTAACTCTAGTATTTCGAGTAAGTATGTTAGAGATGTTTTTGAATCAGAGCTTAATTTTGAAGCGGAAGTTAAAAAAAATATTCATAAATTTATAGGTTCACATAGTCGATTGGGTTTTAAATTATCTAGTGGAAAAAATATTGATTTTATTTTGTCGCGCGGTGATAAAATGATCGGTATTGAAGCAAAGTCAAATGCAGATATATTTAAAGCAAAATGGATATCTGACTATTTTAAAGAAAGTGATGACATTGACGAGTTAATCATGATAGTAAATTCAAAAATCCCAGCTGAATATATAGATGAAGTAAAGAAATTAAATGACGGTAAAAAGGTGATATTCATATCTGCCCCAAGAGGGAAAGAAATGTATAGATTGCTTAATAATGTTTTAGTTATTGGCCTAGGAATTAATAAGTGATTATTAATTAGGTAAAAATTGATAGAAAAAAAGCTATAATATATCTATCATGTTTTTCTTCATTAGATGTTAATAACACATGATATGTAATTGTTAGTAAGCATCTAAGCAGGCTGGCATCATTTCTTAACAATCCCTACAGTCCGCTCCCCACCCATAGCCGCCGAAGCCCTGTGGGGGAAGCAGCCCAACTATAAGATAGGAGCGTCTACCGATGCGGGATCACTCCACCAATGGTTCGAAAGTGTCTAATTTACCCGTGGCGATTCGATACGCATTGATATTGGCTCTACCCTAGCTAACACAATGGCGCAACCCGCCCACCAATCATTCCCAGCACAGCCCCGGCATCAACCCCAAGCAACCGAGCGATCAAAGCAAACTCCACCACATCGAGTTTGCGCTCGCCGTTCTCAACCTTGGCGATAAACGACTGAGGGCGACCAAGCGCTTCGGCCAGTTTGGCCTGAGTGATGCCTTTTTCTATGCGAGCATCCCGAAGTATTTTTATAACTAATTGATACTCGGTTGAATAAACTGAAGTCATGGCGTTTTCCGCGAGTGATATCCCAAAATCGAATATCTGCCATTATCCCAAAAAGGAATTGTTGAGCAATAAGTTAACAAGGATGTTTAATCATTATGGATAAACGCGGCTGGTACCTGGCGGACGTTATCGTCTTATTAAGTAAGGGGCCGCGGTAGTTAATCCTATCCACAACCCCCATTATTATTCAATACATATTTTAAATCATTCCTTAACCATAAGGTGTTTACGTTCTTCTTTACTCATCGCCTTGTTTGAGCTGGAAATAACGCAATTGTATTCCTTCCCTTTATTAATAATAATAAAGGTACTAACGGGGTTTTTAAAGTCTTTGCCGATGGTGAAATAAACATAGTCCTGCGGCAGAACATTGGGTTTAAAGGCACCAAAGGCATAAACCCCTTCAAGACCGAGTGGGGATAAATCAACCGTTAACTCCAGCGGTTGCGTAGCCATCGGGGAGGGCAGCATCGATTTCGCGGACATTATCATCGAGCTGGGGTTAACGGTGTATTCGCTGGTGACTTTCATCCCGACATACTTGGACGTCGGCATAGAAAGCTCCTTCATGCAGGCCGCGTCGTGTTGTGGCGCGGGGCTGCCATTCTCCTGCACGGCATGCACGTGTTCCAGGGTAACCGTCTCTTTGCCGGTCACCGGTTGTTTGCTGTCTGCTGCGTGCGCCATGCCGGCCATCGCGATGGCGGCAACGGTAGGTAAAATAACGCCAGTTATTATTTTCATTACTTTGCTCCTGACTTTTATGTTTGGAAAAGTAATATTAACTTTCCCGTGTGTGTAGCCGATGGAATTTAATTAATGAAATCATAGGGTGCTCTGCGTCGCCTTGTGTTGCCACAGGGCATGACACCGCTCTCCCGAAAAATAACTGGCGTTTTTTAAGATGAATATAATCAGTGGTTAATAAGATTGGTTACGGATCTTCGTCAGCCCATGGGCTTATGATTTGTATGAATAACCTTAGTCAATAACTGGAATAGATACAAATTGCCGGATATAAATTTATTTTTAATAGTCATAAACTATAAAAATAATAAGCCAATGGATTATATCTATTGGCTTATATATACATGCTTATTATTACGCTGTTGGTATTGTCACCTATAGCTAAGGCTTTTTCAGCCACGGAAGCATGCGCACCAGCGCATTGTCCTTAACGATATAGTGATGGAACAGCGCGGCGGCGGCATGCAGCCCAATCAGCCAATAACCGAAGGCCGCCAGCGTCTTGTGCCAGCCGATAATCATCCGCGCCTGCGGCCGATCGGCGACCTCGGCAAAGGGCATCGGCAGGCCAAACAGAAACCACTCTTTACCGCCCAGATAGCGGGAATAAACCCCCAACACTGGCAGCGTCAGCAGCAACAGATAAAACAGGCTGTGCACCAGATGCGCCGCGCCGGTTTGCCATTTAGCCGGTTTCGGGTTGATGGCAGGGCTGGTGTGGCGCCAGCGCAGGAATAGACGGGCGATCATCAATACAAATACCGTCACCCCACAGCTGAAGTGGGTCACCACCAACACGTACCATAACGGGGTGCCCGGTATGGTAAATCCTCTTAGCTCAATCGTCGTGCAGGTGATGATCAGCAGGATCGCCACCAGCCAGTGCAGACGGATCTGCATCGGCATATAAGAGTTC
>RCUM01000348.1_pt1 | contig 29672 bp, 28 predicted proteins | sample 2166141 | NCBI WGS metagenome assembly RCUM01 (sample SAMN09932756, study PRJNA488358) | compost metagenome | isolation source: compost soil in crotonic acid-enriched | place: Germany: Experimental Botanical Garden
TACTCAAAGGCCTGAGCATCACCGACTTTGCCGGCGTGCAGACCACCTCGACGTCTAACAAAGACTTCTGGCAGAACCGCCTGGCGCTGGAATATGATTTCTAAATAAACATCCGCTTTCGCATAAAAAAAAGCCCGTCTGAGTTTCCTCAAGCGGGCTTTTTGCTTTCGAACCGTCGGTTCAGAGTGAGACGCTATCCAGATTCATCACGTTGGTTCACGCCGCAACACATCCAACCTTCCTCCCAGACAGCTCAGATGCCAGCGTTTTCCGTTACTGCGCAGCGTCGTTACACTTAATGGCAGGATATCGAGCAGTTGAAAGGCGCTAACGGGCGCATCGAGCAATTGAATCACTATCGCCCGAATAACCGCAGAGGAAACAATTGCGCACTGACATTCCCGATCCGCCACTCTCTGCGGCAACCATGTTCCCGTGCGCGCCATAACCTGCTCCATGCTTTCTCCCCCCGGCGGGGCCTCTCCCGAAAGCCAGCGCCGAAATGCCCCTTCATCCTGTTCGATAACCGTTTTAATCGGGATGCCCGCCCAACGGCCGTATCCGGGTTCGGCCAGTTCCGCAACGGACTCGCCGCGCAGGCCCAACTCAAATTGCGTCTGCCTTGCTGCCAACGCCGGGGCGGTCCAGATTTTATTGAATGGCCCGACGCATTCCTTTAGCTGATGAACCTGCTTCAGGGAAGCTTCGCTAAGGGGATCGTCAGAGGGGAAGCGCGACTGTCTGTTTGCCAGGGTTTCCCCCTGGCAAATCAGTTGCATGATGGCGGTCATGCCTTCAGCACCCTTCCGTCTGGTAGCTGTGCCCCGGTTTGCGCAGCGTTCTTTCCGCAAATGCCCCAAACAGCAGCCCCGTTGCGCACCACATTGTCAGTTGAGTGCCGAAAGCGCTCAGGCGAAAACGCCACAGAACATCGGCAGAAAATCCGTCCGGGATCTCATTCACTTCAGGCATCAGTGCGCAGACGGCAATCAGCATCGCCAGCCCCGCCAACCCTCCCCACAGCGCAGCATTCCAGCCGCCCAGTCTCGGTCTGAGCTGATGAGCGCTCCAGGCGGCGGCCACCACAATCACCGCTGCAACCAACAGCATGACGAAGTAGAGCGCAGTCCGGTAGCCTATCGTTGAAGGATCGCCCACCGCAGGCGGATTAGGAGGATATTTAAGCGCCGGTATCATGCTCATTATCAAGAATCCGCCCAGCGACAGCGCCAACGCCAGCGCTCTGGCGCCGCCCGGCCCGGTACGTTGCCAGCACAGCGACCAGACCAGCGCCAGAGCGCCGCCCATAGCCGCACTGAACAGGATCATGCCGCTCAGCAGACCTGCTCCGGACTGCGTCTTCCGGCTAAACACTTCACCATCGGCCTCATGATCGTGATGATGAGCGCCCTCTTCACTCACCTGCTTTTGGGAAAGGATCTCTTCAAATGCAATCGCACGCTCGACCTGCGGCTCACCGAAAACATGGGCAAAGCCGAAGGCGATAATGCCCGCGAGGATCCCGGCCAGCATCCCCTGTAACAGCAGTTTTCCCGTCATGGCGTTCTCCTCAGTGGCAAGGGAATCCCAGCAGATGCCGGGCATCATGGAAATATTCGTGTATCTGGCTGCCGGAAAAAACGGCGGTTGCCCCCTGTTCTGCCCCGATAAAATAGACGGACAACAGCACCATCAGCGTGACGAATGCAAGCCATGGCAATACGGCATTAAGCGGGATGGGCGCCGGTGCGACTTCAACTTCATTAAGGGTATGGTCCATTTTTCTTCCTCATCTCTGGCTGCGGATAATATTCAGGGTTTCAGGCTGGCGAATGCCGGGCTGACCGCCACCGGGACACGAAGCGCCGGGTGGTGGTGATCATGGGCCGGTGGGCAGGTCGCGCTGTTCAGCACAACCGGCATCCCATGTGGGGTATTCAGATAAGCCTGCCGCCATTCATCGGTACGGCGGGCAATATCCTGCTCTCCAGTCAGCTCCAGCGAGAGGAGCATTTTTTCTGCGGCGGATACCCACTGCCGGTAATAGGCATCGTTGATGCTTTCATTCTCCTGCATCGGGCCGGCTTTTATTTCATCGCTGAAAACATCAACCCACGCCTTCCAGCTGAACTGCCCGGCCTGATGAAGGTAAACGATCAACGAAAAAACCTGCGCCTGCCACGGATGTTCAAAGGGGGCGTTGTCCGCGGCGGGAACATCGGGGGTCATTCGGATTTCTGTACTCATAGCGCCTCCAGATAGTCATCCCACAGATCGATTCGCACCGTATCTTTAGGCGGTGCTTTATCGCCCCATAGCTCAGTCGCGGCAAAGCTGACGCTGTAAACGTGCTGAGGATGTTCGCCCTGATCATGAGCAGCCGTATCCGGGGTGATAAATACCCCATGATCAATCACAATAGTGCCGGTCTTCCCGCGAGCATAACGCGGCAGGCGGGTATGCCCTGCCGGATTGATATTTTTTGCTCTGACGCGGTCTCCGGGCCGGAAGCTGGCCGGAACATCGCTATCCACCCGTGCAGACCCCCCTGTACTGATGACCGCCTGCACCATCTCCTGCCGCAGTACCGGCGTTTCCGGCGGGGCTGACAGCGCCTTGGTCGCACCGGAAAGCTCATCGGCGGTAATAACGCCCCTCTCAAGCAGAAGCGTCTCGAAAGCATGCATCCAGTGTTCGTAGTAGCTCTCTTCGAGATAATGCGCCGGGTTCATGCGCTCAATGGCATGCCGGAACATATCGACATTGAAGTGACCGCCGACAAACAGAGAGGCAAAAAGCGAGAATGCGCGCCGTTCCCATTCATGATGAAAAGGCGGTTCGTTTTCTTCAGTAATGACGGCGCCCATACCCTGCATGCCGCCCAGATCGTGTATCCCGTTCATTGGATTCTCCAAAAAAGTTGAATGAAATACCGGTGGTTAGTTATCGCCCGGCTGAAGCGCCACGCCGGTGCCAATCATGGCATCGCGGGTTACCAGCGCGACCAGTTGCTCTTCACTCCAGCCCTCGGTCCCGGCGGGTCTTTCCGGCAGCACCAGATAACGCAACTCGGCGCTGCTGTCCCACACCCGAATTTCCCGCTCCTCGCCGATGTTCAGACCAAACTCGGCCAGCACGCTGCGCGGCTCGATAACAATGCGCGATCGGTAGGGCGCCGATTTATACCAGGCGGGCGGAAGGCCGAGCGTGGGCCAGGGATAACAGGAGCAAAGCGTACAGACCGTCACGTTGTGAACCTCGGGGGTGTTTTCGACCACCATCATGTCTTCCCCCTGCACGCCGGAAAAACCCAGCTCGGCAATCGCCTCGGTGCCATGGGCCAGAAGACGGGCCTTGTAATCCGGGTCGCTCCAGGCTTTCGCCACGACAAGAGCGCCGTTCCGGGGGCCAATTCGGTGTTCATAGCTGTCGATAAGTTCATCCAGCGCGGCGGGGTCTACCAGCCCTTTTTCCGTCAGCAGGGACTCCAGCGCTTTCACGCGCAGCGCGATCTCCTCTGGCGGTTCGGTATGGTCATGGTGGTGTTCGTGGTCGTGAGCCATGGTATCTCTCCGAAAAATTGAATGTCATTGCCGGGCTTTTGGTCCGGCGGTATCACCCTGAACGACGGGCAGCCAACGGTTACATCTGTTCCCAGTTTCCGCTCGCTTCAAACGCGGCGGCGGCCTGATAAATCGTGCTTTCGGCGTAGTGGCGCCCAATCAGCATCATGCCGACCGGCAGCCCGTCAACCAGCCCGCAGGGCACGGACATGGCTGGATGACCGGTCACGTCCTGCGCGGCCGTATTGCCAATCATCTCGAATGCCCGGGAGATAAACTCGGTGACCGAACAATCGGGTTGCGGCAGCGGCTGAGCGGTCATCGGAACGGTTGGCATCACCAGCAGATCAAAATCGCCGAAGGCGCGGTCATAGTCTGCCCGAGCGCGGCGGGCCAGATTCTGCGCCTTGGCGTAATAACGGCCGTTGTAGCGCGTCAGGCCATACTGGCCGATGAGCATGCAGATTTTCAGCGAGGGCGAAAGGGTGTCCGCGCCGTCACGCCAGGCGGCATGTTTGTCCAGCAAGGCGACGTCGTAGAGCCCTTCCCAGTTAAACCCCATACCGTTGCCATGCATCATCTGCATGGTGAGGCCTTCACAGCCGATGGGCGACCACAACGCCGCGGCCAGCTGATGGCCGGGAACCGAGACTTCGCCGACGAGTGCGCCAAGACTTTCCAGCCGGGCAACGGCGCTACGGACCTTTTCGGCCAGTAAAGGCTGGATATTGGGCAACTGGAATCCTTCCGTTACCACCCCGATCCTCAGGCCCCTGACCCCTTTATCGAGCGCAGAGGTATAGTTTCCGCCGCGAGAAGCGTACTGCCGCGGGTCAAGGCCGTCCGGCCCGGCCAGCACCTCCAGCATCAGGGCGTTGTCCCTCACGTTCGCGGTAATCGGCCCGGTATGATCGAGGGTGGCTTCAATCGGCATAATGCCGGTATAGGGAACGAGCCCGTGGGTGGGTTTCATGCCGTAGGTGCCGCAAAAAGCGGACGGAATGCGGATGGAACCGCCCTGGTCGCAGCCCATCGCCATATCCGCTTCCCCGGCCGCAACCAGCGCTGCGCTGCCCGATGAAGAGCCACCGGCGCTGTAACCCTGACGCCAGGGGTTATGTACCGGAGCCGGGTCTGACGTATGGCTGCCACCGGAGAGGCAGAAATGCTCGCAGGTCGCTTTACCCAGAATGGTTGCGCCGGCATCAAGGAGGCGCGTTACCACGGTGGCGTCGAATGCCGGCACATGCCCTTCCAGCGAAGCCGCACCGTTCATCATCGGGACGCCGGCCAGAGCAATATTGTCCTTGAGCACCACGGTTTTCCCTGCGAGCTTGCCCTTTGCCGCCCCCGGTACCCGGCTTTTGTAATACCAGGCGTTCAAGGCATTCTCTTCGCTCCCAGGGCGATATCCTTTTTCGCGCGGATATTTAATCGGTGGGATTTCATCCTGTAACCCGTCAATCAGATCGTAGGCGTCAAGGTTTGGCTGCATAAGGGCAAGATATTCCGCCGCTTCGCTCTCGGAAATCTGCAGGTGAAGCTGGCGGGCAAGTTGCTGAAGTTGACCGGCATCGGGGCGTTCAATAGCCATAATGATTCCTTATAGGGAAAACGATTGATTGAATCCTGACCTGAACATAACGCGACGGCGCAACGATGACCTGGCTTAGCCGGACAGTTATTTGGTCAGGAAAGACAGCGTCAGAAAACGCGTGCGTAACGGAGATTCAACCGGAAATTCTCTTCGGCGCCGTTTTCAACGCGCAGATCCCTGCCCAGCTGTATCTGGAACTGATCGCGGGGCGTCACAAATTGGGTTGCGGTAATACGCACGTTGGTGGTCTGTGTCTGGTTATCCTGCTTTCCGCCGTCAACGGTGGTTTCACCGCCCCAGCTCTGCCCGAAACCCAGCCCGAGCGCCAGGGTAGGATCGGGCATGTAACGCCCCATAATCTGGGCCGTCCAGGCATTATCCTGCTGGAGCCGGGATGAGGTGGTTCCATAATCGTTATTTTCACCGTACCAGATGGCATCGCCGACCACGTCCAGCGCCCATTTTTCAGTAAAATACTTGACCCAGGCGGCCTGCAGGTCGACCTTCCAGCGGTTCTCCCCCAGATTCAGCGCATCGTTGTGGTCATAGTTGCCACTGGGCACGTAGAGATAAGGCGCGAAGCCAAAAATGTCGCCGCCGCTGTTGAGCTTCACTTTTAAAGGCACGGTCAGGATTAAGTCGCCGGTACCGCTGGCAGCGCCGAGCCCTGAGGCATCGCCGCCACCGGATATCCGCCCGAAAGGCAACAGAAACTGCGGGTCCAGCGTTGCCGACTCGGAAATCTGTACGGTATGCAGCAAACGCAACATGCCGATATCGGAAGTCAGGTTGTAATCACGGCTGACTTTGTCGCCACGCGAATACGCTGCGCCGGTTGAGGCGTGCTGATAATAAAGCAGCCCCACAGTGGTGCCGTCAGGAAATTGGCTATAGTCGCCGGGTGCAACCTCGACGGCGAGTGCGGGCACAGAGCAAAGCAGCATGGCAGGCAGAAAAACGCGTAATGCGTGCATAATGTAATCCCCGGAGAAATGATGGATGAATGAGTTATCGTCGTTTCGTTCAGCGCTGAGCGTCACGCAGCATCCCGGTCATGGGATGGCAGTTGATGTACTCAAATGTTTGAAAGCGGGCGTCCGAGACGGAAACTTCGTGGTAGAGCCGCAGTTTCTGCAGGCCGGTCACCACCTGGAAAAAGGTGGTGAATATGCGAAGGTGTGTGGGGTGTGATTCCGCCCAGCGCTCCAGTTTGTCAAGCGAACGCCAGAAACCGATATCGTAGGCAATATCCAGCAGGTTTCCGTTGATATCCACGTTGCGGACAAAGCGGTTGCTGTAGCAGCCGAGCGCCTGCCCTTCATCCCGAAGAAAATCCATACCGGCCTGCAAAGGGGGGAGCATTTCCGTGAAGTAAAGCTGGCGCTCTTCCTCTTCCGCCTCCATCCAGTCCTGCCCGGAACGGATAAGCGCGATGTTGTCATGGCCCTGCACCACCACCCTGCCCCCGGCATCAGGATCGCCTGAAATAATGCGCAGTTCATCGCCAGGCTGCAGCCAGTCATTCTGGGAAGCGGGAATACGATCGCGCACGGATCCCCAGTAGCCATGCTCCTGGATCTCGCCGCTGATATTGTCCATCACCGCGCCGACGCCCGGCAGGTCTTCTTTAAAGGCATACAGCGTCTCGAACTGTTCGGCGCGCGGGGCGATAATTTCACGGAAATAACCGATGCCATCCTGCAGACGCTCATCGGAAGACCACCAATTGTCGATCTCTGGCTGACGGAGCCAATGGCAGTAAGCCGCCGGATCCCGCCAGTACCCCACCACAATAAAGTTATCGTAGCCCTGGTTGTCGGTATGGAAAGAGATGTCGTGGTTGCCCGGCCCGTTGCTCAGGCTGAAGGTCGACACAATGTGCTGCATGGCTCGGACGGCGTCCTCACGATGTTCTTCACGAAACTGAACGCCCAGATAGGCCATAACGACCTGCGTCAGATCATCGCTGGCCCGCCCGGCAAACATCGGGAACGGTGGCTGGTAGTCGTCGTGAATCCGACGGGAAAGCGTGCGGGGGCATTTCAGATGTTTATCGATTGCAGATTCCATAAGGACTCCCAGGTTTATAGTTTTCAGCGATGGTTAACTCACCACTGATACTAAGGAGAAATCTGCCGAATACCTGGCTCAGTCGGACAATCGTCTGGCTGGAAAGGACACCCCCGAGATCGGTAAATCAGAGAGTGAAATGATGAAATCGCACAGTGCAGCACTGCCCTGCAATAGTGCGTATCTTCCCGCTTAATGCCGCTAAAACCTTAAAATAGCCGTGAAATGCCTCGTAATGCGGTCATGGCGCAAATATTGCTTTCGGTTTGAAACAATCCATCCTGAATTGCAGTTACTGCTATGAGGTGCCGCTGTGAACAGTCATTCAACGCCACGGGAGATTCGCTATTCCACCGAACATGTTTCAGCGCCTCGCCGTTTCGAATACTGGAATGATGTCATTCTTCGTCACTGCATTCCTTCGGATGGCAAACCGCTTGCTGACGGCGGGTTTGACGGAGAACTTGCGGTGCGTGAAGTGGGACTGTTGGATGTGTGCACTCTCACTTCAACCCTTCACCACTGGGAGCGAAAATCACGACATCTGAGAACAGGGCCGGACGACGATTTGTGGCTCGGTTATATCCAGGGGGGATATGGGCAGCTGGAACAGGGAGGACGAAAGGCCTGTCTGTCATCCAATAATCTGGTTCTTTACGATGCTGCACAGACGTTTCGCTTCAGCCTCGGCGGCAGCAATAACCACCTCATTCGCATTCCCCGGCATCTGCTCACCGGAAACGTGTCGGCCAGCGATGTCCTGACCGCCACCGTCCTTGACGATACTCGTCCAGGTGTTATTCCGCTGCGCGAGATGATTTGCCAGGCGGTTCAGACGCCCATTCTGATCAGCAATCCGGATGTTGCCAGCCGCTTTTCAAAAACGATGCTGGATCTGCTAATGCTGAGTCTGGAGCTACAGGACCACAATACAGCGGCTTCAGAACGCGATTTATATGGAAGAATGAGAAACTACATCAGCAGAAATCTTACCAATCCCGAACTCAGCGTAGAGAGTATCGCTCTGGCTCATCACGTATCAGTACGCACCGTGACCCGGACTTTTGCCCGCAAGCAGAAAACGCCGGCGGCCGTTATCTGGCAAGAACGGCTTCAGGCCAGCCGCGACGCACTTGAACAGGGCCGCGTGTGCAGCGTATCCGAGGCGGCACTTGACTATGGGTTTTCTGATTTTACTCACTTCAGCCATGCATTCCGTAAAGCCTTTGGCGTCACGCCGAGCTCGGTCATGAAGCAGCAACGTCAGTTTTTTATACAACCCTGATGCGTAAGGCTGTTGTCGGCATATCCGTTGCCCTGATCACAACCAGGCATGCTGAAATAAAGGGTTTTTGTTTCTATTTAAAATAATCGAAAAACACTGCCCTGGATTTTATCTGACATACTGATTATGTTCCCGCCAGATCCGCAGGAGCAAAAAACGATTTAGTCAGCGCTCTGAAGAGGGTAGTGAATCACAAACATCAAAACGCTGGGATAACCTGTTTACCGACCCTTTCAAAACAGGAGACGATCATTAGCGACTTAGTCTCTTTTGCCGTAATGCTCGCAACATTACTGATCTTTAGCTTTCACGATACGGCGTACGCAGCGGACAAGAGCGCCGTGGCATCTGTTTTTTCGCAGAATTCAACAACGACCGACCCCATCACTCTCGCGCTGCAACATTTCGAACAAATTCAATCCTACCAGGTTATGGTGCGTTCCTTGTCACCTCCTGATGACGCTAAAATCATCCGCTATAGCTATCGTAAACCGGGCTATGTACGGATGGACTTTACCAAACCACACTCAGGTGCCGTCCTAATCTATGACCCGGCCAATGGCAAAGTTAAGTTGTGGCCATTTGGCGTAGGCAACTTTCCTGTTTTGAGCCTGTCGCCCACAGATTCACTGATACAAGATGCTAACGGTCATCGGGTGGATCGATCGGACTTCAGCGTTTTGCTGAATAATATTCGTAGCCTGCAAAATGGGGGGACAACAACGCCCCTCGGGGAAGATTTCATCGCGGGGAAGCCGACATTGCATTTATCCGTGGTCGGCCCCGAAGGAAAGGCTGTCGATGCCGTTCATCGTTATGACATTTGGTTAGATAAGAAATATGGATTTCCTGCAAAGGTGGTCAGTTACGCACTGGATGGAAAAATGTTGGAAACCGTATTCATGGATGCAATGGTTATCAACATCCATTTCCCTCCTGATTTTTTCTCACCTTAATGGGAGCCTGGCTATATGGCTGACTATAAGTTCTCCACCATCTGGCGGGTTGAGGCTTCTCTGCAGGAGGTATGGGATGTTCTATGCCATCCGGATCTGTGGCCCGAATGGTGGGGAAGTCTGGAGCAGATTATTGAGTTAAAGAAAGGTGATATTCAGGGAATTGGCGCCTTGCATCGTTATACCTGGAAAGGTGTACTTCCTTATCGATTAACCTTTGATATCCATGTATTAAATATTAAGCCTTTTTGCCTTTTAGAAGGGGAAGCCAGTGGCGACGTTGAAGGGCGAGGCGTGTGGGCGTTTTCTGACAGAGAGGGGGATACTATCGTTAGGTATGATTGGAATATCCGGACTAACACCCGATGGATGAACTACCTCGCCCCGCTGGCAACGCCCGTTTTCCGTTGGAACCACCATATGGTGATGCGCGATGGAGCAAAAGGTTTGGCCCGCAAATTAGGGGCACATGTCGACGTGTATTTTAACTAAAGAGAAAACTCTTTCCGGCCGGCAAAGTCTTGCAGAGGGAGCGTCTGTGCTCTTATGCCGCCTGTCTGGAACCCTGTTGGAACTTCAATACGTTAACCACGTCGATTACGACTTCCGCCTGATGAGCAATGCTGTAATCATAATCACGAGGTTTATCACTAAAACCATATCCTGGAAGGTCAATCAGTATGGCGATGGTGCGTCACCCGCCAAATGCCGGATCGGCACAATTCGTGGAAAAAGCGCACCCAATCCCGTGAACAAACACAATCGGGACACCCTTCCCCGGCAAATCATGCCAACGCACACAAGCACCTGCGGTTAACGAATACAAACTCTGCATACTCTATTTCTCTGCTAATTTTCTGAGCAGTCGAATTGCTCAAAACGGACCTACTGGCAGACTGCGCATTGTATCAGTATAAAATTCAATCTAACCTGGCTATGACCTGGAAGGTACTTTGCAGAAATCCAAAATGGAGCGCCATGCTATTGCATTATTTGCAACAAACGTTGACGATCAACCTTGTCTTGAGGATGATAAATGTTCAATCTGCTACTAGAGTCGCCAGTAAAATTCCACCACAACTGTTTATCTAAGGATATCTTACCCAGTTCCGCATGGTTATATACATATAACACCCCCTCAGGTTGTAGTACGGTATTATCTGTCCAGGCCTTATCAAAGAGTTGCGATAACTCTCTAAAATCATCAATTTTTTTCTTCAGTATTTCGTCGTCAGGAAGTCGAGCTAAGGTGTCTCTAAGGAAACCGGCCATTCTCGTTATTTGCAGCTCCAACTTGTCATCATCATCGATACATAATAATTTTTGCCAAGCAGAGTTTCCAATTGTCAGACAAAGGTAGTTTTTTTCGGTAAGAGGAAGAGAGTCAATACTAAAACCGACCATAAGATCAAATGCGGAATTACAGGTAATAATGTCCAGGTAATCATTCATTAGTAATGAAGGCAATGGATTTAGTTGCAATAGCAACTGAGACGCATGCTCAGAAACAGTACAGCAGGGATCTTTTTGAGTTATTTCTCGCGGTGACATTAAATTGCATAAATATTCATATTCCGACTTGGTCAGTCGCAAAGTTTTCGAAATAGATACAAGCACTTGCGGTGAGATCCCTGCGACTTGACCACGCTCAATTTTACTGTACCAAATCGTACTAATACCTGAAAGATAAGCCACATCATCTCTTCTTAGCCCTCTGGTTCTGGTTCTGGATGGTTTTGTCAGCCCAATCGTTTCAGGAGAAATATTTTCTCTTTTTGCCCGTAAGAAATCGCCCATCAACTTCAGGTTATCTTGCTTCATTAATTACCCTATACAATTTATACATGTCTAACCTGTTACTTGTACGGTATAAAACAAAGTTCATAATATCCATACAGAGGATAACCAGCAGGACACGACTCTGCAATCTGTATACTAAATTTTACCATAGCTCATTAAAAACAACCAACATGGGTCTAAAAATAATGTTAAGCAAGAAGAAAACCAAAGAGCTTTCTGCATTCGGGGTACTGCTCCTTGTCGTGGGGCAAGTATTACCTCAAATAGACTTCTCAATAGTTAATGTTGCACTTGACGTAATCGGCAAGGCACTAAAAACCGATGAGACAGGGCTCATTTTTATTGTTGCACTATATGGATTAAGTTTCGCTTCTCTAATCGCCACCGGGGGACGATTAGGAGATAAGTACGGAAGAAAGCGTCTGTTTTTGATTGGCATTACCGGGTTTTGTCTTGCTTCGGCAATTTGTGGGTTCGCCACTGGTATTATCTCAATGCTTGCAGGACGCGTACTCCAAGGTTTTTTTGCCGCACTCCTATTGCCACAAATACTGGCGACAATCCACACAACATTAGAGGGAGAACGTCATCGTTACGCAGTAGGGATTTATACATCAATAGCAGGCCTCTCTGTCGTTATTGGTCAAGTGGTTGGCGGCTGGTTGGTTTCAGCAAACCTGTGGGGTTTAGGATGGCGCATTGCCTTTTTTATTAACGTCCCTATTTGCATTCTCATATTTGCATTTGGTTATTTTTTAATCCCTGAAACAAAATCAGATAAAGCCCAGCAACATATGGACATTGGCGGAATCATATTATTCATTTTGTGTTTATTATTTGTCATGACCCCGATATCTTTAGGAAAACATTGGCCTGAACTATGGTGGTTATTGTTAGGCACATTGCCTTGTGGAGCGCTATTGTGGAAGGTAGAAAAGTCACATGAACTTGCAGGCCGCAAGGCCATCTTACCGCCATCGCTGTTCAAAACACCAATGGTAATCAATGGATTCGTCAGTGAAATGATAGTGACATTCGCCTATCCTGGATACCTTTTTGTCACGGCTTTATGCTTGCAGCGTGAAATAGGATTCACGCCATTTGAATCAGGAAATACATTCCTTGCACTCGGAGTCATGTTTTTTATCGGTTCATTGACAAGTAAAAAATTAAGCCAGCGGATTGGTGATCATAAATCTTATGCCCTGGGGGCAATGATTACCGTTATCGGATTTTTAGGCACCGTATTACTATTTCATGGTTTCAATAATGACTTAAAATTTTATGACTTATGGATAGTCACAGGTATAGTAGGATTCGGTAACTCTATTATGTTAACGTCAGCTTACAGGCTTGCATTGTCACGAGTTGGGAAACACCATGCCAGTGAAGCAAGTAGCGCATTAGCTACCGTACAGCAGGGCTGCTTTGCGCTAGGAACGGCATTTGCCGGTGCAATCTATTCTTTCGCGTTAGTTCAGGGCTATTTATATGCCATCACAGTATCAATCAGTATCTTATCATTGATTGTACTTTTTGTAGGCGTCCCTATTTATATCAAAACCACTCACGAACTAGCAGAAAGATTACATAACTAACAAGTAATAAACCCCCCAAAGCGCTCCTCGTTTTTAACTACTCTCAAAAATCATGACTTAATCATTCAGGACCCCCAAGCCAGAAAATCCCGCGCAGGGAAACCGCGCGGGATTTTGCTTTGGCGTCATTAGATTGCCTGCCCTCTTCCGCCAAATTGCACGCAATGAATCGCCAGGGTTGGGTAGGCACCTGAAAGCCCTTTAAGCGGGCTTAAAAGAGCGGCGCCGGTTAGCGGTAAACCAGCCCGCCGTCGGTCAAAATCGACTGGCCGGTGATATAGGCGGCATCGTCGCTGGAAAGAAAAGCGACAAGCGCCGCGACGTCGGCCGGAGTCTGTGCGCGCCCCAGGGCAATGCCATCGACGTACTTTTTATACGTTTCGCCTTTCGGGGCACCGGTAATCTCCGAGAAACGCTGATCTATTTCCACCCACATATCGGTGCCGACCACCCCAGGGCAATAGGCGTTGACGGTAATGTTGTCGCTGGCGTATTCCTTTGCCGCAACCTGGGTCAATGCGCGTACGGCGAATTTGGTGGCGGAGTACACGCCCAGCAATGCAAAACCCTCGTGACCGGCGATGGAACAAGCATTGATGATCTTGCCGTTTTTGTTGAGCTGTTTAAATTTCGCCGCGGCGGCCTGGATCCCCCAGGTCACCCCCCCGATATTGATGTTCAGGATCTTCTCAAGATCTTCCGGCACCACGTCTGCGATGGGTTTTACCTGCGAAATGCCGGCGTTATTAATCATCACATCCAAGGTACCCAGCGTACTCACAACGTGCTCGATGGCCGCATACACCTCCTCGCGCTTGCTGATATCGGCAACGTAGGTTGTCGCTTTTACCCCGAAAGACTCCACCTCTTGCCTGACTGCACCAAGCTGATCTGCGGATAAATCCAACAGCGCAAGGTTTACCCCCTCTTGTGCCAGGCGCAGTGCGATGCCCCGGCCAATGCCACGCGCTGCGCCAGTGATAATGGCTACCTTTCCGTTCAAACCTGTCGACATGATTATTCCTGTTTCGTTTTGTACTACGTCTAATGGAGAGTTTTTTGTTGGTTTCCGCTAGCGAAAACGCAATCGGATCAGGCTGTTATCCTTTCCCGTATTGTCCTATTGATGCAGAGGTCGGCCAGCGGCCGCGAGGATCGATTCATGCATGGCTTCAGAGAGCGTCGGATGCGCAAAAATGACCGACAGCAGGCTCTCGTCCGTGGCCTCCAGATGATGGGCGATACCGAAGCCCTGGATCTGTTCGGTGACCTGTGCGCCAACCATGTGCGCCCCCAACAGCTCGCCGGTTTCGGCATCGAAAATCGTCTTGACGAAGCCCTCCGCCTCACCGGCGGCCAGCGCCTTGCCATTGCCCTGATAGGCGAACTTACCGATCTTGAGTGGCCGTCCACTGGCACGCGCCGCCGCCTCGGTCAGGCCCAGACTGGCAACCTGCGGCCGGGCATAGGTACAACCGGGCACATAACTACGGTCAAGCTTGTGCACGCCTTCGACGCCGGCCAGCGTCTCGACGCAGATCGTCCCTTCGTGGCTGGCCTTGTGCGCCAGGCACGGCGGGCCGGCCACGTCGCCGATAGCGTAAAGGCCGAAGACGTTGGTGCGGCAGGCGTCATCCGTCTTGATAAAGCCGCGATCCAGCTCGACGCCCAGCGCCTCCAGCCCGAGGTCTTCGACATTAGGCTGGACGCCGGCCGCCAACAGCACATGTTCTACCTCCAGCACCTGTTCGGCGCCGGCATTTTTCAACGTGCAACGCCCTCCCGCGTCCGTGAGCTGCACCTGCGTTACCTGCGTCTGGGTATGCACCTGAATGCCCCGCCGCTCAAACGACTTGCGCACCGCCGCCGACACCTCGGCGTCCTCAATCGGCAGTATCTGTGCGGCCACCTCTACCAGCGTCACTTCGCTGCCAAGATCGTTGTAGAGGCTGGCGAACTCGACGCCGATGGCGCCGGAGCCGATGATCAACAAGGATTTCGGCAATTTTTTGGGTTGCAGCGCCTCGAAGTAGGTCCAGATCCGCTCGCCATCCGGCACGATCCCCGGCAACGCACGCGGGCGGGCGCCGGTCGCAAGAATTACGTGGTCGGCCCGGTAGTCGCGCTCGCCCCCCTTGGCATCGACCACCGTCACCTGCCCCTTGCCCCGCAGGCGGGCAGTGCCGTCGAACACCGTTACGCCATTCTTCTTCAACAGGTACTCGACCCCACCGGTCAACTGTTGCGACACCGAGCGGCTAAACTGCACCAGTTTCTGGAGATCGAAACTCACCTCGCCGACACTGAAACCCAGTTGGTCGGCATGGGCGATGCTGTGCGCCACCTCGGCACCGTGCAGCAGCGCCTTGGTTGGGATACACCCCCAGTTCAGACAGATGCCCCCCAGATGCTGTTTTTCCACCAGCGCCGTACGCAGCCCGAGCTGGCCGGCGCGGATGGCGGCAACATAGCCTCCCGGCCCGCCGCCGATCACCAGTACATCGTATTTGTCGTGCATAGCTCGTCTCCTAGACAAACATCAGGGTCGGTGTTTCAACCAGTCGCTTGAGTTCCTGGAGAAAAGCCGCGCCCAGCGCTCCATCGATGACCCGGTGATCGCAGGACAGCGACACCGTCAGTTGATGGCGCGCGACGATCTGCCCGTCGCGCACCACCGCCCGTGCCTCGCCGGCACCGATCGCGAGGATCGCGCCCTGGGGCGGGTTAATGATGGCGTCAAACTGGCGCACGCCGAGCATGCCCAGGTTCGACACACTAAAAGTGCCGCCCTGGAACTCTTCGGGCTTGAGCGTGCCGGCTTTCGCCCGGGTCACCAGGGAATGAATGTCGTGCGAGATCTCGCTGACCGACTTACGGTTGGCGGCGCACACTATGGGGGTAATCAGCCCGGCCGGCAGCGCAACGGCCACCGAGATGTCGGCATCGGCAAAGCGGCGGATGCTCTGGCCGGCTTCGTCGAACTGTACGTTGACATCCGGCACCGCCACCAGCGCTTGAGCGCAGGCCTTAACCAGCAGATCGTTAACCGAAATCTTGACGCCGGGCGCGCCGAGGTTGATTTCTTTGCGCAACGCCAACAGGCGCTCCAGATCGAGATCGGCGATCAGGCGGAAGTGCGGCGAATGTTGCTTGGAAGCCTGCAAGCGGGTGGCGATCGCCCTGCGCATGCCCGACATGGGCAAGTTCTCAAAGGCCGCCGGCGCCGCATTCGGTGCAGTCGCTGTCTGCGGCTGCCCGTCGAGCAGCAGAGCCGCCGCCTGCACATCATCACGAGTAACTCGCCCGCGTGAACCGCTGCTGCGGCAGTCGTGCAGGTTGATCCCCAGTTTGCCGGCCAGACGGCGCGCCAGCGGGGTTGCCGGTATCTGACTGTCGTCGGCGTGCGAGCGTGGCGCTTTGCCTGAACGCGATGGCAACGTCGGCGATGCGATGCGGCCCCCTGCGGCAAGGATAGCGCTCTCGAGATCGGCCACCGAGATACGCGCTTCACGTCCGCTGCCGCGCACCTTGCTCAGGTCGGCCCCCAGCCTGGCGGCCAGGCGCAACGCGTGTGGCGTGGCATTGACCTGTGCGGCATCGGTGCTTCCCTGCAGGCCGAGCGGTACCTCGGTCTGCCCACTGGCGGACACCGGTTGGGTGGATGGGGCCGATGCCGTGGGAAGTGCGTTGTCGAGTGTCGGGGCTGCCGCAGGGCGCGCGGGAGGCGGTGCGACAGACGCTGCCGGCCCCGCCACGGCCAGACTGGCCGTGAAGGCGTCCAGTTCGGCATCGCTGATCGAAGCCTCAGCCACCAGCGCCAGCGCCGCCCCCACCTTAAGGGTATCGCCCTGCCGGGCGAGTATCCGCCGCAGGGTCCCGGCGAAAGGGGCCTCAAGCACGTTGACGATTTTGCTGGTCTCGATCTCGCAGATTTCCTGCCCCTTGGTGAAGCTGTCGCCTTCCCGGATAGACCACTGCGCGAGCAACCCTTCCTCCATCGAAAGGCCCCACTTGGGCATTTCAAGCGTTTTGATATCACTCATTGCTCAATCCTCCAGCACTTGGCGGACGGCGGCCTCGATCCGCTCGACGCTGGGGATCCAAAGCTTTTCGAGGGCGGGAGAAAACGGCACCGGGGTGTGCGGCGGTGTGACCAGCACAATCGGCGCTTTGAGGAAATGGAATGCCTGGGAAGCGATCAGTGCCGCGACATCATGGGCAAAGCCGAAACGCGCCGCCGACTCGTCGACGATCACCACACGGCCCGTCGACGCCACCGACTCCAGAATGCCTTCCTCGTCCAGCGGAGAAATCGTACGCGGATCGACCACCTCCACCGAGATGCCCTCTTTGGCCAGTTTGTCGGCCACCTCGTTGGCTTTATGCACCATCGCCGACAGCGCGATGATGGTGACGTCCTCCCCTTCGCGGGTGTAGTTGGCCACGCCCAGCGGAATGGTATAAATGCCTTCCGGCACTTCCCCCTTGAGGTCGTAAAGCATTTTATGTTCGCAGAACACCACCGGATCGTCGTCGCGGATCGACTGGATCAGCAGGCCCTTGACGTCATAAGGCGTGGAAGGCACCACCACCTTCAGGCCCGGCGTAGTGGCGAAGATATTGTAGGGCGACTGCGAATGCTGGGCCGCCGCAGAGAAGCCGGCGCCGATCATGCCGCGCATCACTAACGGCGCCTTGGCCTTGCCGCCAAACATGTAGCGGAACTTGGCGGCCTGGTTGTACAGCGCATCGTGGCAGACGCCGAAAAAGTCCATGAACATCAGCTCGGCCACCGGCCGCAGACCGGTCGCCGCAGCGCCGGCAGCCATGCCGATGATCGCCGACTCGGTAATCGGCGTGTCGATCACGCGGTCGGAGCCGAACTGCGTCCACAACCCTTTGGTCACGCCGAGCACGCCGCCAAAGGCCTCTATCCTCGCCTCCTCCGGCGCGTTGCCGCCATGGCCGCCACGCAAGTCTTCGCCGATCAGCACCACGCGCTCGTCACGCTCCATTTCCTGGGCCAGCGCTTCCTTGACCGCTTCACGATAGGTTTTTATAGCCATTGTTATCACCCTCAATAGGAAACGTAGACGTCGGTCAGCAGGTCTTCCGGGGCCGGGTAGGCGGCCGCGCGGGCTTTCGTTACGGCATCCCCGACCAGCGCTTCAACTTCCGCGTCGATCGCCGCCAGCTCTTCCTGAGTGACCTGTTTTTTGATCTTGTCGGTAAAGATCTTCAGCGGATCGTGCCGTTCACGCAGGCGCTGGACCTCACCCTCAGCGCGGTACAACGCCGGATCGCCCTCGAAGTGGCCGTGCCAGCGGAAGGCCTTGGCCTCAATCACGCTGGGGCCGCCCCCCTCGCGAGCGCGCCTGACCGCCTCTGCGGTGGCTTCGTAGACGGCAAAGAAATCGGTGCCGTCGACCGTCACCGCCGGGAGGCCGAAGCCGGCGGCACGTTTGGCGATATCGCGGCCGCCGACGGCGTAGTCATGGCCAGTCCCTTCGCCATAGCCGTTGTTCTCGAAAATGAAGACGGCCGGCAATTGCAGCACCACGGCCATGTTCATGGCTTCAAATACCAGGCCCTGGTTGGAGCCGCCATCGCCGGTGAAAGACACGCCGACGTTGCCGGTCTTCAAGGTCTTGGCCGTCAGCGCAGCGCCAATGGCCAACGGAGGGGCTCCGCCAACGATGGCGTTCGCGCCCAGCATGCCTTTTGACAGGTCGGCGATGTGCATAGAGCCGCCCTTGCCGCGACACAAACCGCTGTCCTTACCGAAAATTTCGGCCATCATGCCGTGAATATCACAGCCTTTGGCAATGCAGTGGCCATGCCCACGGTGCGTAGAACCAATGAAATCGGCGTCGGTCAAATTTTCGCAGACCCCCACCGCAATAGCCTCCTCACCGGTATAAAGGTGAATGAAGCCCGGAATGTCACCGCTGGTATTTTCCTGATGCAGGCGCTCCTCGAATGTCCTGATCTCGCGCATCTTACGGTAAGCCTGCAGCAAAGCCTGTTTGCTCAGCGTCATCTGATTCTCCTCAATAAGGGTCGGACAGGCGGGGCTATTTGACAGGGTGAACACACCCTAACCACACCGATACAAAAAATGTACGGGTGTTTCGGGAAGCTGCGAAGCCACCCTAATGGGGGGGTAAGTGGGGGTTTTCATGCTCAAGGTCAAAGTTTCTGAATTTTGTTTATCTATCCAGAACGACGGCTCCGTTTCATCCCGGGCTCTGACGTACAATTGAAAAAACAAAATACGGGCAGGCAACCACGGATGAAGCAATCGGATTTTGCAGGTTCCCAATCTACATCGTTGGTCTCGGGGCCTTTGCGGCTGACGAGAGGCTTGCCGCTCATCCTGACCAAATTCGTTCCGCCCCGCTCTTCTATCCTGCTGCTACAGCGCCCGCGCCTGCTCAAACGCCTCGATCAAGCGCACCTGCGCCGTCTGGCCGTCGTTTGTGCAGGCGCGGGATTCGGCAAAACCACGCTGTTGGCGCAATGGCACCAGCAGTTGATCGGCCAAGGTGAACGCGTTGCCTGGCTCAGCCTTGATGAGGACGACGATGACGTCTGGCAGTTCATCCCTTATCTGCTGCATGCTTTGCGCCCGCTCTATGCCGACTGGGACGCCGATTTTTGGCAGAACATGGAAGAGCAAGCGCCCTCGAGCTCGCTGCAGTTGCTGGCTGGGCTGATTAACCAATTGCATTATTGTCCGCACGACCTGTATCTGATCATCGACGACTTCCATATGATCAATGACGCCGGCGTACATGAAGCCCTGAGCTATCTGCTCAGGCATGCGCCTGCGGCGCTGCATCTGATCATCGGCAGCCGGTTCCACCCGAGCCTGTCGTTGAGCCGCCTGCAGGCCCAGGATCAGTTGGTGGAAATCTATGATCAGGACCTGCAGTTCACGCTCGAAGAAACCCGGAACTATTTCAGCCAGACGGTCGCCGTGCCGCTCAGCAATCAGGATGCCCTTCGGCTGCTGTCCGCGACGGAGGGCTGGATCGCGGGCATGAAGATCGCCTCGTTGTCCCCCGAATTGCGTGAAGACCCTGGGCACCTGATCCACAATCTGCGCGGGGGGACGCGATCCATCGCCCGTTACCTGAAAGAAGTGGTGCTTGATCCGCTGCCGGCGGAAGTGCTCGACTTCCTGATGCAAACGGCGTTCCTCAATCGTTTGAATGCAGGACTGTGCAACGCCGTCACCGGGCGTGACGACAGCGAAGCGATGCTGGAATGGATTGAGCGGCACAACCTGTTCCTCTCGGCCCTTGACGAGCAAGGCTATTGGTTCCGCTATCATCCCCTCTTGCAGGAAACCCTGGGCGTGGCATTGCGCCATCGCGCCGATATCAACCTTAAACAGTTGCACGAACGCGCCAGTCATTGGTTCGCCGAACAGCTGTTGTGGGCTGAGGCGGTACGCCATGCGCTGGCCGCCGGCAAGCCGGTTCATAGCCCCGGCCAGGATGGTGCGAGCGCGCAATCCCTGGCTGAAGAGGGAGATATCGATACTCTGGTTTCCTGGATGCGTCACTTGCCGGCGAGCGTTGATCCGTCACGCATTGACCTTCAAATCAATCTGGCCTGGGCGCTGGCGCACTATTTCCGCTTCGATGAATCGCGACAGTTGCTCGACAGCCTCGACCAAATGGTGGCGGATCACCGTGACGGGATGGCCCGCAGCGCCTGGATCAAGTTGCGGGTAGTGCGCGCCATCTGCGAAGCCTTTGCCGAAAACATCCCCGAGAGCCTGGCGATTGTCGAGCCTCTGCTGGCCGAAGTGCCTTGCGGCGATACCTGGGTCGATGGCCTGATCTGCAATATTCTCAGCTACTGCCACGTGGTTAACCAGCGCTATGCCGAGGCCCTGGCGGTCCAACGCCATATGCCCAGCCCGGACAGCCCGCTGGACAATCTGTTCGTCTCGGTTTACCGCGCTTTTATCATCGCCCAGTGCCATCTTTGCCAAGGCGATTTGGAGAACGCCGGGCTGTATGCCGGCAATGCGCTGCGCCAGGCCGAGCGTTATACCGGCCCCCAGTCTACCAGCGGTGCGACGCTCGCGCCGCTGCTGGCAGAAATCGCCTACGAGCGCAGCAGCCTTGACTCGCTCGATCCTCTGCTGGCGGATAGGCTCGAGCTCATCGACCGTTTCAGCCCACCCGACGCGCTGAGCCGTTGCTATACCTACCTTGCGCGTCAGTCCCTGCATGACGGCATGCCGCAGGAGGCGGAGCGGCTGTTGGAACATGCACAGCAACTGGCGGTATCTCGCGGGTGGCGCCGATTGCAGGCTCTGTTGTTGGCCGAGCAGGTGAGAGTGCGCCTGCAACGTGCGGATCGCCCCGGTGCAGAGCAGTTGCAGCAGCAACTGGAACAGCTGGCGCGCCATGCCAGGATTGATGCCGAACATCCTTGCCAACGTGCGATCGCTCAGCATGCGGCACTCAGCCGCAGCCGCCTGCTGCTGACCTCCGGCCAGACGCCGCAAGCCTGCAAACTGCTGGCCGAACTGGTTAGCGAACAGGAAAACCGGCGCGACTGGCTCACCGCCGCGCGCCTGCGTGCGCTCTGGTCATTAGCCTTGTGGAAAGCCGGCAAAAACGCGGCTGCCTGCGCGACGTTGCAACCGGTTCTGCAACTGGCTGAACACCCGCATCTGATGCGCAGCTTTCTTGATGCCGGCGACAGCTTGCAACCTTTGCTTCTCCATATGCAGGAAGACCCTGCTGCCTGCAACGAGCAAGGCGCGCAGCTTCGCCTGGCAGATACGGCTGCGCGGACCGGTGAACAACAGCGTCAGAACAACCATGACGTTTATTGGGGTCTCAGTGAACGCGAACTTCAGGTATTACGCCTGATCGCCGAAGGCCAGACGAACAAAGACATCGCTCGCTCCCTAGCTATTTCTGCACAAACCGTGAAATGGCACCTCAAGAACGCCTACGCCAAGCTCAACGTCAACAGCCGCACCCAAGCCATGAACCGCGCGCTTGAAATGAAATTGCTGGATTAACCGGGGGTAAAGAACTCCCCTGAGCAATACCCCGCCCTCGGGTTTTATGGCCACGATAATGAATATTTTGGCTTGGGTCGCGCGGCATTGACGGGCTGGCCTGGAAAACGGGTGATTACACTCCCGAATTCCGGCTGAAGGTTGTCTGTGCCGTCATCAAGGATAAACTTCCGCATCCGCGATACTCCCGCCAAATTTAGCCTTCCCAATGAGAGTACCGTTTATCAGTGGATTAAACACTTTCAGGCGTCCGGTGCCGGGACGCTCTCCGGCCTGAAGATAGGCCCGGGCTGCAGGTGTGGTGCAGAGCATTTCGAGAAACGGCAACTGCCTGGATAACGCGATGGCTGAAAGCTTTTTCGCCACGCTTAAATCCGCATGCTTCTATCTGGAGGAATTCAGCAGTATTTCTGCACTGAGAAAAGCCATTGACGCCTATATCTACGATGACAACCATAAGCGTATCAGTCTGCGGCTGAACGGACTCAGCCCGGTAGCGTTCCGGTTGCAGCAGAAGCAGGTAGCATAGGGTGTTATGACCATTTATAATTCAGAAGCATTTATTAATTGTAGCTACTTAGCAGGGAGCAATTATGTACTACAGCAATGAAGTTATCAGTTATTTGCAGGCAAATAAGATTCTTGCGCTGAAACTTGATCACGCATTAACGGGTGTAGGAAAAGCCGTATCAAATCAGATTGAAACCATAGGCGCAGGTGCGACACGTGCGTTGTATTATACATCCTGCTTTACTGATGAATACCAGGATGTATGTCAGCAACTAAAAACCGAAGATATTCGATTCAAAAACGGCGTTATTTACCTTCTGCGACATGGCAATGTTGCTTATGACATGCTCAAGACATATTTCGAAGAAATATTAAAATATAAAACACCCGATCAGCTGGAGCACATCAAAAAAATTTTAATGGCAGTTAATGTGTATATCGCCGCGAGTTCCCTCACAAATACCGGATTTGCGTTAGCGGTTGCCTCTGCCGTCACCATCGGCATGAATCTAAGCCTTGATATGAGCGCTCTTGCAGGTGGATGGGCATCAAGGGGGATTGCTGCGGTTGGTATATATGGTGTCATTCAGAAAGCCGCAGATAGTGCTCGCCACCTTTGCTTTACTCACCCAGCTTACTACTCTGCGCTATATGCTCAAGAACTTGAAATGATGTATTTCCTGGTCAAACCATTGTTTGAACGAGCCGGTGCATTTAAGCAACCAACATCAGATGAAGACATTGCAGACATCATCACCAGGATGATCCGATAGCTATGATTAATCTTATCAAAAGATCCTTTAGGAGGATGTTCAGGTCACTATTTTCGATGTATGCTCCAACTGTATTAACAATCATATTCGCATTAGTGCAAGGTTTTTTATTTCCTGATAGTCCAATTTGGCTTACACCCCTATTTTTCGTACTCATGTTAGTTATTTTTGGTCGTTACATGAAATGGTGAGCATCTGAAATAATTCGGCATTTGCTGAACTTTTTTATAAATAAGGAAATTGTATGTCCACACCCGCACATTTATGGCTTGAAGATGAAAATGGTTCTCCGATTGTAGGTAGTTGCATGATGCCCCTGCGTTTAGGGTCAATTGAGCTGAAATCATTCTCTCACGGTGTCACTATTCCGGTTGATCCGAACTGGGGAAAACTTACAGGTACGCGTGTTCACCGCCCTATCACGATAGTAAAAGAATTTGATCAGACAACACCACTCCTGTACCGCGCTGTCTGCGAAGGCCGCACCATGAAGAAGGCCACAATCAAGATGTACCGTATTCTGGAATCAGGTATCGAGGCCGAGTATTTCAATATCATTCTGGAAAACGTCAAGTTCACCACAGTCGCGCCATTCCTGTCTCCTACCGGCATGAGTAGTACTCACCTCGAAACGCTCGAATTACGTTATGAGGCGATCACATGGAAGTACACTGAAGGGAATATTATTTACCGTGATTCATGGAATGACCGCTGTTGCGCCTGATCACCATTCTGACATGAAACGGAAAAGTGGATGGGAACATCCAGTACGCAGCGTGTAGAATGAGTGGCCTACCGCATAATGAAAGGTGGGTGGATTTGAACCCACCCACCATATCTTCTAATTTAAGAAGATATCTTTTATCACTGGACTGTCCCCACACTCTGCCAAACTGTGTCCAACATTTCGGGGGTCAGTTCACATTCAGGGCTTTTATGCCTATCGCGTTGACTTAACGGAACGGTGAACTGAGCGGAACTTCCGCATCCGGCTGATGCGTTATTCTGTTGCGCAGGTCACGCCGAACAAGTTCGATCGCCCAGAACCAGAATGCATGCCCCAGTATTTCTGAAACATACTCCTCGACGGGCAGCATGGATAAAGGCGGCGTTAAGCCAAGCAGCGGAAAACTGATGCCGTGAACGCACACCGTGGCAATTAAGCCGGCGAGCACGCCCTGCCAGAGTTTTACTTTCGGGAAGACTTCGGCAACCACGCAGTAGCCGATGGCAAACACCAACGAGAAAATAATGTGCGTCACCATAACCGGATTGATCACATGCTCCGAAAAGGTGTAAACCGTTGCCGTGGGATCTATGCCCAAATAATCTCTCAGGAAAAGATACGGTGGATTAAATTCCGCGCGTCCATCCAGAATGGTCCTTGGCGGAAGCGGAACTTCTGCGCCCCACTTAACGAAGGCAGACAACAGCCCGGCGATAACGCCGACAAAAAGCGCGACGCCATAACGGCGTCTTTCCCGCGGAGTTTGCACCAAAAAATCCCTAATTTTCATATCTATCCCCTAAAAATCATTAGTGTTTATCGTTCAGCAATCAGGTTATATCCTCATCAAAGTGTGATATTGATCACGATCACTTTTTGTTACCTTTGGTCGTATATTTTCAGCAGAAAGGAAACGGGTTTAGAAAAATCGGTACCGGGGACCTGAGCGTTTTTACGCTTTTTGGCCGCCATACGCCTTTCTGGCAATGCCTATCAATGCAGATAAACTCAATCGTCCGTAACTATCGCAGAATTCAACCATTCCTATTTTATCTCTTGCCAACCACTGTCTAAGCTTACTACTGAGTTTCCTTCTACCCGCCGTTGGCTCAGGTGACGAAACCCAATAACGATCAGATTGACTCAGGGGTTCCCCCCATTAGCGCAACATCCGACACAAGCAGAGAGCGCATCATGACAACTGAAAGCAAATGCCCATTTTCGGGTGGCAACAACAAGACCCTTCCCCAGCGTGGTAATTCGAACCAGGACTGGTGGCCAAACCAACTTAGTCTGGAACACCTGCACCAACACTCCTCCCTGTCCAACCCGATGGACAAAGATTTCAACTACGCCGACGCTTTCAACAGCCTGGATCTGGCGGCGGTCAAACAAGATTTGCATGCCCTGATGACCGACTCTCAGGAATGGTGGCCGGCGGACTTCGGCCACTACGGCGGCTTGTTCATCCGCATGGCCTGGCATAGCGCCGGCACCTACCGTATCGGCGACGGCCGCGGCGGCGCAGGCTCCGGCCAGCAGCGTTTTGCCCCGCTCAACAGCTGGCCCGACAACGTGAGCCTCGACAAGGCGCGCCGGTTGCTGTGGCCTATCAAGCAGAAGTACGGCCGTAAAATTTCCTGGGCCGATCTGTTGATCCTGACCGGCAATGTGGCGCTGGAATCCATGGGCTTCAAAACCTTTGGTTACGCGGGCGGCCGCGCCGACGTTTGGGAGCCGGACGACGTTTACTGGGGCGCGGAAAAAATTTGGCTGGAAACGAGTGGCGGCGAGAACAGCCGTTATTCAGGTGACCGTGATCTCGAGAACCCTTTGGCGGCAGTGCAAATGGGCCTGATCTACGTGAACCCGGAAGGCCCGGACGGTAATCCCGACCCGATCGCCGCAGCACGCGACATCCGCGAGACCTTCGCCAGAATGGCGATGAATGACGAAGAAACCGTCGCGCTGATCGCCGGCGGCCATACCTTCGGCAAAACCCATGGCGCAGGCCCCGCTTCGCACGTCGGCCCCGATCCGGAAAGTGCAGGTTTGGAACAGCAGGGCCTCGGCTGGCAAAGCACCTTCGGTACCGGTAAGGGTAAAGATGCAATCACCAGTGGCCTTGAGGTCACCTGGACCACCACCCCGACCCAGTGGAACCATGACTTCTTCCGGCACCTGTTCGAATACGAGTGGGAGCTGTCGCAGAGCCCGGCTGGCGCGCACCAGTGGGTAGCCAAGGACGTCGGCGAAACCATTCCCGACGCGTTCGATCCGGCGAAGAAACATCGCCCTACCATGCTGACCACCGATCTGTCGCTGCGCTTCGATCCGGCGTACGAGCAGATTTCGCGCCGCTTCTTCCAGAATCCGGATGAGTTCGCCGACGCCTTCGCCCGCGCCTGGTTCAAACTGACCCATCGCGATATGGGCCCACGCGCACGTTATCTCGGCCCGGAAGTCCCGGCTGAAGAGCTGATTTGGCAGGATCCGGTTCCGGCGATTAACCATAAGCTGATTAATCAGCAGGATATCACCGATCTCAAAGGCAAAATCCTGGCCTCCGGCCTGCCGATTTCACAGCTGGTCTCCACCGCCTGGGCCTCGGCCTCCACCTTCCGCGGTTCCGACAAACGCGGCGGCGCCAACGGCGCCCGCATCCGCCTGGCACCGCAGAAAGACTGGGCGGTGAATCAGCCCGCTCAGCTGGCGCAAACGCTGGCCACGCTGGAAGGCATTCAGCGCACCTTCAACGATGCGCAGACCGACGGCAAAAAAGTCTCGCTGGCGGATCTGATCGTGTTGGCAGGCTGTGCTGGCGTTGAGCAGGCGGCGAGCAATGCCGGCCACCCGGTGGCCGTTCCTTTCACGCCGGGGCGCATGGACGCTTCGCAAGAGCAAACCGATATCGAATCGTTCGCGGCCATGGAGCCGGTGGGCGACGGTTTCCGCAACTACCTTGATACCCGTTACCGCATTTCTCCCGAGGCATTGCTGGTGGACAAGGCGCAGTTGCTTACCCTGAGCGCGCCGGAAATGTCGGTGCTGTTGGGCGGATTGCGGGTGTTGAACGCCAACGTCGGCCAAAGCCAGCACGGCGTGTTGACTCAGCGGCCTGAAACGCTCACCAACGATTTCTTCGTTAACCTGCTGGATATGGGCACAACCTGGAAAAAGGCGGATGAGGACGGCGTGTTTGAAGGCCAGGATCGCCAGACCGGTGCGCTGAAATGGACGGCAACCCGCGCCGATCTGATCTTCGGTTCACATGCGCAACTGCGGGCGCTGGCAGAAGTTTACGGCAGTGCGGATGCCCAGGAGAGTTTTGTTCGGGACTTTGTCGCCGCCTGGAACAAGGTCATGAATCTCGATCGCTTCGATATCGCTTAAGCATCGTCAAAACGGCCCGCCTGAGAACACTCAGGCGGGTTTTTGTTGTTCAACACCCTTCACTGCAGTAAAACTTTTCGAATAAATGATTTCAGGTCAAAATCTCTGGACGTTCCATAGCGGGAACTCAGCGCCGATTGTCTTCGTCACAACACTGTGTGGCTCGATATGATCCCTTTCTGTTGTCTCGGTTATCCGTTGATTGTATAGAAATGGAAACCGACAATATAAAAAATCCGGCACATGTCGCTCTCGAAAGTATCAAAACTGTAACCTATTGTATTTTATACTACCTCTGGGCTGTTGCATCCGCAGTGTCATAACCCGTCATTTTAGAACACGACCACCTTTCCAATCACGTATTTATAGAGAGTACTTTTAAAACAAACAAATTACCCTGATGAATAATAAAACAAGAATCATTATAAAAATAAATTTAAAATATTATTATATTACACCAAAAACCATAACCCTCGTTAATTAATAATAAAACAATTAGCCACGCTTCGTTTTTTATTGCTATAAAAAAGCCAAAAAAAAGAATTATTCAACGAAAAACAATGAAATATAAAAATAACAAATTGAATTAAGAAATAATAAATCAACAACATTGAAGCAATGAGTTACACGTGATAGTTTTAAATTCCATCAAGGAAATAATTTTTAATTATAAATATTTTGCATAACACTTGGGGGAAACTTCAGGATCATGAAAACCTCCCGACCCGCGGGCAATGACTGATATATATCAGTACGCAAAGTGAAAGGTCACTGCATATCTCATTTCCTATAATACGCCCAAGAAAAATTGATGTAATAAAAACATTCCTTGACTCATTAGTTAGATATGAAGATATGCGTAAGCCTATTGCTTTTGGTGGCAATGAGTCGAAAAATAATGAGTTAAAGAACATCCTTTCGGAGTGTATTAAAGGAATAGATATTTACTCATGGGAGTCTGCATTGATTGAAGAATGCAAAAACCAAAACTACGTAAAATTTAACTTACCGAATATAAGGACAAAATATGACTGAGTTAAAAATTGAAAGTGAAGATAAAGAAGTTTTGCTTACTTCACTTAAAGATTATCTCAAGGAAAACCTTGACTTTACGATAGAACAATTCGATGCTGATTTTCTATTCGATTTCATCTTGGCAACATTTGGCCCCCCTATCTATAATAAAGGGATTGATGACGCGATCTTAACTCACTCGAAGTATAGTGAGGTTATACAAGAGCAAATTGATTTGAAGAGGATAATTTGACCAAGATTGCATCGAATTTAGAGTTAATGAGAAAAGAATGGTACAACGCATTTTTTTCTCTAAATATTGATATGCTCGATTATCTTGAAGCTGAGTGGTTCTTTTCGACTAACGGCGAAATGTTGGTTTATAAAAAACACCAACTCAGAAAACTATCTCTTTTAAAATCAAAAGATCCAATGTCGATGGAGGGTATCAAACGAAAGGAAATTGATGTTCACATCATCACCTTTGATGGGTTAGCATCTATAACTGGATCGGCTGAAATAACAGAAAGAAATGGTGACGTTCGAAAAATAAACTTCATTGAAAGTTGGATAAAAATTAACGACTGTTGGAAACTTCAATTCCAAACTTTTGAAGATAGAAAATAACTAAATCATCGCCCCTTTTAGGGGCATTATTTTCAAGTAAAATCAAAATAAACCTGCAGCATATTACTGCCTGGGTTAACCACTGATAATATACCCATCGAAAAGTATCTGTACTGTACGACGATATTATAGATACATCACCCGCATCATGGGTTATCAAAAAGGAATGCCAGGAGAAAGTAACCGTTCACCAAGAAAATCGATAAAAACGCGCAGCTTAGGTGCCAGATATTTACTGGACGGCCAAATAACCCGGAACGTCCCCTGATGATCGGTGTAGCTCTCAAGTACCCTTCGCAACTCGCCGCTTTGTAGCGACTCTTGCACCATAAAATCCGGCAAGCAAGCGATACCCAGCCCGGCCTGGGCTACCTGCAACAGTGCCTCGGTGGTATTGCAGATCATCGTGGCCGGCAATTCCGGCAGGGCTTCGCCCGGCAATGGCCGCAGCGGCCAGGATTCAAACCGCCCCGTGGTGGGGAATTTATGCTGCAGGCAGGCGTGGCTGAGCAAATCCGCAGGTTTCTCCGGCATGCCGCGCCGTTTTAAATAGCCCGGCGACGCCACCAACACCAGTTCGAAAACGCCCAACCGGCGCGATACCAGCCGTGAATCGGCCGGTTCGCCGGTGCGCACCACCGCGTCAAACCCTTCTTCAACGATGTCGACCAGACGGTCGGAAAAATCCACGTCCAGCTCGATATCCG